>Ga0129336_10000220_pt1 | contig 31145 bp, 51 predicted proteins | sample CPB6_02_DNA_FD_96878 | JGI IMG/M metagenome (GOLD analysis project Ga0129336, IMG submission 96878) | Freshwater to marine salinity gradient microbial communities from Chesapeake Bay, USA - CPBay_Sum_0.6_0.2_DNA | ecosystem: Environmental > Aquatic > Marine > Coastal | place: USA: Chesapeake...
GGGCTTTGATTTAAAAAATGTCTAAAATTATTTCTTTTCGTCTTTTTTTGCACCTTCAATTTTGGTTCCTTCTAGCTTCTTGTGAACCTTGATTGTTTTGCAAACTTCTTTTTCCTTCTTGGTTTTGTTGTCAAATTCCTTTACACAAACTTTCTTTTCTTCGGCTGCATAAACACTGGTTAGTGCCAATACGCCTAACATAACTGCTACGAAATAATTCATTTTGTATTATCCTTTTTAGTAAATTTTTCTGACGCTGTAAATCCTAAACCACCTATCACAATGTACATCATATATTCAAAGGTGGTAGGATTGACTTTTTTCTCAAAAAACATTTCGGCTATAAATCCTGTTGCACACAACAAGAAAGCCAAAAATGTTATGACTCTCTTGCTGCTGGGATGTGATTCGCTTTCGCCTGTAAGCATTTTAGCCAAGAAGCTCATTATCGTTCCGGATGATCGGGTTGAAATGGTGCTTCTTTGCCACCAAAACCTGCACCAATGGATGCTGCAAAAGGTGCTGCCTCAGGCAAACCGCCAAACGCTGCCGGTGCTGCTGACATAACGGGTGCTGCCATTGCCACTGGTGGTGGCGGTGGTGGAGGCGTATAAGGCTTGTTAGCTGCGTCAAGCGCCTTGGCTCTAAGATCCTTGTCATCACCGGCCAACATAATACCTGATAAGGTACCAGTTAAGAATGTAGCGATCGGAATAATTAATTCAAAGAATTTGTTATCCACTGGACTCATACCATTCATTGGTTGAGTTACAAAAATAAGGCTGTATAGTACAACAAATACAATGCCAAATAGTGTGCATCCTAATACAATACCAATAAAGAATTTCAATCTAGCATTTAGTTCTTCTGTGGTATATCTTTCTCCTGACCATAGTTCATTAATCATTTACAATCTCCTTTTCTTGGTGCTGGTGGTGCTGTTTGAAAGCTTGGGTTTCCAGTACTGCCGCCCACCTTGTCTTTTTCATAAGGTGTTAGATCTTCCGGGCAGGTACCGTTGGCACTACAGTATGGTTTTTTACATTCTTTCTTTTCCCAGTTGTCTGGATCCTGGCAAGGATAACGATAGTTTTCCGAGCAGGCTACTAACAACGGAAGTATTAGTAGACACAGGTATTTCTTCATTAGTGAACTCCTAATACATGTAAAGCATGATTGTAATGCTTGATACGATCATCCAATCCAATGAACCCTCCATTGATTTTTCTAGTCATTTTCTTGATATCGCCCGCATCTGCTTCTACATTTAATTTATTTGTTTCCCAGAACCAGCAAGCTGATTGAGCCGCGCCTTCAAACGTTTGTGTGTATTCGGCTGCTTCTTCGGGACTTATTTCTAAACTGGCTGCAAACCAAGTGTAGTTTGTTTTACCAGTCAATTGAATCAAGCCACGACCACGATATTTAAAACCGTCTCCTGACGCTTCGTCGCCGTTGCCCATTCTATTGGCATAGATTCTGTTGGCAATTTTTTCAGGCTTCTTTTCGTAGGCCTTGGCCAAACTCATTTCAGTAAAGTACTTGGGAAATATTTTCATTAGGCTTTCAGCTTTGTAATTTAAATTCTCAGTTAAGAAAACAAAACTGCCCGACTCGTGAGCGCACTGAGCAATGAACGATGCAATACGCTGAGGGGTATTGATTTCGTAGTCCGGTAATAATTGACTAAGGGCACGATGCCAATGATCGATATATTGATTTCTTGGTAGTAATTGTTTTAGTTGATCTTTAGTTAGTTCCATTCTTTGATTCCTTTATTTTTTATGTTTTCCGCCGCATATAGGACAGGCTTCTTGCTCTTGCATTATTTTACCTCGTCAAATATCTTTTTCTGCTTGGTGTACCACTCGTTCCAACCTTCTACTTTTGTTGCACATTCATAGTATTGTGTATAATTTTCTACAACTGTCTTATGTAAATCCACAATTGAAATAGACTCGCCTTCGATTTTTTTCAATTCAGGGCAGGTTATTTTAAGCGATGATGGTGCTTCAGGAAATTTAGCTACGACTGGTACAGTAGTTGAACAACCGGTAATTAGTAGTGTTAGTAGTAGGCTGTAGTATTTCATTTTTGTGCTGCTGCCTTATTTTGTTCTTCGACTATAACTCGTGGGACCGGGCAATTTTTAATTGCGTCTAGTAACTCTTTTTGTCGTGCTTCAAATTTCGCACGTTCTTCTGCGCTCATGTCTTTAACTATTTCAACAGTTTTGCCTTCGACCAAGCGATTGATATATTCAATCTGAGTCTTGCCTTTTTCACGAATTACCTTGGTTCGTTCTACAATTTTGGTTTCAATTTCTTTGTTGGTTTCTTTGCTCTTGGCTTCAGCTGCTGCTACTTTGGCTTCCATCTCGGCCACACGCTCACGCCACAGCATTTCGTTGCTGTAGCCGCCGTACCAGTAAATGCCAGCAACTAGCAGCAGGATACTGACAATTTGTATCCATTTTCTGTAAATGTTGATAAAGGGAACGAAAGTGATTAACCAACTGACTAGCAAGCCTGCTGCGCCTGCGCCTATCAAGCAATAGGTAAAGAACAGTATTAAACTGTCAGGTAGTAAATGTAAAATCCACATAATATACTGTTAATCGAACTAACAGTATTTATGCAATTTTGGCTATAAAATGCCTGCTAGGGCTCTTAAAGCTTGTGTATGATCATTGACAGGAGCTTGAGTAGTAACTCGCACACCCGCTGCTGTACGCATTTCGTCAAGTCCACGTTTGCCATACTGTGTTTCGTAAGATGCTGTAGATAGCGGTACGTTGTTTCTTATGTTGTCTGCCGTGAGTTTTAATTTTTGCGGATTTGACCTAATTTGCATTGACCATTCGCCCATGACTTGACTGGTCAGATTTAATATATCTTGCATCATTTCTACCACTTGATCGGCCACTGCAGGTTCTCGATCACATTCAACAAAAACCAAAAAATCACCGTCGTCTAGCTCGCCGGCACTGACATCAGCATCGAGCACCCAAGCATATCCTTTTTCGATGAAATTGACTAGATCTTCTGCTGGTTCGCGTCCGCTTACTTTAAAACTTAGCACAATAATATCTTCATCCTTGCCCATTTTGCTTTTGTACTCGTCAATGTGCAATTCTGGGTGTACTAATCTAGCTAGATCGTTCTGTTCTAAGCCTTCGGTGATATTCAACGACATTTTTACATTCCTTGTGCTGGTGATTCTTCACCAGTTTGATATTGTTTTTGATCAAGTCCTTCTTCATAACTGGACTCAATATCTTCCACGTCAACTGTGCCCGATTCGAGTTCCAAGCTGCCTTGATTGATTTCTTGCATTAATTTTTTAGGCATTACAACCTCTACCAACCATATGGGTGTTTTAGCTAGCTTAGGAACCTTGGTACCTGGTTTAAAATCATTTTGATCTTTAACTTTGATAGGATATTCTAATGTATCTTTTTTGTATTTTATTTCGCAGCCGTAATCAAGCAATCTTTCTCCTGCTCTTGGGTCAGGCATCTTTTTGTAAGGCCACATAAAAGTGCAGACTACAAAGTATTTTTCATATTTTGGGCCTTCGACTAATTCGCCCCTTTTCCAATTTTTGAAAGCATATACATCTAGTTCATCAAATACACGCTCAAAATCCAGCAGTGTATTGACAGCACTATCTGTCATTGATATTTCTTTAATATTTTCTAATACATCGTTAATATCTTTAGCCATAATATACCTTATTGCATTATTTAGCTAATAAATGCTCGATTTCTTCCGGAATCCAAGGTAGTTGCATACGTTCCGGATGCCAAACTATTCCAGCAGTATAACCATCAATCCAGGCCTCACAATTGCCTAAATCATCATAAGCTAAAATAGTTGCTGATTGTTGTGGAGTTTTAATGGCCAAGGAGTGATAACTGTTTACAGTTATTAGTTCGCCAAAATAGTTTATTTGATGATCACATTCAATATGGCCGTCTACTTCTTCTACTGTGCCGCCTAATAGGCTAGTTAGTAAAAAAGCTCCATGACAAATTCCTATCACAGGTTTTCTTCTTGCTATCATTTGAGTGGCTAATTTTATTTCAGTCAAACGTCTTACGCTGCTGTCATCGCCACCAGTAATGATAAAACAATCTAGTTCGTTAGCTAAATCTTCAAAATTTTGATTGGGCCTGTTTGCAATAGGAAAAAGCGTATGCGACTTTAAGTAGGTATACCAACCTTGCTCAAGTGCGTCATACGCTCTATTTTTGTGTAACAGGACTCGTTGACTAAGCCCTATCTTCAAATTACCAACCGTAAGCGTCTGCTACTAATTTCTTACCGTCTTCTGCCGCTGTTGTATTATTGCAGCTAATGTCGTATAGATCCTTACGCATTTGCTTGACAATTGCTTCAACACGAGTTTGTGTTTCTAGATCTGTGGCCAATTGTTCTAATTTGCGAGCGCCAATCTTGCTATGAAAACCTTCGTCTTTGGCAATTTTTGCGTATGCACGAGAAATAAATTCGTCTTCGATACATTCTGCCATTTGATTCCATACAGCTTCGGCACGACCTTCGGCGACCAACTGATAAGCGGCTAAAACAGCGGCGTCATCCTGTGCGCCATATTTCTCTAACAACCCTGCACCTTTGGCAGTTGGTTTAGCAGCTTCTCTAGCAATTGCGGCTTCGACATCAACTGGACTACCTTGAATATGTTCGATCACTTCTTTTACTAATCTGAAGTGAACAGCTTCATCGTGTGCTTGTTGGGTAAGTAACTGTAGTTCAACTGGATCAGAATCTGCGGGCATATTCGCAATAGTTTGGCTTATTTCAACCATGTTCATACGCTCGTTTACCATACGTCCGATAAAGTGTTCAACTAATTCTTCTTGTCCTGGCTTACTATCAAAATAAGCTTTGACATTGTGTTGGCTAGCACGGAAAAGTGCTTGGTTTTCAGCAACGATTTTATTTACAAATTGTTTTGCATCCATAAGGATCTCCTTGGTATCAATATGTTAATATTTATGAGTTATCTTAAACCGCGAGCTGCTTTAGACTGTATGCCATTCCAAACTTCTTTGTCTAACCAATATTCATTAACATACTTAACGTATTTATGATTGGCATCTTTGTCAATAAATTGGTTAATTTTAACTGGGTCAAGTTCTACAGGAAAATCCAGTATTTGCCCTACCCATTTTAAGTAATACTCTTTGTGCAGGAAAAACGCTTCGTGATCTAAGAAATGCACAGGAAAAGTAGATTTCAGTAAAGTATTGTAATAGTATTTTTGAGCAATAGGCGTAGTAACTTCTCTACGTACACGTCTCTGCTGTTCAGCATTGATGTTTTGATCTCGCACAATAATTGCAATCTCAACTGTGATGCCTAGTGATTGAGCACGTTCTGCAACTTCTAATATTTTTGGTATATGGCGTACACCGTCGTACATGAAAGGGCAGCTAACATTGGCTAAATGATATTGAGACCCGTTAAATTTATCATAAGTTAGTAATTCAGGCTTTACCCAATAATCAGCAAAGGGTTCTAGATCACTTGGAACCCAATACTTTTCTTTAAGCTCCTCCCATCCAGATACCGCAGGGTGTAAACTCAATAACCTACTGAATAAATGATTGCCTGATCCTTGCGGTCCTGTGATGATTAGGAGTCGTTTATCTAGAGTATCTTTGCTGTCCAACATAGGTTCTTATTTTCAATGGGTTGACTTCATCAGTGGGTCCTGTGCCAGAATCTGGTGCAAATACAAATAGCACTACGTCTTCGTTGAACGGGCACATAAAGTTGTGTAACACATTACGTTGCATAAAAAATACATCACCTTGATTTAATTCAAAGTCTCCGTTGTCTAGTTCCACCAGTCCGCGACCTTTTAGTACCATGCCCACTCTGTGACTGGGATGAGTGTGTAAAGTTTGTTTCATGCCCGCAGGAAAATGTACATAGTTAATAACAGGATCGCCTAATCTACCTGGATTGACTGCTGTGGTATTGGTGCCGCCATCCATATAACTTAGATTACCCATGCCAAGTTTGTCTTGTACATAGTATCTGCTTTCCGACAAGCGTAGACCCCGGTATTCAATTATAACAGCAGAGCCTTTACCGCATTTGACAGTAAAATGATTGTTCACTGCCAACGCTGCATTTACTGATTCTAGTTTTACATTATCGCTGTAATAACTAGCATCGTGTAACATAACGTAGTAAGTACCTTGACTATAATCAAATGCGCGACTTTCTCCTGATTCTAGCTTTGTTAATCGCAGAGGCCAGCGATCTTCTGTTTCAAAAACACCTTTTACATTTAACATCATAACATCACCTATAAAAATACATATAAATTAAACCAGGAATAATAATAAAAAACTGAGGTAAAAAATTTAGCATAAGTGCTCGTTCATTCCAACGATAGCCAACATAGATCCATCCAGCAGCGCCTAGCATCTGTAAAAAACTATTCCAGGGAGTTATTCCTAATACATGAAATACCATAGCAATTAAAATTGTAATGGCACTACAGTATTTAATATACCAAACGTGATCTCTCATTTGATTAGTGTAACTAAAATATCTGGATAAATCTTAGGCATATTCACTAGATATCCAAAATGTTCATACACCCATTCAGGAGTAAAGTATTGCCATCTGGCTCGTTTTTGACAAGCATATTCTAACATTAGCTTATTGTTTCTAGATATTTCGTGTAGCATATCTGCTTCGTCGCGATACCATTTATAGCTAGGATATTGAATTTGGAATCCACCCGCTTCGTGCCACCACGCATAACTAACCATATCGGGCCTATAAACCAACATTATCCAATCGTCGGGATAAAATTTTTCTATTTCTTCGAACTTGTCCGGCCATTGGTGGCTTTTAACTAACCTGCATCCGCCAGGCTCTGTCCAGGCTTGGTCTATATGTTCTTTGCCTACAAATCTGATAATAGGATCGAATTCCATACCCCAACCAAAATATGCGCCTACGTGTCCTGAATAAGAATGATGTATATAAGTTCTTTCCGGGGTCCTATCACTGGTATTAAAACCAGGAATAGATTCTAAAATTTGAGCAATACCAGACCAACGCGATCCGGGAACGCCAGTAAAAAAGATTCTTTGTGGTAGCATAATAAGTAATTATATGAATCAACAAGACCTTAACAATTATTTCAGCACCCACTGGCGTGGCCACCTAAATCTTTACCAATATTCTGGTTTAGGTTTGGCAAAAAAAATTCAACCCCACGAATGGGTTCTTGATGTTGGGTGTGGCATCAATCCATTTAAACAACTTATAACAAATTTGGTAGGAATTGATCCTGCTTTTGATCAGGCCGATCACCGTATATCAATTGAAGATTTTCAAACAGAACAAAGATTTGATGTTGCATTTTGTCTGGGTAGTATTAATTTTGGAAATGAAAAAACAATTAAAAATCAAATTAAGTATGTAGTTAATTTATTAAAGCCAACTGCAAGAATATATTGGCGTGTGAATCCTGGCCTAAAAGATCACGGAAATAAAGAATGTCATCAAATTGAATTTTTCCCGTGGTCAAAAAAATTATTAAGAGATTATGCTACAGAGTACGGATTTCAGGCGTTGAACATTCGAGACGATTTTAACAATAGAATTTACTGCGAATGGCACAGGACAGCTTAGTACTTAGTCATTTAAAAATTCTATAAACACACACTTTAAGATAAAAATTCTCGTACTTAAATAGTTGCGTGGACTTGATAAAAAGGTTGCCAAGCCCACTACAAGGACAAGGCAATGACAGATCCACCAACTATAAAGGAGGTAGTCTTGAGCAAACGCCGTAGAAGCGAAGTAACACAATTAGCAGTAGTTAGTAATATAGATTCCTATCAAAAACAACGTCGTACCATTCAATTAATTCCTAAAAGTCTCAATCAAGAAACTTACATTGATTTATTAGAAAATCCCCAACGCTTAATAGTATATGCCGCAGGCCCGGCAGGTACAGGCAAAACTATGCTGGCTGTGTTGGCCGCGCTAAAAGCATTTAGAGCCGGAGAGTGCTCTAAGATTGTTATTACTAGACCCGCAGTAGGCGTTGATGACGAGCAACACGGATTTTTGCCGGGCACACTAAATCAAAAAATGGAACCTTGGACAAGGCCCATATTTGATATCGTAGAAGAATATTATAGACCACAGGAGGTAGTACGTTTGCTAGAAGAAAAATATATTGAGATTGCTCCACTAGCATACATGCGAGGACGGACATTTAAACAATCGTGGATTATTGCAGATGAAATGCAAAACGCGACACCAAGTCAGATGAAAATGCTGTTAACTCGACTAGGCGAAAACTCCAAGATGGTTATTACAGGTGACACGCAGCAGGCCGACCGTAGGGCCAAGGACAACGGATTGTTGGATTTCCAAAGTTTGATGGCGAACTTTGACAGCCAATATATAGCTGGCGTGGAGTTTGCAGTTCGGGATGTCAGAAGACACCCTGCTGTGGCTGAAGTTCTTAAACTATACGGGGAGGATTAAAACAGTTTAGATAACTCATACAATGTAGCATCAATGTCAACATGATGAATGGCAATGCCTCCAGCTGCACGCCATTCTTCAATGTTGCTAGCACGATCGTCAATTAATATATCACCCAATTGGCAATGGTGCCATTTATCAACACTGTATGGTCCAAAGTGTACTGGTATATTAGGATAATATTTTTGTGCCCAAATTACTTTGTCATAGAAAGCCCATTTAATGTCGTTGCCCTTTGGAACCGCTGTCAAAAAAAGAATTTCGTAATCTTTGGTGAGAGCTAAATCAAAACATTCTTCTATTAGTCTGTCTGCATATTCTGTTTTTTTCAAATCTCTATATAATCTTGCGTTGACCGCCAGCTGTTGCCATATATCATCAGGGTAAATTCCTCCACTAGGGGGCACACCCAATGTTCGTGCAGCATACTCGTCGAAGTCAGCAACAACTCCGTCCATGTCGATATATAATGTTGTCATTTAGTATTTTTTAGTTTAGAATGCAAGGTTTGCAAATAAATTGTTTGATTATTTAATTTGTTATGCAAAGATCTCACAGTATCTTTTAGATTGTAAATTTCCATTTGCATATTATTGATTATACTTTGTTGATCTCTAATTTTAACATCGTGAGTCATTAGATTTGGGCGTGGCGGAGCATCTGGATTTACAGCTCTTTTCTTTTTAACACGCATAGCCTTAAAAATACTCATATGTAGTATTTATCGTCGGGTATGCTAGGAAATTTTATGGCAACAACTTCAGTGTCTTCCAAATACTCAGCGTGATATTCTTCGCCAGGTTCACTAACATAAATGTCACCGGGACCAAATTCTTCTCCGTTGATACGTATACAGCCGCTGGTAATTAGTTGCACTTCGGTTATAATTTTGTGAGAGTGGGGGCGATCTTTTGCTCCTGCGCGATTACCTTGCCAACACACTTCAAAATCTTTGGTGCGTACAACGGCCTCTGGAAAATCACCAATAAACCAACCCCTAGCTCCAGATTCACTCAGCTTGTATTTTTTCATTGTCTAGTTCTGTCTGCATTTCGTCTAGCATGGTGTTAAAATATTCAGGGTCTAACTTGACCATTACTTCGGTAATGTATTTGTGATAGCCCTTAAAAAAATACTTGAAAAGTTCATTGAAATTTTTTAGTTCGTTAAATGAGTTTTTGTCAACTGTGCGGTCTGACAAGTTGAGTATAATTTTAGCTGTGTACAAGTCTTGATTTCGTAAACGAGTAGAAATCTGTACACGTTCATCGTACTGGTAATTTTTAGGATCCTTCATATAGCCTGCAATATGAGTCTTGCGCGGATCTCTTGGTCGCGTGACGTATTGTGCTACAAGATAAATGTTCTTTTTTTTCATATTTGACTCAGTTCCACTAGTGTTGCTGAAAGGTTGATTTCTGGATCACCAACTATTGTGTGATAGTACAATCCTTTTCTGATTATTTTGATTGCTTCATCTTGTTGTTCAACTGAACCCCATAGATTAATGTTTCTATACAGCCATTTGAAAACTTCTTCAATTTCATCCGGTGAAGTATTGGCACAAAGCAAAGTTCTCGCTTCGCGTATTTTACCCTGCTTGAATAATTCGACAACTGCCAATTTATGATCTGAAGAATCAGATGAACTTGATGTGCGTGATATAATAAGTTTACCAGTAATGCTGTTGGTTTGAAGCAGTTTCAAACAACTACGCAGATCTGGATAGGTTGCTTTGACATAACTGTCAAGAGTATCTAGTTCAAAGTCTACGTTTTCATTCAATAAAACTGTAGCAGCTCTGCTGGTGAATTCAGTCTGATCTGTTTTGTCGATTAAAATTTGCTGGCACCGACTTTTCAATGGACTGATTATTTTATGCGCGAGATTGGCAGTAAGAATAAACCTAGCCTGACTTTGATAGGTTTCCATTAGGCCACGCAAAATAGCTTGAGCATTGTGCGACAAATAATCTGCCTCATCTAGCAAAACAATTTTAAGATCTCCAAACGGCAAGGTGCTCACAAAGCCTTCAATTTTTGTTTTTAGAAAATCTACGCCGTTGTCTCTACTTGCATTAACTTGTAGAAAGTCATAAGAATCAATTTCTAAACTGTTTACAAGAATTTTGGCCAGTGTAGTTTTTCCTGTACCAGCCGGACCTGTAAACAGCAAATGTGGGATGCTTTTTTCTTGAACAAAATATTCTATTTGTTCACGTTGTGCAGGATCTGTAAACACATACCCTTCCACAGTTTGTGGGCGATACTTTTCGGTCCAAAGTTCTTTCATTTGATAAGTGTGCGTAAATTGTTGAGTGCGTCGGGACTTAACAGCAGCGACAATTTTTTCTGTTCAGCAGCAGGATCTTTGGCAGTGTCCCACTGAGTGGTGATTTTAAAATTCATATGTCCCGACGGATGATTGGCATCTTCTAAATAAGCATAGGTTCGAAATCCATCAACATTACTCAGTTCAATTTTCATAAGTTCTCCTTGTGTATACAAACTAAATCCTCAATTTTATTATTAGGATCTGCCTCATTCATAGTTTTAGGATCAAATGCAACATAACCAACTTCATTGATTATATCAAACAGTTTTTTTGAATCATTAAAACTATAGGCACTAAACCATTCTGTAAACAGAACAGGTTTATATTTTACAAGAATATCGCGAGAACTCCTAATAATTTCTATGTCGTGCCCTTCGGTGTCAGTTTTGATAAAACCAATACGTTCTATTTCGTCGGCACTGAGATATTTTTGCAACATGGAATCTAGAGTCAGGCCACTTACAGTAATTGAGTTGCCGCTCATACCAGCCACTCTTGCAGCAGTTTCGGCATCCCAGGATTCATCTATAATGCCTCCATTACACATTCCATTTTGGTGATCCTTGAACACAATGTTTTCTGCATTACGATCGGTTACAGCTTCGCTGGCAATGACAAATTTGCCACCTAAATTTGAATTTAAATTACAATTTAATTCAAGATATGGTCTTATCGTGGGATTTGGTTCTACACTGAGCACTGTGGATCTACTGTATACCATCATGGGAATAGCAGTGTCGCCGCTGTGACCTCCGATGTCTATACAGGTCATTCCTGGCCTGATCCATTTACTCCAGTGATTTTTAATCACATAGTAATCAAAAATTTCTTGAAAACTAGGAACACGTTCAAATTGATGCTCCATTTCTAACCACTGGCATACTTCATTTGCAAACCCGTAGGAGTCAAGCTCAAGTCTATGAGCTCTGCGTAAAGGTAAAGTTGAAATCATTCGTATTGTTCTCTTGATTTGCGTTCGGCGTGTACTGCGGTTGATATAGTATCGATACTGTCTGGTCTTTCGTCTGTTACAAAAATAATCGCCTCAGGATCCGCTCTACGTATTGTAAGTTCCTGCCCCTCTCGGAATATTTTTGTGCCGCGACTCCATCTACCGTGCTCAATAAGCACCCATTGTCCCACGCGAACGTCACGCTGTTCGGGTCCGGTAGCATATACTCGCGCCCATCGCGGTCTAATGCCATCTGTTTTTCCATCATCACCTAATAATACTATACCGCTACTTAATTGTCTAGCTTCAAAACTCATATCAGTAACAATAATATTGTTTTTTAATGGTTTTATTTCGCCATCTATTTCTACGCCAAATTGATATCCTCGTTTTTGATCAAACGGATTTTCGACTGCCATAATCGCCTTTCTTAAATTCTACTAGGTCCAGTTTTTTTAATTTCTGGTTGTTTTGGAGTTTGTACTTTTGCAACTGAACTTGCTAAACTGCCACGTAAAGGTTTGGTTTCTGGTGCTGCTTCTTCTGCTACTATTTCTTCCTGCTGAAGTTCAACTGGTTCAATCCAATCGTCTATTATGTCTTTTTTGACGGGTTCTCTTGGCATGGGAACGTGATCAGTAGCCACAGGGGTATTTAATTTATAGTAGTCAGACATCACTTTGTCTCTACTACGTTCAATTCGACCGCCGGGACCTAGCTCGTCTCCGCGAGCATTAACACGCATATTGCCCACTGCTATTGACTCTTCATTTTGTGATATGATCGCATCTATGTTAATCACTCTACCATTAGCAGTTTTGTATACTCTTTTACTCATCTATATCTCCTTGTGCCGGTATTTATCGTAAGAATTCGGCTATATCTAAATCATAATATAAGCTGTTAATTTGATGAACACCAATCAAATACAAAATATAGCTGGCTACACTTGATCCTCTGCCTACACCCCAGACCACATTATTTTTCCTCCAAACGTCAACAACGTATTTCAATTGTCTTAGTAAAGGAAACAGATCGCGTTCTTGATACAACAACAATTCTGTGCCAACTCTTTGCAATTCTTCGTCCTTGGTACACTGATCTAAAAGCCATCGTGCAATATCTAGTTGTTTGTATTCATCAGGCATATTCCAACTGCTTTGTTTCGTTTGATGGAAAATTTCGATGCTGTAGTCAGTTGGCAGTTGATGATACTGTTGCATCAAAGGCAATTCAGAGTATGTTGTTTTAACTGCGTTATTATATTGATCACTGTCCTCTACAAAAAATTTTTCTAAGTCAATGTTGGGCTGGCGATAAAGCAATTCACACAGTTCGTTGGTAGACACATAAGCTTGACCAAAGTTATCATATTTCATTTTATATCAATAATGCCTTTGAAGTTGTTGTTTTTGGCTTCCATTTCTTCCATTACTTTTCTATTTCGTGTATCCATTTCAAAACGATAATTTTCAATGATCATTTGCATTTGTGGTATAGCACTTGTTGGGCCAAATCTATATGCTTGATTTAGTTTTTGCATTAGGTCATTGTATTTTTTATGTAAATCTTCAGTGCTTAAATTCGATAAATCAGGTACCAATGGATGCATAATATCTCCTAGATAAAAGCTAGGCCAATTCCATAAATTTAACGGTGGAATAGCATCATTCCACGCAAACATTATAGATCTCCTGCTTGTCTATTCTCTGAATAGTGTACATCAAATTCTCCTTCAGGATATCTAGCTTTTAGTTTATTTACATTTTCTACTATAACGTCGTTAGGATCTAGATTCAAGGCGCGGCAGGCATTGATCCAATACCACATAATATCACCTAATTCACGTTTCATATGAAACACATTTTCTTCTGTGAGTGGTTTGCCTTGAAAATAGATTTTTTTAGGAATTTCACAAAATTCGCCAGTTTCGGCTGCTAGTCCTAGTGCGACAGTAAGTAACAAAGGAACATTGATATCTGGACCGTGCTGATCCTTTTCATAATCATAATTTCCATCAAGATAATCCAAACGACTCATAAAAGCAGTTAGATCGTTTGATGGCTGGCTAGTAACTGCTTCTACAAATTCTTTGTATCTATTCAAATCAACGGTCATAAAAAACTCCTAGTTTGCACAATTATAAACTATGCACAGCTAGGAGTCAATTATTTTTTAACAATTATACTTTAAACCATCTTTGGACTGAAGAATTGTATAATAATTTGATAGAAACTGAATTAGTCAAACTAGCTGATGCTGACCAGTTGTTGGCCAATCCATATACCGAAGTGACACCGGGGGTCATATTTGACACAAAACAGCTAGTAATAGCGGTCATTGATGTAATATCAATTGTTCTTCCATCTTCCACGCTGTCGGGTAATGTGATAAACAAGTTTGCTACTGTGCCGGTTGGCGAGCAGTTGGCAATAAATCTATTAAAGTTTACATTGGCAAATAAATTTTGACCAGTAACAACATTGGCCAAGAAGTAATCAGGGTTTATAATACCGCCAGTGGTAACTAAATTACCACCAACAAATACATTGCCACCGATCGCAGCGCCACCTGATACCACTAAAGCACCTGTTGTTGTACTATTTGCCTGTGTCGACGAGACAACTACCACATTACTGGCTGTGCCGGATCCTAATAGTACATTACCATTTGCTTTGAATGTACCCTGCACATCCAAGGCTGTAAGTGCAATATCACGATTTCTTGTATGATCAATAATACCAATCGTGGTACCACCGTTGACAGAATAAAATTCAAACAAATAATTTGTATTGTTTGATATTTCGTCGGTTGTAAATGTAATAGTAATCGGACTACCTGCAGCACCGCCTACACTCAAAGGATTGTTGAGTGTAACCGATGATGGTAAGGTCAATGTGTGGGAACTGTTAGAAACTACAATCCAAAGTTTTACACTAGCATATTGAGTATTGGCGTCTGATGGAAAACTAAAAGACAGTGTGGTTGAACCAGACATGGTCAGCTTTTGAAAGTTACCATTGACAAAATTAATGGTAACACTGCCGCTGGCACTACCGATATCATTGTAGAATGCTCTAAAACTTTTCAGTGCAGGATTTGATATAATATTACCTGCAAAGTCGTTGTCTAATGTGGTGTTTAACAATGCACTTTTCAGCACTACCTTGTTCTGTAAATCTTCTAACTCCGCTTTGGTAAAAGTAAAATTGTTACGAATATTGGTAAAATTGTCACGAAAACCTTGACTGTCGTTATCTTGCCCGGCAACTGGATAGGTACCGTCGATATTATTTGGATTAATTTGGCTTGTCATTTATACAAAAACTCCATCTTGTGGGAACTTGATATATTTATCTTTAGATTCTGGAATGATCCAAATATCTTGATTGTTACTGAATGTAGTGCCACCAGTGAACGATTTACCTGGTTCAAAGCCTTCTCGTACCACGCAAGTTCCACCATCAAATGTGGTTTCTGCTGTGCGCTCCAGTCCTGAAGCTGTAAGTTGTGCTACGAAATATCTTGGAGTTACTTCACCTTCTACAGTTCTGTAAACCAGTGTACTGGCCTTGTATGTGTCGCCGGTACGCACTTTTACCAATTGATTTAGGATAATTTCCAAGTTAAAAATCAGTTGGACTTCAGCTTCGTCGCCCTGATCAAAATGACTAAAATTAAGATTTTCGCTCACATCGTCAAAACCAAGTTCCTCGCTATCTAAACCAGATTCTGGAAATTCTTCCCAGGTAATTTCCCAAACACCGCCTTGATAGTTGATGTTTGAGAATCCACCTACTTTGTCTAAATAACCAGCAATGGCGTTGCCTTGATTATCTAACCAACCATCATTGGTACCACCAAATCCAGACTGTTGTGCAAAAATCATTTTTTCGCCTAGTAAGAAATTAGGCACACCGTCCATTAACAATAAACTTCTTACAGTGCTAAGATTTTCTCCATTTATAGAGTTGTAAGGTGTAGCAACTGCGTAATCAACAAACGCCTCACCTCTGATTTTAATTGATGCTCCAGCAGCAGCAGTGATATTGCTTGACAATGTAAGCACATTGCCTGCTAAGTTAATGTCACTGATTCTAGTCATTTCTGGTATTTCAAGTGCAGCATCTACGCTGAGAACTTCCCAACCCCAACCAATTCTAGCTGTGTTTGGAATAGTTATAACATTGGCGTTGGTTACAGCATTCACTATTGTGGTAGGAACTATTGCCGAGCCTTCTGCCAAATTAGGATACTTGTCAAATGTTGTGGGTATGCTTGGTTCAAACGAATTTGTTTCGGTGTTATAAAATTGTGAAAGATAATTGTCCCATTGATATCTATCCGCAGTGAAAGGAATTTGATTAATCTCAAAATTGCTATTTTTCAATCTATAAGAAATAAGTTTTGATGCACCAGGTTTGGTGTAGGCCAGCACAACACATCTGATAAGACCCAACACAATGCCATCTTCTTGTATGCTGGTCATCCATCTTGGTAAGGTGCTTCTGTTTGTATATCCTATACCGTTTTCCAATCTTTTCTGCATATTAGGAAAACTATTAGGGTAAATGATATTATAAGATTGATTATTAAACAAGAAACTGTTGGCTATATTCAATACAACTTCCAATGGCGGCCCATTTGTGCCATATGATTGATCATCAACCAAGTCCACATAGATAACTTCATAACCAACAGTACCGTTGGCATTGACAGCTCTGGCTGTTTTAATGTCGCCAAAATTAATTTGTTTGAAATAGTGATTTCTCTCTATGGCACTTACAAAATTTTCCGCAGTTCCTGGATTCAAACCGGATAAAAATAAACTTTTGAAACTTTTTTGTACTCCAAAATAACTGTCTTCAGGTCTATAAATCAATTCTGGTGGAAATATTGTTTCGTCCTTGATTACATTGTCCCAACTTAACCTTTGTGTATAACTCGGCAAGGCTTTAAAATACACATTTTCATATGGAGCAAGATTTCTTGGTCTGATAGTGATCGCAAAACTTCTAGTAGACGACACCGAACCATCAATGGCAGAAGCAACAATTGTAAACCCGCATTGCTGATCAAACGTGGTACGACCACCATCTACTACTGTACTAATTGCATTGCTTGTGGTACTGACAGCTTTTTGTAATTGATCGTTGGAAAATATTAATATTGTTCCTTGTGTTACATAAATTGCAGGACTTACGTCTATGGTATTGCTGTCCACAATTGCAGTAATTCTACATCCTTCGGCTACTCCAACACCTTGAACTGTCATACCCACTACTAAACCCTCAGATGAGGTAACATTAAGTGTAGCAGATTGTCCGTCTAATACAAAAAATCTAAATGATGTACGTCCTATTAGTTTACCTGTTCTTAAAAATTTCAAACCTTGCGGCAATTTTCTAAACGGAGCATATATAACTCTATATTCTAATTCTTTACCCAATGTGTTGTAGGCATTGACTTCAATTTCGCTGACATCACCATTGTCAATAAACCCAAGATCTTGGGGAGTTGTCCAAACAATTTCCTCATTGAGAGTTCTTTTAACAGTTAAACTGAACCTTACTTTGTCACTCTGTATTGATGGAAACAGAGTTCTGAATGCATAGACATCAAACTCGTAAGTTTTAAATTCCTCAGTCTGCGAAGGAAGAACACCAATAGCCCAGCCAGTAGCTTCATCAATGACAATGCCAGTAGGAAATCCACTGGCTCCTTGATCAAAACGTATAGTGTCATAGCCGGTGGTGGTACTTATATATTGAATAACAATATCGTCCAGAGCTGTTGGTACAACAGACTTAACTGTAACTGTACCTGTCACTGTAGCTGATGTGGTGGTGCCAGGTGCCACTGTGGCTAGAGTATATGATACTGAATCAGTAGTACAACCAGTAACTGTAAATACACCATTGTAGCTTGTTACACCAGTCACGCCTGCCACGGTTATTACTGCACCAACTGCGTACGGCGCCAAAGGTTGTGTATCAAAAGTTAATGTAGCAACTCCTGAGGTGCAAGTGGCTGTTAAAATTGCAAACGAATCTGTATTAATAGTTCCATCGTTACTTGCATTTAATTCATAGGTCACTGAACTTCTTGTGCAGCCAGTAACTGTAAATACACCATTATAGTTTGGTACACCTGTTACGCCTGCCACATTAATTCTTGACCCCAACGGAAACGGTGGATTGGCTTGAGTTGCAAATGTTAGTGTTGTAAAGTTGTAAGCCGAAGTAGCCGACAATATCGCTAGCGAGTAAAATGCTAAAGTGAGTTGATCAACACTGACTGTGTAGTCAATGTATGGAGTATACAATGCTCCATTTACTTGCACTGTGATTCTGGCAGCGTTGATAGGAACGTTGTCTAATGTGTAGGGTCCACTGGTGCCGTTGCCGCTTATGACTTCGCTCACTGCTGCATCTACATCATCCATTCCACTGAATGCCAACTCATCAATGGCCCAAGAAATTGGTTCTTCTTCGGGGTCGTATGCTAAAAATTTATAAGCAAATGTACTACCTGATACCAATACCGGTAATGATTCCGGAGAATTCAGAATAATTGGTCTGTATTTGTTATCAGCATCAATTGATATAAATGTATTGTTGATTAATGTGATGTCATTGTCGGCTGTAAAATTTCCTTTACTGACTATAAGCAATCTTACATTGAAACTATCGACTTTAAAGTCATCCGAAACTTGAATTGTAAAATTATAAAATCTATCAGTACTTTCTGGCAATGCGTCAAATAGCACTGATTCCACTGGTGCTGCTTCGTATCCTAGGTCATTAATATTTTCTGCTACAATTTCAACATAACCATATAATCTACCATTTGATGTAAATGTTGTGCCTGGTGGTATAGTGCCTTCTACTATACTCCAAGTTTGATTGGCATTTGGATTATCATTGATTGATGTGAAAGTGTAATCTAAGAAATTGCCATCAAACCAAGCTCCTATCAAATTGGGCTTAGGAGATATTTGCGGTCCGTTGATATTACTGACTGTGAGACTGAAAGATCTATCAGCAATATTTCCGTTGGGATTGGTGGCTCTAACTGTAAATGTACTGGCTGTTGTTTGATTTACAGAGCTAAGAATTGTAGGTATTCCACGTAATTCACCATCTCTAGTTACGTACATACCACCGGGCAATGTTCCGCTTATAAAACTGTAGAACAAAGGTTGTTCGTCACTATCAACCGCAGACAGTTGATAAGAAAAAAAACTGTTTTCAGAAACTGTGCCTAAATCACCGCGCGGTGTTACCCAAGATATCACACTCATTTTTTATATTATAACTGCTTCTATAATTTTAATGCCGTTTCTACCATCAGTTTGTAAACTTTTTGCAAATACCGCTGCTCCAAATGTGTTTACTTGTCCTACGCTTTGAGCGAAACCTGGCTGTGTGGAAGTGACTAGTAAATCACCTTTAGAAACCGGACCCAAAACTTGTACTGGTACTCTTCCGCGTAGTGCTACTGGTAAACCGGATCCAGCTGCATTCATCAAATAAGCTGGATTTGAGCTTATCACACCCGCAACTCTAGTATCAGCATAGGTATTTGTGACTGTGATTTCTTGATCACCACCAAATACCACTACAGTGGCAGGAGCGTAATCACTGTCGGCTGTGTATTTTTCTGCCAAGTCGGCGTATTGTGCGTGTATTGATTCGCCATAAATTAAGTTCCACCAATTGGTACTTGATCCTATATTCTGTGAAACGTTGGCTGTAGGCATTATCCATCCGGATGTGAACACATTGCCACTTATACCAACTCCACCTTTAACAACCAAAGCACCTGTGGTAGCATTCGTGCTTATAGTTGTAGCACCGGCCACAATATTTCCTAGGCTCTCGTGAACCCCAGAATTATATAATCCGTTGCCCACACCTAGCCCACCTGTAACTACAACTGCACCAGTTGCTGCACTGGTAGCTGCGGCGATATTTCTGAACTGAGTTTGACCACCTTGTCCTATTCTGATTTCAGTAGCATTAGAGTCAAAAATTTCTGCCACTGCGGAATTAGTTGTTAATCCAGCCGCCCCAGGTGTGTTTATAGCTAAATTGCCGGAGTGGCTACCACCGGTGCTGTTAATCGTGGCACCCGATAGAATGCCACTCACATCCAGATCAAAAGTCCAAATTTTTGCCCAACGAGAAGACCCACTAGTGCCAAGCTGATAAGTGAGATTAACCTCTGGCACTATATCTCTTACAATTGTTTGACCGCCAACAGTAAGACCAGTAAGCGTACCCAAGCTGGTCACATATGGTTGTGCTGCACTAAAGATATTGCCAATGATATTTGCTCGTACATTACCACCACTTACGACAGTAAGATTAGCTAGATTTGTGTTTCCAGCCACTCCTAATCCACCAGTTATTCTAACTGCACCGGTGGTGGTTGATGTAGAAGGATTGGTGCAAGCAAACAAGGTAGTTAGCCCTACTGTACCGCCGTTAAAAGCAGTTGCTGAAGTTACTACCGGGCTGCCGTTGATGAAAATTGTATCTCCACCTGCAAAGTTGAGACTGCCAACGTGGTATCCTAACACCGTCAAATTGCCAAATCTGGCTACATTAGCGTGTAAGTTGCCGGCAATACCAACTCCACCACGTACTTGCAATGCACCTGTAACATTACTGGTTGCCGCAGTGGTATTGCTTACTAGCAATTGTCCAAAATGTACATTACCAAAGGTTGACGTCGTAATAACGTTACCTACCTCGGTGGCTGAATCCAAGTATACAAAACTTCTTGTACTGTTTCGCCAACCAAAAAAACCAAGTGATTCGGCACCTTTGTAATACTTAAATGTCAGTCCAACATCTTTGCCGTCATCAGTAATCAATGGGGGAGCAGCAGGATAATGCAGATTAATCATAGCTGCATCAGTTGACTGCGACGCTGCCGCACTTTGTGAGCCTGATACAGTCAAGTTACCTACAATGTTCACGTTACCAATAATAAACGCACCATTGCTGGACACAAAAAGATTACCGTTGCTGGTCACTGTGTTACCTACCAAACTGCCAGTGACAAAAGAATTTGTAGAAATCGTTTGACTAACAATGCTGATAGCGTTGATAATTGATTGTTCTGTACCAGCAAACAGACCACCTTGCACAAATGAAAAGTTTTCATTTACAGTTTGAAATGCTGATCTTATGGTCTCACCGGTACCATCGTTCGCTATTGCACCTATGTTAATTGTATCTATTGCCATTTTTTATCCACTTATAGTTAGCCACCCAAGGCCTTTATTCTTGCAGCCAGCTGGTCCAATGCCTGCTGTATATTAGTAATTGTACCGTTATAGTTTGCCGCATTGCCAGGTGTGTAGCTAAGGTTAGCAACATTGGCAATGATTGAAGTTATGGCAGTGGCTTGACTAGTCGCGTTTGCATTTGAGTAAGTCTGATATGCACCAAGATTGGCCTGTGTTGACACAATGCTTGCATTTATATTCTGAAGCGTTACATATGCAGTGCCAATATTGGCATACAAGGCCGGCACGTCAGTGATAGCACTAGTTTGAATAGTGCCATCTTGGAATTGTAAATTACAACTTACTAAAGCAAAATTGCCAGTATCTTTTATAAGACCCGCAACCACTGTGTTTGCAGCAAAGAAAACATTTCTGTCAGATCTTATACTGGTATTGCCACCGTATGTGACCACGTAACCGTCTCTTGGACTAGCAACTAAATTTGTGTTACCCTCTGGAACTATAACATTTCCCGAAAATTGACTAGAATTAATGCCTATCTTGATAAAATTATCTTCATGGCCTCCGTCGTCTGGCAGTATTTTTAACGCCGTTGTAGCATTTGAGTCAGTGCTGAGATTTTGAATTATTACCTGGTAATCGGGGGTAATATTTCCTACAAAAATGCCACCCAATCCTGGCAAGTTATTTGCATAGTTTTGGCCTACCTCCAAAACATTTGTAACCTTAACATTAGCATTTGAGTAAAGATATTGGGCTCTAACATTACCGTAGAAAATGGCTCCATATAGACTAGCTCTTTCTAAAACATCAAGATAGACATTACCTATGTTTCCATTTAAAACATTTAATTGTATGGACTGTGCAGCAGCATTGCTTTGTAAAGTGGCTATATTAGAACTAACACCACCCAGGTTGGCATCAATTGTGATAATCCTGGCATTTGCTGCTGCAATATTGGCATTTGATGATGCCACGTTTGAAAGATAGAAATTAATATTTGAGTAAAGATTGTCAATGGCCAATGCCTGACTGGTTGCATTGGATTGTAAAGTGGTTATATTTACATTAGCAGCAGTGAGGTTAGCGTTTAATAGGTTAATCTGTGTGGCTTGTGTAGCTGCATTACTGCTCAATAAAGATATAGATGCATTGGCCGCAGTCAAGTTTGCATTGATAATATTAATCTGTGTGCCTTGTGTGGTCGCATTAGCAGTCAATGAATTTATACTAGATGCCAAAGTTCCAGTATTAGATTGTAGTGCAGCAATATTGGCGTTGGCCAACGTAGATGCGTTTTGTAAACGTGTAATGTTGAGATTGGATGCTGTTAGATTTGCATTTATCGCAGATATAGTCACTGACTGAACAGCAGCATTACTGTTTGCAAAAGACTGATAAGATCCTAAATTGGCATTAATTGCGTTTATACTTGCAGCCTGATTGCCAGCATTGGCAGTGAGTGTAATTATTGATGCTCCTTGCACAGCAGCATTGTTTGTCAAGTTATCTAGTTCCAGTGCTTGTGCTACAGCATTTGCCTGTAAACTGGTTATAGCTGCATTTGCCGCTGTAATATTTGCGTTAATGATTGATATGTTTGCATTACCGCCGAATGCAGTGCTCTGTAACGTGCCATCTGGAAATCTTATAACTAGATTTGAGTTTAAGTGAAGTACATTGCCGGTGGTTAAAATTATTTGTGCTGTAGTTAGATTACCAGACATTAATTCAACATTACCGATGTTACTTTGAAATTGTAGATTGCCTCCAAACACAGCAACATAACCGTCGTGTGGTTTTCCGTATGGATACATTGGATCATTATACTGGCTACCACCAATGCCCAAAGCAATATAATTGGAAAGGTCATTTCCGTCATCGGCTGTGACAATTATATCACCGCTGCCCTGCGGATCAAGATTTTGCAGATTGATTTGATAATATTTATTATTACCAGGAGTTTGGGCACTGTTGCCAAAAAACAATGCTGCTGGATTTGCCCAGGTTTGTCCTAATCCTTGATTGGCTTCGGTGCCACCAATAAAGTAAGTTGTTGCTCTAATTGTGTTATTTGCTTGTATACTATTGGCACGAATATTACCTGAGAATGTTGCACCTGTCAGATTGGCTCTCAACAATATAGCCGCATTGGCTGCTGCCACATTGGCATTGACTGCTGCAACATTTGCCAGTATCGCATTGCTGCTCAAAGCATTGCTGATACTGGTATCAACATAAGTTACATTGGCTTTGACTGCGACCAAGCTGTTAATTTGTGTGGCCTGCGCCGCAGAGTTTGATTCTAAAGTTGTTATTCTTGATGAATGATTGCTGATAACAGCATTGGCAGCGGTAATATTTGCACGTAAAGAATCAGTAACTGAGCCAGTCACATTGGCTACGTTTGCTGCAATAGCTGCGTTTACATATGCTTTGCTGGCTGCACCGGTGATGTTGTTGACTGTTAGTGTTACGTTTCCAGTTAAGCCGTTTACTCGCAGTACCGGAGCAATCGGCACACCTGTAGCCGATACAGTGGCAATGTTGCCAACAGTGACATTTGCAAGAGTTGTAACTGTTAATAAAACGTCATTTAATGGAGTTGAGCCTCCAAGAACATTTCCGCGTATTACATATACATTACCAACCACTTGACCGGTGCCACGTAGCACAGGCGCTGCTGCATAACTTTCTGTGTAACGGGTAACATTAAAAGTAATACCTGCAACATTTGAAGCAACGTTACCGTAGGTCAGTCCTTCGTTGTCTACTGTAGTGTAGAGTTCGGTAAAATTATCATTAATTTTAGTAAACGCATCGCGTAACGGATCACCTGTGCCGTCACTAGCAGAAGAGCCAACATCAATAACTTGCTGTACCATAAATCATCCTATATACTAGGTATTTATGGCTTTTGTTAGGAATGGGGTTTTGGAAAGGTTAGTAGGGTGTAAAACTGCTACCGCAGCCACACGTGGTTTGTGCTTGTGGATTGTCAATGGAAAAACTGGCACCCATTGCATCTTCGCTGTATTTGATTTTTGCACCTTGTAAATACTGTGCGCTCATTGAGTCAACTAACAGCCCTACACCGTCGAATTCAAGATCAAAATCGTCTTCGTTTTGCTCCTCATCAAAGGTAAATCCGTACTGCATACCTGAGCAGCCACCTCCTTGCACAAATATGCGTAGTTTTAAGTCCGGATTTCCTTCTTCTTGAATCAATTCTTTCAGTTTAGTTACTGCACTTTCTTGCAAATCTATCATGCGCGATCTCCTGCATAAATCCTACGATTGACATATTCCCAATTTATAATACGCCATATGTTTTTCAAATAACGCTTTTTATCTGTGCCGTAATCACTTACCCAGGCGTGTTCCCACCAGTCTACCAGCATAGCTATGTCTGTGCGTTTTTGATGATTTTTAATGGTTTTTATTTTGCCATCTCTGCTCAAATAAATCCAGTTTGATCCTTGGAGCTTCATGGCTTCTTCTTCAAAGTCTTTTTTAAAGTCCGTGAAGTTGCCAAAGTGTCTGTTAATTAGTGCCAGACTAGCACCACTAGGACTGTTACCGTTGCGCGGTGGTTTCAATTGCGGAAAGAAAATGTTGTGCAAATACGCACCTGCTTCGTTGAAGCTTGCGTCACCTTCACCTTTGTTGTATCTATCAACATAGCCCTTGGCCAGTTTACCATAATGGTTTTCGATGGTAGTGCGACTCATTACTGGTGCTAATCCACCTTCACTGTAAGGCAATTTTTTAAGTTCTAGTTTTTCTTTACCTTCTACAAGGTCAATTATTTCTCGCATAAATCTATTTAGTGCGATATACAATGCGACCACGGTGTAGATCGTACGGACTCATTTCAATTTCAACCGAGTCGCCAGCTAATATACGTATATTATGCTGTCTTAATTTTCCTGCCAGAGTGGCAATAATTTGATGGTTGTTGTCTAAAGTGACTCGAAACATTGCGCTGGGTAGTAATTCATCTACCACACCAGACATTCTAATTAAATCTTCTTTACTCACAAATTTCCTTACAAAGTACCTATTTATCTACGCATAGAACTGATGTCTTTTGCTTCTTGATCGGTGAAAATAGGAACTGCGTTACTTTTATGCATGGTACCGATGCCCACAATATTGTCACCGGTGTACTGCATAGGCATACGAACATTCACTGCACCTTTGACTCCAGTATCCAAACTCGGAATACGCGGTTGATCTGCATCGCGACGCAAAGGCCTGGGTGGCACGTAACTTTTACGCTCCAGTTTTATTTTAGAAGTGGGTGCGTACCTATCTTTGAGTGCCTGCCATTCTTGTTCAAGCAGTTCAGCCTTGCGTTTGTGTTCTGCAGTTGCGTATTTTTTCTTGCCCTTGCGTTTGCCCGTCAATGACAACCAAGGGCCTTCCATATGCATACTCATATTATGCCTCTATAATTTTATAGAATTACATTATAGCATTAAATGGATTTTGCGTCAAGCGGATCTAATATTTTGGTAATTGTTGCTTTTTCGTTAACAATTAATATTTTGTGCCGTGGGTAGTACAGTTGAATATTTTTTTCGGCTTCTAGTTCGCTAGCGCCTTGCCCTAAAAACTTGTTATTTTTACCATATGCAAGAACAACACTATGGCCGTTCTCTTCAATATGTTCAAATCGTAATGCTATCACTCTTTTTTCTACTTCTTCAACTAGTTCTGCTTCCTCTACTGCATCTTTGATTCTATGTTTAAGTTGCTGAACAAATACCCAAGAACTTAACAACTGCCACATCAAATAAAAGAAAAGAATCCAACCTAAGAGTTCCATATAATCAAGTCCAAAGTGATTGCCGAATTCGGATAAGACGAATCATCATTTCTTCGTCTTCTTTGTTGTACTTATCTTCAATTTTGTTTGAAAGGTCTAACGCACGACCACTTTGCTCGCGTTCTTGTTCAGTACGATCTTCAAAGTCTAAAAAATCTTTACCAGATTGTCTAATTTGTTCACAGTAGTCGCTCCACCCACTGGCATCCATTGGGTCTGGTCTATTAGGATACGTTTCAGTCCACCACTTGTAAAGTGCTAATATTTCTTGAGCAGTTTCGGCTTGTTGACTTGGTTGGTGTCTGTCAGGGTGATCATCGTCTAGCCAATCATTGGTGAGATTCATTTGCCATTCAAGATTGTCTAAGCCGGCCTGCGGACAACGCCAAGTGCGCCAACGAAACCAACCTGTGGCCCAAAACGGAGGATTGTATTTTTTGCGAAATTCTCGACCTTCCCAGGCTATGTGCCACCAAGCGAGCTCCACCTCAACAAAGTCTCTAAGTTCATTAAAAAGACATGGCAAAAACCTGCTGCCAACATCACGCCAAGAGCCGCGAGGAATATCGCTTGGATGAGCAGTAAGAGCGTGGGTTTTAGTGACCCAACGATTGTTGATATAGTATTTGATAGCATAGAGTTGATCCGGTATAAAATAAAAAAATCGTTGCAGGTAGTCTAATCCTTCGTCGGCTAACCAATAACGAACGGGATGTGCTGCCTGTGCTTCTTGCTTCCATTCTTTCCAACCTCGACTGGTAAGAGCACCTGGGCTAGGTGTACCACGAAGCCAATCAGCAAAAGGTCCAATGGTCCAATAATGATTACGCATCTTGTTTCTTTCGTTCGTTTTTGAAAGTTTCTACATCTATTATAGCACGTTCGATTGTTTTTGCATAGTTCAAAGCCTGCTGTTTGGACATATGAATATCGCTGTAAGTTTCGATATATCCACGAGTTAACAAAGTCCAAACATTTTGCCAACGATTCCGACTCCACCAATTGGTTTTGGTTTTAACATACACTCGTGCCCAGATTCCTGTATCGTCTGCTTCGACATTTACTTCGTGATCCGAGCCGCATCCACAACTGCATGGTACGACATAAAACTTGCTGTCGCCCCAATCATGTGTTTTTAAAATACCTTCTGCTGGCTGTTCGGCTTGCATATTAACTAAAATGTTTGTTGAGAACTTCTAGTTTGTCTTCATATTCGGCAATGTGTGCAATTTCCGCTTCCATTGCACTCATCCAGTCTGTATGATCATGAATAGCAATAGGATTGTTTAGCATCACTTCCACATTCATACGATGCTTGTGGATGTGACTTTCAAAATGTGCTCTAGCTGCATCTAATAGTTTCTGTCTCATATTTGTCCTTAAAAAGTTATTTAATCCGTCCATCCCCAACTAATTATTACCGGTCCTAGAATAAACTGATACAGTCTAGCACCTTCAAAGTCTACAGTTCCAGCAAACAGGTTCATATTAATTCGTTCTTGTTCGTTATTAATGTACCACCAACCGGTTGAGTCCCAATCAATTTGATATTTTAGTCTGCCGATGGCACGAATTTGATCGCTCATGGTGTTTCCTTTCCTGACAAATCGGCACCAAATCCAAATGTTTCTTTGATTGCTCGATCAAACTTTTCCCTTTTAGTTTCTTGAATTCTAAAATGTTCTAGTATTGCTACAGCATAATGAGTGGGTGTCTTTTCAATGTCGGGTGGCACTTGTCTTTCAATGGCATTATCGTACATCACCTGAATGCACTCCCGTACAATCGACTCGGCGAATTTTTCTTTTACTGGATCCGGAACAATAAACATAGCCCGATAAGGGGCATCCTTATGTTCTTCATTAAATTGTTCGAGAGTCTGATCAAAAAGTTCATGAATTCGTCGGTTCATTTAAATCTCCACATACTTTAGTTCAAAACGGTCGGCTCTAGCTTCGTAACCATCATAGCCTCTTGGATTGCACACAATTCTAGTAGTGCCAATCATGTAATCAAAGTCCTCGTGAGTGTGTCCGTGAGTCCATAATTTAATCTGTCTACGGTCTAATATATAATTGTCCAAATTAGTGCTGTAAGCGCCATTGGTAACGACTTCTGTTCGGTATCTAGGATGTGTACTAGCCTTGCTGGGTGCATGGTGCCCAACAACCACTGTGGGCATATTGGGATGCAGGACTAGTACAGCATCAAGTTCTTTTAGAAACGCCTTGTGATCCTCTACACTATCTTGGGGTGTAAAGTTGGCTGGTCTTTCTTTAAAAGTCCAGCTTTCTTGATTGTTTTCATCATATGTAGGCACACGATGCTGCACCGTCTTGGCGCTGTTCTTTACTCCCCTGTAGTCGTTCATCATGTAAGCAATTTGATGTAGTGTGGCGGGATCCTCTCCATTCATGTCAGTCCACAGGGTACCGCCAAAGAACAGCACACCGTTGATGATGCGCCATTCTTTGTCCAAGAAATGTACATTGTGCAAGTCACCAAAGGTGCCACGAATAATTTTGGCAGTGCGAGCATAGTCGCCGTGATAATGCTCGTGATTGCCCATGATCAAAATCACTTGAGGAAACCGCTCACTGCAACGAGTCACAAAGTTATTGTAGCGTTCGGCTCTTGCTTGTACAGTCTCGGTCACTGGTAGCACAGTGCCGCTGGCAGACAAATCGTCTGCCACAAAGATATCGCCGCCGAGTATCAATACATCGGCGTTCTCGTTGTTAGTTAAATCAAGGTCTCCAAACTCTAAATGGAGATCGCTACATACTGCAATTTTCATTTTACATCCATTTCAAAATAAAAAGTTCTGCATCTACAGCATCAACAAAATAAAATTCCATACAATCAAATTCAACCTTGTAATCCCATTTTCCTGATTTAAGTGTAGGAATACCAAAATTTGTTACACACCAGTAAGTAAGATTCTCCCACATCTGTAGAGAATCCAAATGACTATCAACACACTTACGAACAGTGGTTATATCCATCGTAGTGCAAACAAACTGGCCTGTTCGGGTTTTTCAAATTTAAATTCATACATATCAGCTGGAAATGTATGTTGCAAAGTATAGCCGCCTGTGCCAAATTGATTACTGGCCCAGAGAATAGCTTCGTATGCTCTAGAAGTGTGTACAAGGATTGTATTCATGTGTGTATTGTAACACAAAAAAACATTTGTGTCTATAAATATGCAAAAAGGACCACAATGTGGCTGTTATTAATTATAGTTTTAAGTTTGGAGACACCCCAAAAGCATAAAGGCTCAATTCAAAACTTCTATACGTCTGAAGCCGAATGCCGCTCCGAACTAGATGCTGCAATAAAAGCCTTACAACTCAAAAATAGTCAAGCATCGGGCACCTGTACATTTAGAGATTACCTAACACCTAACCGGACTTTTTGAGTATATCAAATACTCGTTGCTGTTCTAACAACTTTTTTTCCAGCTCAATATACTGCTCTCTAAGCCGTTGCAGTTCTTTCCAGTCTTTTTCCATTCGAACATTTGGGACCAAGATGGCCAATCGTTCTTCAACCCGTTCTAAAGTTTCAAGTATACTTCGCCCCTGAATTCGAACATCACCATTGAACTCGGCATCTCCCTGTACTTTGAGTTTGCTTTGGATATCGGTATGTGCTGTGGATGCGAGATTACTCCATCCGGTGCCGCCGGTGCCGCTATGTGCGATAGATATATTAGCTGTTGTTGTTTGTTTAAGTGGTATAGTTGTTGTACTCATTTGACCTTTACTGTGCTATCTCTACGAATCCAATTTATCCTACGATGCGGATCCGAATCTCGCCACACTCCAATAAACGGTTCACCGTCAATGTTTTTTTCGTACACCGTACTGGTAGTAAAAACTTCGCTGGTCCGAAGATTTTTAACCTTGTAAATTTTTTCCATTTTACGCATGATATCACCTTGTGTTGTATTTTAGCAAATTCTAAAGCTGTGGTCAATAAAAAACGGACCCAAGTCCGTTTTATTTGTTCTTTTGTTGATACCTGTATTCTCGACGCAACCACCATCGATATCTATTCCAATATTCTTGTAGCGTGTAAGGTAGCTCTTGGTTGTCTTCGTGTTCACGACAGTTTTCTAACCAGATAAGTCTCAACCAATTTTTGAAGTTTGAATTAGGCATCACTGGCTCCTGGAATTAGTTGTCTGGCTACTGGTCCTCACCAGCCCCAGACTGAGCTGTTACTCTGTCCGCCGCATTTACTTCTGGCAAGGTACGGAACCCACCTACGATTTTTCTATCACCCATATAGCGGGCTTTGAGGCTGCGATCGTATGCGCCCTGGCGTTATGGTGAAGCCAATCACCCCCTATTATTAACGAGTAGGGATCCCGAGGTTTGGTTGCGGAGAACAGGAATCGAACCTGATGTTTCTAGCTTATGAGACTAGCGAGTAAACCGTTTCTCCCCTCCGCCATTGTTTATCGAAAACGTTTCATTAATTGCTCAAAACGCCATTTGATATAATATGGAATTTCACGCAATGGAATATGAAACATTATACACTCCTGTTAAATTTAAAAGTCAAATATTCATCGTATGCAATAGCAAGCCATCCGCAAAAGGCAGTTATGTTGGCATACACTGCTGGCATATTGTCAGACCCATACGCTGCAATTGCATTAAAAATAACCACAAGAACAACAAAAACTGGAACACCAAAACGTAGATACCGCTTCATAATAGACTCCTTGAAAGTGAAAGTTGGCTCCGGAGGAGGGAATCGAACCCCCACTAACGGTTTTGGAGACCGCCGCACTGCCATTATACTACTCCGGAATAGATTACTCTTTGGTACTAATCAACTCAGTTGATGGTTTACTATGTTTTTCTAACATAAGTTTCAGATCCTCCTGATTTTGTAGAGTGTTAAGATTGATAGAATAAATTACCCAAACCATCCAAGCAAAAAACAGTCCCAATACTATGTTGAAAATTGTTTCAACTTCCAATTGAAACAGCCCTACTGCCAATAGTGATCCTAAAGTTACAGATCCAAACATTGCAGCAGTTCTTAATGCAGCACGAAACTTAATATTCATTGCAACTCCTTGTTAATTAATATACTTCATATTTTACTTGAAGTTTGTATTATCGTCAACAATTTTTTTTTGGCGGAAGCGGACGGAGTCGAACCCTCAAGGCGCTATTAACGCTCGACTGTTTTCAAGAC
>Ga0129336_10000221_pt1 | contig 31115 bp, 18 predicted proteins | sample CPB6_02_DNA_FD_96878 | JGI IMG/M metagenome (GOLD analysis project Ga0129336, IMG submission 96878) | Freshwater to marine salinity gradient microbial communities from Chesapeake Bay, USA - CPBay_Sum_0.6_0.2_DNA | ecosystem: Environmental > Aquatic > Marine > Coastal | place: USA: Chesapeake...
ATATATGAAAGAATGTATGGTATTTTTGAGGTTGAACAGGTTGTACACCATTTTACTCCAGAGTTAGGATATATAACATCTATTACCCCCAATGCTTTGGTGACAGTAAATGATCCAGCTAGATGGTTTATGACAACATGGATACACTCTTGGTTAAGTACGCAAAATACTAGAAACGATACCAGAATTATGGTTCAGAATATACAGTCTGGAAATTCTGGTTTAGTTGTTGGCAATGGTCTTTCTTTGGAAGCTGTTAGTGAAGCATTAATGCCACAATTACTTGGGTCTTTTCAGTATACTCATGGTTCTTCTGCGCTTGCTAAAGATATGATGGCATATGAATCGGCTACTGCTCTACCTGGATATACTGAAGGAATTGCAAAATTAGCAGACGATCAAAAAGCAAAAGGTGGAGTTGTTACTAGTGTCATTGGTTTAACTTTACAATTAGCGGTTGGTGGGGCAACTGTAGCTGCAGCAATTGGTACTGGTGGAGCAGCTCTTGCTGGGACTACTGCACTTGGTGCAGCAGGGACTGGTTTAGCTGCTGCTGTTGGTGGTGCATCATTAGTAGGCGGTCTTGCATGGAGTGGTTGGAAATGGGTTAGAGATAATCTTCTTGATCAACATGGATGTTATGTGCAATATTTGAATAAAAATGGTCAACCAATGGACGCCGGCTTATCCTATAATCAGGGAATGGTTGTAGGAAAATATCATTCTAAAGCTTTGCTTCCAGGAATACTTGGTGTTCGCGCAAATGTTAGAACAGAAAATGGATACTCTCATATTAGAACAGATGATTTAATGAAAAGTTTGGGTTGGAGAGAAACAGAAATAAAAGATTTTGTAAGATATGCAAGCTATGAGAATGCATTAGCAAATGCAAGAGTTTTGTCTTTAAGTGGTTTGGGTCCAGAAAAAGCTGGCATGGGAATGTATTTTAAGGTTCTGTGCAGAGCAATAAACTTTATTGATGGTGACACAATTGATGTTGAAGATATTATTACTGGAAATACTTTTAGGGTTCGTTTTGATGGAATAGACACGGCGGAAATAAATACTACTTCTGTTCCATTAAATCTTGGCGACGACACAGTTGCTGGCGTTGAAGGTGGATCTAGTGTAAAAATTATACAGGTTTATTTCAATAATCAAACATATATGTTAGATGGTTTTGAAAATGATAATCTTGATACTGATTTAGCAAATTCTGAAGTTTTACCTTTAGTTGAAGATGAGGTTATAATAACAACTGAAGAAAATCATAATTTATTAAAAGGTCAGTCTGTTGCAATTACAAATCTATCACAATATTCTGGTACTTTTTATGTTGAAAAAGTTCTTTCAGCAAAAAAGTTCACTGTTATAAACTTTGATGTATCAATAGAAAATCCTGGTCTTAATAATTTATCAAATGTAACTTCTAATGAAATTCTTAGATATGTAAATACATCTGTTCCATCTGGAAAAGCAAAAAATTATACTAAACAAATTTTAGAAAATAAAATATTTATTTTAAGAATAAATCCAACAAGAGTTGGAAACACAGCTATCTTAGAGGAACAATATGAACCAGGCAATGATGCTAATACAAAAGCTAACTATTTAAATGACTCAACTGAATCAGATAGAGTTATAGCAACAATATTTCACTATTTACCAGAAACCCAAAAAGAGGCGGCAAAAGCTAAAATTACATCAATATTTTATGAAACATATAATGCTAATTCAGCAAGTATTGATATACAGAAAGTAAAAAATGTTGTTAAAGATTCATTTTATGATAAATCAGCTTTTTATACAAAATTTAATGAAATATATAGAGCTTGTGAGAGTGAAAACACTATTTATTGGGAGAGTCCGCCCTCCCCATCATTAGTTGATTTATTTATATCTCAAAATTCTAGGATATATAATTCATTGGTAAAAATGAAAATTCTAGAACAAATATATTTAAAGGCTTCAGAATGGCCACTTGTGCTATGGGATGAGTACTATGAAGATGGATATCCAGTTACATTTAACTGGGAGTTAGTCGTTAATAATCTTGCAAGTCCATACATTAAAGGTATACAAGTAGAGTCATCAGCAGTTCTCACTGCCAATGAAATGGGTGCCCCAATAGTTAGGTTAGGTTAATATGAGTGATTTTGTTTTTGATTCATCTTCTCTGTCAGATTCTAAATCTGTAGCAGACGCAGTTCATAAAAACTATTATCCTAATAATACATTAATTGTTAAACAAACTTCATTATATGAATCTGGCGGATTCCAAGATAGACAGCTAACTAGCTACGATGCACAAGAAATATTACAAGGTAGAGGTTTAGTTAAAAATGAAAAAATGTTTCTTGCGGCAGCAACAAATGGTTTAGATGTTTCAATTGGTCAAGCTTTAACTGCAACTGGTGTAGCTGGATATCAAAGTGGAGATAGTTTTGAGTTAGAAAATCCTGAAAATCAAGGATCTTCTAATCCAGATAAAAATAAAAAAGCAAGGATAACAGGAGCTGCAGCCGTTAACTACACTGTTGCCGAGTCATTAATATCTAAAAATCTTTTTGGAGCAAATACAACAAATGATATAATATCAACGTTATCAGAAGTTTATGGTATAGCAAAATCTGCTCCAGAAACAGATATTACGGAGCCAACAGATGTTGCAGTTCCATCAGCTGGCAGAATGGATGTTGCAATATCTTCTGATTTGACTGAAGAAGAAAGGCAATATTATACTGAGCGAGGAACTTTCTTGAAAAACATGACAGTACCTATAGAGACTCATTCTGCAGCAAATGTTGTTAACGACCATAGTTATTTGAATGGTACTGGCGCATTTGATATAGCAGATAATATGACAGATATAAAAGAAACTGGATCATATTATCCTGGAGTTAATGAAGATGGTATAGTTTCGGCAGACTTGATAGCTCGTCCATCTGTATCTATTTTTCCTTCAGCCGCTCTTATGGAGTTAATAATAAGATTAAATAGCTCAGAAAGCTCTATTAAAGTAAAAGGCGGTCTAGGTATACATAGGGCAGGAAATCCATCTATACAAGGACCGAATCTTACCCCCCTAGAACCAGGAGATACTATAAGTGACCATGTTTTTGGTAGAGGATTTGATATTAATTATATTGGTTTAAAAACAGATTCTGTATTATCTAATGTTGAAGCCTTAGCCTCAAATCCAGAAGAATATAAAAAATTGTTAGAACTTCTTCTTGAAGAGTTAAATACAATAGCTGCAACTCAACTATATTTAATACCAGATTTAATAGTATTTCATTCTGCCTTGGGCTCTGGCTATGGCGTGAAGCGTGGTTTAGAGGGGCCTGATTCTGAAATTGGAAAAAAATATCCAAATCTACAATATGTAAATTTTAGTTCAGATTCAAATCATGATGATCACATACATATGAGTTTTTCTGGTGCAAGAGCTGGAAAATATGTTGGCCCAGGAGGATTGCTTTTGCAGCCCACAGCGGTTCTTCCTGGGGGTAGTGGCGAAGGATCTATATCAAGCTCCTATTCTACGTCATTATCTAATAGTATATCTTCTTCACTTGCAAGTTCTGGAATAACAGGAGTGGAGCAATCTCTATTAATATATCAAAAATTAACTAAGCCAGCAGGATCAGAGTCTGATCCAAACGCATCCGTAACAGATCTTGAATTTTTCATTGGCATGAGTCAATATTGGGGGATTGAAGCCTGTGCATTATTGTGGGCAATTGCTTATAGAGAAAGTAGACATAAATGTTACAATCTAAATGCTGGATGGGACGGTGGCCACACTAGATATAGTGGCGATTATTCAATTGGCATTTTTCAATTAAACTGTTTAATCAATGCTCATGGTAACAAAACTGTTATTGTTCCCTTTACGGTTACTGGTAGAGATACAACTCAGCCAGTTGAACTATGGAAGTTAGCCTTTACGCCATGGGCAACATCAGTTGGATTGGATGGGAATCCTCTTAGTGTTTCAAACTTTAATAATTTTATAAAAGAATATTCAAAAGATAAATTAATGGAAACATCAATGCTTGATGTAAGTAAGGATATGTTGATACCAGCAAATCAGTTTCATCTGTCTGTAATTTTATCTGGCATAGATATGCCGCCTCCGGGATCGCCTAAAGTTTCTTCTGATATTAATGGTGTTCAAGCATATAGATTTGGTGCCTGGGGCGATTATAAGGGTGGCAAAGGGTTTATTAGCGATGTCCCGCATCAACTAGTTGTTGATTTTTATGTTAAATTTTCTGGAAAAACAGCAAAAGATTTTGATGATTGGTTCAGACTAATGATGTACGATAATTCAACTTGGACACGCTATCGTTCTCCGGCATATAAATATATTGAAGAATGGATTTCTGGAGCAGATCAATCATTGTGGACAGGAAATGTAACACCAATTGTTCCACCACTAAGAAGTGGATCTGGTGATTCTGGAGCCTTACCTGGATCACCAAGTAATGGAGAAACTGAAGATAATACTAATGAGTTAACTGATTACGCAATGCCAAATGAAATTGTTTTAATAGGTGACTCTATAAGTCATTCTGTTGCAACTGATTTAGTTACAGCTTTTTCCGACAAAGGATTTAAAGATCCATTAGTTTTAACACAACCGGGAAGAACAGTATGGACCCCACAGCCTATATTGGGAACTTTTACTTCTACTGGAGGAGAAGTTCTGCAGGAGCTTAAAGACTTTTATAATTATATATATAAAGGTAATCCAAAAGCTAAAAGATGGGTTATAGAATTAATTGGAAATAATGTTTTATTTAATCAACCAGAAAATGATATAATTAACGATCTTAAATATTTCTTTAATTCTTTAAAGGATTTCTTAACAGAAGATGCAATAGTATATTGGGTATTAATAGCAACTAAGGCACCCAGAACAGACGCTGCACCCAAGTTAAGGAATCTAAAACCAAAAATTCTTTCTTTAATGAAGAGTGAATTACCTAATAGTACAAATCAGAACAGAGTAATTCTTGATTGGGGACAAGTAGAACTGTATAATTTGAATTATATTACAGATGACGGAGTCCACTTATCCGATAGTGGAATGCCAGCATATGTCCAATTTTTAAAGAATAGTATTCCAACTACATAAAGGAAATATATGCCAGTAAATTATCCAAAATTTGATCAAAAAATACAAGAACAAATAAATAATACTCTTATTCAAAAATCAAAAACTAGATATGGCGTTATAGTTGATTTTGATCCAAAAACGAATAAATGTAGCGTTATGTTAGAGGATCAAAATAGCTCCTTTGTTTCTTCTGTAATTAAAAATGTAGTATGCCCAATAAATAATGGAATACAAGGAGCCAGTCCATATCGTGGACTAAGGTGTGCAGTAGGTTTTCGGGATGATAATGAAAACTCTGCCTACATAATAAACTATTTTGATGAGGGCAGAAATGGTAACAGATTTGCAAATAATTATAAGGTAGATACTGGAATACCAAGATTTATGGTGAGATAATGGACAGTAGAGCTATAAATAATAGAAACCAACAGCCCATGCAGACGCCACATGCGTCAGAGTTAGAAAGAAGAAAGAAGTTTTCTGATACGGAAGTTGGTATAACTCATCCAGATCTTCCAGGATTTATAAGAATTAATGATAGTGGTGACATTGAAATATTTGCTGCACCGGGTGTTGGAATAGTTATAAGTGGTAAATCAAAAAGTATTTCATTATTTGCAGAATCTATAAGGTTTAATACGAATGAAGATGGTCTTAGATGGAACAGTTTTAATTTTAATTATTCTGCGTCAACATACATAGAACCAACTTTAGTTAAGGTAAATAGAAAAACAATTAATACAGCACAAAATAATGTATTTCATTATTTAAACGCACTTGAACAAATACGGGAAACAGAAAAGCCAACTACTATTAACATAGTTGGCGACTATGGCTTTGGCAAAAAAGTAGAAATTCCTAAACAACCGGTAGATTTAGTTGATTTTAAAACAAATATTAGCGAGGAAGAGCTTGAGCTAATGGAGTCTTACGCATTTAATAATTCTGAAAACAAAGTAAACTATATGTTTTCTTTATTAAAAGAAGGTTATACTTTTATTCAGGCAGAAGAAAAAACAAAAAGAGATTTAAATGAGTGATTTATATCTTACATTAAATGGCGATATAGCTATAAATGGATCAAAGGATTTGGCAAAAACATCTAATCAGGTTCAATCTGATGTGCAGCAGGTCTATCTTCGTTTAATGACAGAGCCTGGTGACTTTTATGTTTATCCAAGGTTAGGCATAGATCTCTCTTCTCTTTATGGGCTTCCTCAAAATAGGGAAACTGGCGAATTGGGAAAGAAAATAATTAGAGCAGGGTTAGAACAAGAGGGGTTATTTTCTGGAAGAACAATTCTTATAGAGGCTATTCCAATTTCAAAAGATTCAATTAGATTTGATGTTCATATAGTTTCTGCAGCAGATCAACCCATAGTGCTATCAATAAATCAATCTTTAGGAGGTTAACTTTAAATGCCAATATATGGATCTAAAGAAAAATCAGAAATACTTTTGAGCATGTTAACTGGATTAGAAAAAAATGCAGGTATTACGGCTGTTTATCAGGGCTCAATAGCAAGAGCATTTGCTGATGCAGTTAGTACGGAAATATCTGATTTATATGAGTCTCTAAAATTTAGTATTGATCAGTCCAATCTATTAACAGCGTCTGGTAGAAATCTTGATTTAATTGGCGAAATATATGGAGTTCCACGTAAGTCTGTAACAGAAGTTGTTGCACAAGATAGACAGAGTTTTAATATAGAATTTTCTCTATCTATTCCATATTCTTCTGCCATAATTATACCTAAAGATACTTTAATTTATAATGATGTATCCAGTTTTGCTACAAGACAATACAGCTATAAATTAGCAGAAGATGTAACAATAGTTTCAGGATCAACTAGAGCATATGGTAGGGTTGCGCCAAATTTTTCAGACAATTCTTATGTTGCACCCAAAAATAGTTTGACAAAACACAACTATGTATATTCTGAGCCTGTCGTAATATTTGTAACAAATCCAAAGGAAGTGTATTCAAATATTAATGGTGAATCAGATACAAATTATCGTAGAAGAATTATTACATCAATTAAAGCAAGATCTGCTGGCACAGCAGAATCTGTTAGGCTAGCTGCTCTTTCAGTTAAGGGTGTTAAAGACGTTAGAATTAGAGAAGGTAGTTATGGTATAGGTTCTTGTGATGTTATAGTTGTTCCAGAGTCTTCTAGTTTTATTAAAAATCTACCAAATACCATACTTCAAGTTATTGATTCTGTTAAGCCAGTCGGTGTAAGGTTTAATGTTAGAATAGCTGAAAAGATGACAATTAATCTTGGAATAACTATCACGTTAGCTAGTGGAACATCTACGCCAGCAGCTGGCGGAATTGCCAATCAAGCTTCTTTATTTGTTAGAAGATATTTGAATTCTTTAACAATAGGTGATACAGTATCAGTTAATGAAATACAGCGACAAGTTAGAAGTTCTTCTGATTTAATTAGAGGTGTTTCTATAAACTTTATGAATGGTAACGGCAGGGATTTGCCAATCCAAGATATAACATTTAATAATGTCAGAGAATATCCAGCAGCTGGAACTGTAGATGTTTATTCTGTTATAATAAGTGCATCAAATTATTAATATATATTTTACGGATAAATTATGAAGCAATATCTACTCTTACTAAGAAGTGCTGACTTTACTAAACAAGGCAGTGTATGGGCTAGTGATGCTATCAATGTATATGTAAACTCAAATTATAAAAACTACTCTTATACTAGATCAAATTCTGGTTTAAATTTAATAGGCGATTATACTTATACTGGTATTGAAGTTACTTCTCCGTCATCTTCCGGCATAAATGCTACGCCGTTGACAAATAATTCATCTTATGTTACAGATGTTGGAGAAGTTGTAAGGGAGTCAGCTAGTCCTTCGGTGTATAGATTTATTGATACGTCTTCAAGAGTAGATGTTTTAGCTTATCGTCATGCATTTACAAATTTATCTGGCACAGAAATACCGTCTTTGAAGGTTACAATTTATGAGTCAGATGATGGGGCTGGTGAAATAAAAGATATTAATGGTGTTGAAACTGGACTTTGGTTGAAGTCAGCCGTTTCGCAAAATACATCAACATTATTAATTAAAGATGTTAAACCATATATAAAAATAGAACTTGAAATTAATTCTGAACTAACAGATTTATCTACTGTTGGTTTAATTTTTTATATGGAAATTGGGATACATGAAATTGTATCTCCAGTTTTATCTAGGTCAGCAAAAAATATCTTAAAAAGATTTCCAAGCTGGACAAAAATATATGAAGATAGCGTAAATTCATCAACGCCCTCATCCCAAACTCCAGATTCAGTTGGTGGAAAGTTTATTAATTCAATTGTTCAAGAGCATTTGGAAAATGCCGCAATTGAAATGGACTATTATAATTACAATAAATATATCCAATCAGCAGATATTAATATGTTGGATTGGGTTTATGTTGCTTATAGTATACCAGCCAATGTTTTGAACGTTGTCGGAGATGGTGTTGAATTAGCTAAGGCAGATTCTTTAAATAAACTTTTTTCTTCTAGAAAAACAGATTTTATTTATTATAATAATATTATAGATAAACAAATTATAGTAAATAAATATTATACACAACTACTTGTAAATGGTAATTTATGTACTTTTGATCCAGTATTAATATCTAATGATTTTGATAATTTTGGAGCAATGGTAGGCTTACCGAGATTGTATTTAGAAACAAATGAAAGATATAAAGCAAGAATACTTGATGTGTATATTAATCAGCCGGGTGTATCAATGCAGGGTATTAAGAATGCTCTTAGAAGAGAACTTGATATTTGGAAAGCTTTTGGGGCAACACCAGATTCATATGATAATAACTATTATCCAACAATACTTGAAATGCAGGACATTGAATACGCAAGCCCATATTTTAATGAAAGTGGAATTCCTCAAGAAAAGTTTAAGGCTCTAGTTGCAGATCTAAATGCAAGATATCCATCTAATTATGGTTATGTTAAATGGGGAGAGGGAGTTTGGGACTATGCAGGATTAATGCAGGAGGGCGTAGGAAGGGTACCCGTTACATACGACGGTTCTACTCCATTAACAGCTTTATATAAACCAGGAGTTGGTGATTTTAACGACAGTAAATTTATTGTCAAACCAGATGTTAGCGCAACCGTATCTTTTACTGGCAGCGTAGATGTTGAGGGCGTAAAGGTTATTGACACTAAAGAATATTATCCGCAAATAAATTTAGAATACGAATATTCTTTAGCATATGATAGGGTTATTCCAGACTACGATCATTCAAGAGTAAATGTTAATTTAACATATGAGGTATATTATGATAAATATGGCATAGCAGCAACACCAACAACATTTTATGTAAATCTAAATAAAGATAATGAAGAGCTTCCGCAAAGAATAAGAAACTTAATGTATGTTGGAAACACTAAAGAACAAAATGATGCAGCAAGTCCTGAATATAATATTATTAATATATTTAATAATGAAGGAAGAACGTATCCAGATATTATTTTTAGAAACAAAATAAATGACGCGGATGTTTTCTTGGATCACCATTCCACTCCACGTTTACCAACAATGCCTCTTTATTTTAAGAGATATCAGCAAACAAACTATTCTTCTCCAGATAAAATTACAGTTAAACTAAGTACAGCTGGATGGGATGAGGATACTGATTCATATTTACCAAATCCTTCATCTCCTCCATCTTCAACAGATTATTGGTTTAGATTTGTTAGGCCAAATGATACTACGGCACCTAATTTTGATAGCTCTTCACCAACATACTCTTCTCCAACACATTTAAAAACAGTGGAAGTAGCTTCTCCATATGTTTCTGTTGATAAAGTTAATTTTTTAATACATTCAGATTTATATCCTGGTAAATTAGTTACAGACTCATCTACTCCAAGCAAAAAATCATTTGTTTTAAATGGAATTAATGACTTAACGGAAGATAGTATTACTGATTTTGATATACAAATAGCAGATTTATATAATTCAATAACGTTACCCCAAGATGCTACACCTAAGAGAATGTATATTAATGCAACTAAATTTGATAATATGATCGGAGGCTACTCATATTATGCAGTGGAGGATACTATATATCCAATACCTTCTAGCCCAGCAATATTATATACCTCGTATAATCCGTCAAATTCACAGGTATTAGTTGACCAATATTTTGAAGCAGCAACAGTTACCTATACAAATATTGCTCCGTTTAGAACGGCATCTATACCAAGTATAGGTAAATTAAATGTGTATCATAACGAAAATAATACTGTTTATTACCCATTTACCTCAAATATATATGAAAGCTATAGGTATAGCTCAACTCCATTTATATCTGGATATATTGATGATAAAGGAAATGTTTATGAATCATCAGAAATAGCAGATAATGTGTTTTATAATAATGACAAATATTTGTCTGAATATAATATAACAAAAGGCACTCTTGGAATATTGCCCGAAGACACATCTGAGTACTACATAAATAATATTATTTTTAAATCAAATAATGATAATATTAATCTAATATCAAATATTGATATGACTAATGAGTCTGTTGTAGACTCTTTTAATACTGATATTTTTAAGCAAAATTCAAGTGGAGTAGACGTTTCAATAACCGTTGATGATAATGTTGAAAATTTATATAGTGTTAAATCTGGTTTAGAGCCGGGTTGGATATATCTAAATGATACTAATTATTATATTTATTCTAAACCAATCGTTGAAATATATTCTGCAATATATAGAGATTTAAATATTGCTGGAATTCCAAGAGATGGTGCTCCAATAATAGTCAAAGTAGATGGAGTAGAAAAAAGACAAGTTTCTTTTTCGGATTCATCAACACCTAGTAAACTTTCTTTAACAAACAAAGAAACTGTATATGGTAATTACGGAAATAATTTGTATGCGTCCTATAAAAATATTTATGATGCATCAGTGACAGATGAGTTTACTGGCCTAGTACTTAAGTCAGATTTGTCTTCTTTGTCAAATGAATTGTCAGTATTTAATAGCGCAACCCCTTCTGTTGTAGATAGAGCATATACTCTTGAGTATAAAGTTGCCGACTCGTTTATTCTAGATAAAGATTATTATGATCAAAATTCTGGTCAATATGTTGCAAAGCTTACGTTTGATTCAACACCCGCCAGTACTGTTAATTATGAGATAACTTATGAATCAAATAGATATGCACATGCTACCCCAATAGAGTTAGATATGACATCAGATGTTAATCCTTTAAATGAGGGGTTTGTATATATTGATAAGAATACTTATAATTTTGATACAGCAGAATTATTCCTTTCTCCAAGAAAGGTTAGAGATACAGATTTAGATTTAATGTACCTATCAATTATTTCGTATGATACCAATGGAAACCTTAAACCAAATCAAACATTCAATATTACTGGTCCATATATTGCAGCTACGCCGCAGTATGTTACGACTAATGAAAATGGCTATGCAAATGCAATAATTAGATATTCTGGAGAAATTCCAACTACAACTCCAAATTCATATGTAAATATACTTGGCGTAACATCATCAAATGCAAACGCGCATGCCAATAGCGTAGCAACACCTTTTAGTGAAAATATGTTTTTTGAAATAGAGCGTAGATTAAGTAATACAATATCTGTTTCTGCAACAGCTCAAAGCCCAATTTTAAATGCAGACGGAATAAGCACTCAAGTTGTTAGTGGTTATGTGTACAATTCCGGTCAACCAGTTGGATCTGGAGTTGTTGTAATGTATAGAAAAGCAAGAACACTAAAGACATTGTTTGCAACAAGTAGAGAATCATATGTTTTAACCGATGCAAATGGAAAGTTTACCATAAATAATATAATAGTAGAACAGTCAACAAATCCTGGTCATTGGCTATTTTCTGTAGAAACAAATGGATCTACGTCTGTACCATCTTTGGCTAATAGACAAGATTCATCCTACGTAACTGTTGCTGGAGACATAGTTTATTGGTATGAGAAAATTTCCGATTCTGCATACATAAATGATAGAACTCCAGTTCCATATTGGTATAGGCATTTGACTGAGCAAAATTCATCTAATCAATCAACTCCAATGTTTTTGCTTTCACATAGCAATGAAGATGTGCAATTTGTTACTAATTCAGCTCCAAATTGGCTTGGACAAAAATGGTTAGCTTTAACTAAATATGATCAATATCAATTAGGTATACTTGGTTCAACTCCAAATACTATTACCGTATACGAAAACATTCATCCAGATTATGAGGAAGATTAATGGAAAAGTTTGAAGACATAAGTATTTCTGGAAAAGAAAGAAGCGTAAAAATTGGCAAAAATGTTCCAAATGGAGCTTTAGGTTTATCTTGGTTTTCTTCTCAAGATGTAACACCAAAAAACCATATCTATAGCATAGATATGTCAGATACAATACCGGAAAATCGTTTACTGAACGAAGCTTCAACTCAAATAATGTATGCGGATGAGCTTGGCTTTTTAAGAAATATTGAAAATAATAGTCCAACAGTTCCAACAAATGATATTACAATAGCAAATTCTTACATCAGTAAACCTGTTACAAATTCTTATATATCAAATATTTCTGATATAGATAAAAATGATTTTGCGCATTATGTATATGTAAGTAGATACTTTGTTGCGGCACCAACCGATTATGGTTTGATATCTATTGATGATTATCAGGGAAAAGTCCCTAAGAATATAAAAGTGTATGATTCATCAGGAAACGAGTATGTTGATAAAATTTCTGGTAAATTAAAATATAGAATTTTATTAGAACCTTTTTCTACTTTATCAAATTCTCAAGACTACGAAATACCGCATAGAATAATAATTCTATTTGACGCTTCAGAGCCAATTAATCTCACACTTATATACGATAAAATCGTCGCAGATGAAAATGGAATAGTGCTTTCGCAGCAAATCAAATACTCAGAAAATATAAATGCAAGTACAATTTTTGAGGAAGTTCCAGAAGAGGCATATCTTTTGGATCCAAATTATAAAAATAAAAAGATATTTTCTATAAAAAAGAAAATACAAAAAAACTCAGCGCTAACAACAAATCAAATAACAAGTAGTGGTTATCAGGTAATGGTTCCAGATAAAGCTATTTCTGATAATAGAACATTTGAAACATTTAATTGGAGGTTTATCGGTAAAAATAGACGTCAGTTTAGTTCTGGCGAATTTAACTATGGTATAAATGTTGAGGGCATAACTGGAACTAGCACAAGAAACGTAAGAGCTGGAGTGTTATACAGTTCTGCTCATGGACTAGAGGCTGATAAAAATCCTTTTGTATTTTATCGTTTGCAGAATTCCCCATTTAATTTGTCAAAGTTTAATTATATTAATCCATTAATAACAAACTCATCTATTGCAAAAAATTCAAAAGAGTATTGGTTAGTTGATATAGATACTCAAAATATAACATCAACAAACTCCGCTAATAATTTTGACATACTAGTATGGAAAGTCAGTAACATAATTACCGCAGATCAGGCAGTTAAAGTTATTAACTACTTAAATAATAATGGTACAATTATTTTAGATCTTAGCGAAACACAATCTTATGACGCAGCGTCAAGACTAGACTCTAGATTAGAAAAAAGCACTTATCCACTTGCAGCAAATAACATGAATTTAAACGCCAGTAGTCAATTATTGAGCGCAGCGTTATCGGGTGGTTTTACTATAAACTCTTCAATTTTTAATGAGAATACATATAATATTTTAGGAAACTCAGTAGTACATAATACAAGTACATTAAAAGAATTCCCGCTTTTTAATAGCGCATCTATAACAGCAGATTCTAAAATATTATCAATAGGAGCATCTACAACTACATTATATCCAATAGCTGTTTTATTAAAATATACTGGAACATCAAGTTCACCAACACAAGGAAACTTAATAGCAACAACTTTCAGCTTTCTTGATTATTGCAATGATACATATAATTCTTTAGGTCAGTCAACAAAAAATGAAGATACTGTTCAAATAACATCTAATCAACAAACATTTGTAGACTATTTGGAGGGCCCATTTAAATTTCTGTATAACTCAGTTGCCTACGCCTTATACAGTAGGGCCCATGCAACATTCACTAGAGATAATAGAAGTCCTCTTTATACATATTTGTCACCATGGAAATTTTCTTGGACCATGAATTCTTCTGCGTTGTTGAAAGAAGAAAAGTTGAAAGACTTTGTTCAAATAGCTGAATCTTCTAATTATGGAAAAAAGATTTTACTTGATACTTCAAGGTCTGTAATGGCAGATTATAAAGAGTCTTTATTGCAAAATTTACCGAATGAAATGAGAAACTCATTAAATAATATAACGGATTCTTCTATAGATATATATATTGAATGCACTAACGCTGATGTAATTTTTTCAAACGCAACGGCAGTTACGGCTTCTGAGGCTGATATTCCAAGCCAATATTCTTTATATAAAATAACAAATAAAAATGCAATGACCTATGCGTATACCAATGTAGCATCTCCATTGTTTTCTGATGTAGTTAATATGGGTGCTAATATGATAATTGAAAAGTCATATGAATTAACAAATATGGCGCCAATGTCAAGCGTTCCAATAACGTCAATTAGCTCACTTAAGAAATATAATTTTGATTTATATTCAAGATATTATTATAATAACAATTCAGAGACTTCAATTTCAACAAATATAGGTGTTAATTTACTTTTTGATGTTAATGTTACTGCAAGCGGAATAAAAATAACTCCACCTGTTGTTGGGGAAACTCGAACTGGCGTACCGATTAATAGCATAAATATTCAGTCAGCAATAGATAATTTAGGACTACTTAGAGCTGGCAAATCTTCTGTCCCAGAAAACAACTTTATATATACAGGAGATATAGATGCAGGCAATAGCAATAAGTGGTGGAAGCAGGGGACTTCTGGTGATTATGTTAGATATATTCAGTATTCTCTTGTAGCGGACGGCATTACGGTAAATGGGAAAGCTATTAAGGTTGATGGAATTTTTGGTTCGCAAACAAAACAGGCAGTAACAGCTTTCCAAGAAAAATATAATTTAAGATATAAAGATGGCTCTGTTGATAGTGAAACAAAATCATATTTTGCAAAAAGTGTGTGGCAAGAAAAGTCTGTACAAGAGTATTCTGATTTTATTTCTTTTGCAAACGCTACAGGAAATTCTGCTGCAACTAAATATATGGATGCGGCAAGGAATGCAGTATCCGCAAATAATATAAATGTATCTGAATATAAAAAGATATCTTTCACTGGTTTTGAGGGACCGGGTGAAGTAAGGGATATAATTTTCTTTTCTTTAGCAGAAGATTCATTAGATTTTATTTCTTCAATTGAAATTGAGTTTGGAGAATGGCAAAACGTAGTGGTTGAATCTTACGGTTACTCCGGAAATTACTCTGCCGATATATTCCAGTATCAATTTAATTTAGCCGGCAATAGACGTCCTGAACAAAATATAGTCTCACTATCAATACCAGATCAACAAATTTCATCCTGTAAACATTTTTGGATTTCAATAAAAGGTGGAAAATTACCAGTAAAATATGGTTACGCAGAAGGATTTTCAATTAAAAGAATTTATTGTAAGGGGTCAACAACTGGAGAAGTTATTGACCCAGATGATATTCCTGTAACAAAAAATGTGTCCCTTAAATGTGTATTAACTGACAATTATTATGGCGTTAATCCTGCAAATCCAGTCACAAAATCATATAATGACTTCAATTCTATAAACAATAGATCTTCAATAATAGTTACTCAAATAGATAACGCCACATACTCTGAGGAAACACAAATAAAATTAGTTGATATATTAAGTAATCCATCAAATGTTAGCGAATTTATTCAAGCTGTTGGATCTGATGCAAGTAGTGTAACGTGTCAATTAAGTTCTATTTCTGTTAATACAGCTTCAATATCAACTGTTTCTAATGGTACATTAGATTATTTTGTTTGCGAAAAAATATCTAATTCAACAGTTAAGGTTTATACTGATACTACTCAATATAATAATACAATAGTTTTAACACCAGACACGCAAATTATAGCGCCAAAATACATAAATGATGAAAACGTAGAAGTTTCTTTGGGAGAGGTAACTGGAATAACAGTACTGGATGGTGTAATCAGACTTGCAAATTCAGATGGTTCTCCATATGGTATTCCAACAACTTCTTCTATACCAAATGAATCTTCTATTGCAAATGCAGATGTCTCCTATGGATTGATTTATATATCAAATAGAGTTACTGAAGATTCTGGATTAATATATGGATTTTACGATAATTTAGAAAAACTTTTTTTAGGTAAAGCAATCTCTCATAGAGACATTCTAGAAAGAGGTGTTTCAAATATATATATAGCTGTTGCAGCATTAGATGCAGATGGTAATCTTGCACAATCAAGAGTTAGAGAATATATTGGATCTAGTTCTCCTCAAACTTTTATACCGGCAAGAATACCCATAAAATTAAGGTCTCCTATATATTCTGTTAATCTAAAACCAAGAACAGCTATAGGTATTGAAAAAATATCTGAAAATATGGATAGACATTCAGCCTGGGGATTATCTATACGTCCTGGATCATTTACTAGAAAATTTATTTTAAAATCTTTAGGAGAAAAAAATACACATGAATGGATGAGAAATTATTTTGATCAAACTTTATATTTAACTTATTCTACAATTGATATTTCAGAAGGAAATTGGTCTAAAATATTTGGGACAGGTTATTATGATATTTTTGATGAAACTCCAACAATTATATCAACTAGAATAATTAAAACAAAAATGTCTCCAATAATTTCTTGGAAAGAAAAAACTAATTATCAATCAGCAATAATTGGTAGAATTAATCCACAAATATTTATTTATACTAGAGACTCTATAACATCTGATTGGGAACTTGTTCCAAGATCGTCTATTAGAAATATTAATTGTTATACTGGAGAAGTTGAATTTATATCAAATATTGTTCCAACTAATGATGCTTTAATTAAAGTTAGTTATGTTGTAAAAAAATCTTCTTTGAATCTATTACAAATTAATGGCAATCCAGTTCCATTAAATCCAGTGTTAAATAAAAATATCATTAATTTCAATAAACCGTTGTATATATATATAATGCCAGAAAGTATATACAAATTAAGCTCAAATTCTAGTTCAGCTACTTATGTTAGGGTTAGTGAATATACATTATCTTCTTCAATAAACTTTACTTATGATAATTCTTTGTTTAGTGAAAAATCTGATTTGCATAATCCTTTTGCTCTACTGCTTGCAGTTATATATGTTGTAGATAATCCAAATAACATAATACCAGAAATAGATGACATTAGAGTTCGTGGAGGTGGCATTAAAGACTCCATAAATTATAACGATCTAGTTACTAGTATGGGTAATGTTGGTTCTTATTGGGATGTATATCCGCCACAGGGTCAAGCTTATAATAAGGGTGGGTATGTAATAGTGCAAATACCAGAAGCTGTAAAACAAAATTTCTTGTCAAAAGATGAAATTTATGACATTATAAGAAATAATTTAACCGCAGGAATATCTTTTGATGTTCAAGATGAAAGTGGAAATGATTGGTAAATAAATGAAAAAATTACTCCCAAACACCATATCTACATTTTCTCATTCTAGTAGAAAAACAATTCAGTCACTTATAGGTGAGATGAAAGCTGATAAAGTAGACATTAATAGTTTAATATCTAAAATGTCATCACTAAAAAATTCAGCTGAGTATAACTATCCATCTATATCGCCACTATCAACACTTGATGCAGAAGCTTTTGTAGACATTTTCAGGGATGCATCTATAAAAATTATAAGATTTTTTAATGCAGCAAACGCTATGTCAATAATGTTGTCTTCTATGATGGACGTTATGTTTGATCAGATTGAAAAAAATGAAATTGAATTGGATCAAATTGAAGCTTTTATAGAAAATTATGAATTTTTATCTGGGAAAGATGATACTTTTAATTATAATTATATAGAAAAATTTAGTAATGATCTTGATAATTATCGCTACGATGATCCCACTCTATCTTTTAAGGACAAAGATGGATCAAATATAACTATGCAAGATATGGGTATAGTTGATAGTGGAACTGGATATTTTAAATTTGGCAATTTTATTGATGATATTAATTTTGATAGAAATATAAATAAAACAAATTTTAAACTTACTTCAAATTGTCAGTCATATATTACAACTGAAAGTAGTATATATAATTTATTTAATGATTCTAAACAAGATTCATGGACAGTAACTGTTAAAAGTCCATCTATTTTAAATAGTGGAATTAGTGATTATGAAAATTATTTGTATAATGAAGCTTTATCGTTACGTGGTGCAAAATTTGCAGTAGAAATACCACTAAATGTTGCAATTGAAATGAACTCAATTAAGATTTCACCCAACGAATCAAACGGATTGCAGTTGGTTCAGGTAGTTATTTTTTCTGGTAACTCAACTAATTCAAATAATAATAGAAATAATTCTTCTGTTTTTCAACAGAAAATTTTAAACAAACCAATTATTATCAATTCAACTATTGAAGTTACTTTTGAAAAAAGATTTGTTCAAAAAGTAATTCTTATATTTAATCAAGCAAACTATATTAGAACATCAACTAAGCCAATAAAAAGTGAACTTAATTCTAAGCTTCTTGATGCAGTATTAAAAGAGAACACAAAAAATAATTATTCATATTTTAGTAAATTTCAAGACATTGTTTATTGGTTTTTTACAATGCGTAGCAGTATAAAGGGGATTACGACAACTCGTCAATCAATTGATAATTATTATTCTTGTAGTGTACCAGATAATCTTGATAATATTATTCCAAGAAAATATACAACTATAGATAGTGGGGTCAATTTAAATATTGAAGATATTGGCCATTTAAATAGGATGTCTGTTTTATCAAGATTAGCATATGGTTTACTGTCTTCATATACTGGAAACGAAGATCTTTATGACTCGTCAGTTTTTATAGATTCACGTGGAGGAAATAGAAACACAGTTTCTTTTGATTCTTCAGGAATAGTTCCATCAAAAAATTCTGAAATATATTCTAATAATTTAAAAAGTAATATAAAACCAAATATATATATAACCTCTAAAGAAGACATTATAAAAGACATAGAAGTCAAAGAACAACTCAACATGTATGAATATGCCTTTTCTTTAAGGTCAATACATTTTTGTAAAACAACTCAACAATCTAATAAAGCTGTATTTGTTAGTAAAAAAATTGCAACTAATAACCAACCAGTTGGAATAAAAGCTAAAGTAATTGAATCAACAAAAGTTGAAAACTTAGAGGCTAGTGCGTATGACATTTCATCATTATTTTCCTATGAACTATCTGTATCTAATAAAGACATCCCAACAAATGATTTAGATTGGTTACCAATAAGTAATTGGTCTGATGAAGCAATAGATAGCGAAGTATTATTTTTTGATATAGAAAAAAAAGCAAGACTAAGACATTGGGCAAAAAACAATACTATTATAATATATAAAAATGGATTTGTACTTGATGCAAAAAATTATAGATACAATAATGTTGACAATACAATTCAGGTTCTTCAGGGGGACATAGACCCCGACGCTATATACTGTGCAAAGTATGATCTAGATTTTGTTGGAAAAAGTCCAGATTATATTGACTTATCTAATGCTACTACGCTTGCATCTATTGTTAAACCATATTCAGATAAATATGGTAGAGGACAATCATTTACCAATACATCTCAAAATAATTCAGTTAGATTAAATTATACGCCGTATATTAATCAAGCTTATATTTCCTCATCAACATATAGTCCAATTGTTGGTACAAACTTTTCTTCTTCAAATATAAATTATAGTCCAGTAAAAGTTAGATTATCTAATGGAACTTTCGCAGTTAATCTAACAAATTATACCAATTTAAATTATAGTGTTAATTTAAATTTAGTTCCTAACGTAGCATTTAAGCACGTTGGTAATGAAATTATTTTTAATACACCTCTTAATGAAAAGTTTGAGGTTTACTATGATTATATACCAAATAATTTAAGATTTAAATTAGTAATAAGAAAAAATATTCCAAATATTACTTCTGACTATGGAATTGATAGCGTTATTTTTAAAATGAAATCAATAAATTATGATCCATTTTTTGATAAGATAACTAGAATTAGATTAAATAACTAGGATAAATATGACTCAATTATCTCAAAACACAATAGTATATGATCAAGTTTTAACAAATGTATTACGTTTTATGAATGACAAAGAAAATATGTCACTAAAAACATCAAATGATAAAGCTGAAAGATTTTCTAATATAGTTACATTATTATCTAAAAAAGTTGGTAAGCCTATTGTGGAATATAATCCAGTGATAAAAGGCGAGCCACCTTCATCAGAAAAAATTAACAACTTTTTGTCAATGTTTAAAGATGATATTAATATCATATCAAAACAAATGGATTATTCCTCCGCCCAATTAGTAAATATTCATAATTTGTTTTCTCAAGAAATACAAAAAGAAAAATTATTTACTGAAAGAATATATTCAAAATGTAAAGTTCTTCAAATGTATTCAAAAGCTCAAGCTGATGATATATATTATTTAGGAGATTCATTTGATAACTTAGATTATGTTGATTTTGAAAAGATTCGTTTTTCAAATGGACCTACTATATTTGGCGGCTCTGCTACATTACCAATTTTAAAAAATACATATATTAAACCAAGTTCTGTTTCTTTATCTTCAACAAACGGTTATATTGGGAATAATCATGAGGCAATTAAACGTACTGAGTTAGATGGAACAATAACATATGTATATGATTTTATTGATTCAAAAAATTCAAATAATATAAATAATGTTATAGACAATAGTCCAATTACATATTTTCAATATGAATTAATTAATGTTACTGAAAATATTGCACAAATCCCCGTAGAAGAGTTTGCATATTGGGTAGATAGACCAAATGCTGAAGGTAAAACAGAAAAAAATTTAGTTTATTGGCATCAAAATGATTTATCTAATGGAATAGATTTATCAATAACATTAACTTTTAATAATCCACAAATGTGTAATTCAATTAAAGTTGTTCCATTTTTTGGTAATTCAAAATCAATTACTGTTAAAGAAATTAATATTTATGATAATTCTTTAAATAAAGAAAACGTTATAAATTCACCAATAAAAATTGGTGCGTTAAATTCTACCTTTGATGCAACACTTGTAAAAAATATGTTTTCAAATGAAGCTATAATTAAATTTTCTGAAAGATATGTTTCAAAAGTTGTTATTGTATTTGAACAAAAAGAAAAGTACGCAACAAAAATACTTCACAATTATTTTGCCCCTGACTACGCTGACAGACCTACTGATGGCAGTCCATTTTATGGTCAGAGTAGATTTAATCCATATACTTTAAGTAAAGAAATATATGATAATGTTACCTTTGATAAATACTCAATAATACCAAAGATAACTAATCCAAATTATTTTAAACTTAGAGATAATTATATAACTAATGTTCCAGTAGCATTATTGAAAAAAAGCCAAACTGTTAATACTAAGGCAATATCTTTAACAGCTGTTGATCAGGCAACTCCGCCATCATCAAATGTAAAGTATTATTTAAAGAAAATATATTATACAGATTCAAGTGAGACAAATATTAGTCAAATAGATTATGTTAAAATAACTGATCCGACTAAAGAGTTTGGTATGGAAGAAGTTGCTCCAATGTATTTTGTCAATGATTCAGCAGCAAATACAATTATACAAAAAATCCAATCATTTATTTTAACAAATACAGTTAGTGTTGGTGGAAAAAGCTACAAAATGACTGTTCCGACTATTGAAAATGTAAGTTATACAACAATTGAAAAGCCAAAATATTATAATATTCCAATTAAAGCCGAAAGACAGCTGTTAAACGCTGAAAGGTTATGTATTGGTATTAGAGATGTATCACTTTATCATGAGCAGTATAAAACTGAATGTGAAATAATTTCAAAAAATTATACATTTCCCTATAATATTGAAACATTAATGCTGAGCATAGATTCTAATATGCGCACCAATACATCTAATGGTCATATTGTTCAATCTTATATTTCTGTTGATGATGGAGAAAATTGGATTCAGTTGTCTCCAATTGAAAATCAGTTTTCTGGAATTCCAGAAGTTGTTGCCTTCAACGTTAATCCAGCTGATGCACAAAAAATAGCTGGTATATCTTATTTCAATTATCCACAGATACCAAGTTTAGTAAATAATGTAATGGTTAAGATACAAATACTAAGAGATAAAGCTGTTAATATTACTCCACAAATATATTCTTATCAGTTAATAGCAAAGGTTAAAAAATCATGAATATATCTGATATACAGAAAATAAAACTATTAAACAATTTGTATAGATTATTATATTCTAACGGAACAAAACCCGATGAGCGTGAAGTAAAAGAGCAATTTAATAAATATTTTTTTACAAATAAAATAGGTAATTCTTTAAAAATACCTTATGAAGATTTTAGAGATACTTCAGTTGTTGACCCAAATTTGTTAAATGAAATAATGGCTACTTCTTGTTTAAATTTAGAAGTTTTATATGATTTTTTAAATATAAATAATGAAGAGATCTATAAAGCTGTAACTATTTTGAACAAAAGAATTAATAATATAAAAACAAGAAGAAAAAAAATTGAAGCAAAAGTTAATGAATTATTATATGCAAACTCAAATTCTGATGGATTTTTTTATTCATATATTGAAAATTTTTCCTCAACAGAAAATATAGATCTTAATCTAACTTCTGCATTAATTGATACAGCAAACTCTCAGGCAACAATACCCCAGATTACCGGAGAGGTATTTGATTCTTTTGCTCCAGGAAATCTAACCGGGACATCTATTAAGTATTCAATATTATTTAATGGACAGACCGTTGTTGAACCAACAGATGTTGGCACTACGCAAATACAAAATATATTTGATGGCTTAAGTAACACATATGCGTCATTTTCCTATGCATCAGACATTATTGGTGTAGTAACTTTAACTATGGATATTTCTTTAAATCCAAATTACGGAATATCAAAAGTTAGTGGAAGAACATTGGGCTCTAGTCCGGTATCAATATACGCAGGGCTATCGCCAGTTGATAAACTTCTTCCAATTGAAGAAAAATTTAAAGATTCATCATCTGATTATGATAGTTTTTCTTTCAATTATAATGGTAGCAAATATAATAGGCTAAAGTTTATAATGTATAAATATGAACCAGATGAAATAGCTGCAGGAGAAAATAGACCATATATATATAACTTTGGCTTAAGAGATCTAATTATTTCATCTCAATATTTTGATAAATATGCAACAATTATATCTAAGCCGATTGGAATTCCATCAAATGACAATACATATCTTTTCATCAATTCAGTATCAATAGATCCAATATATGAATCATTAGAAAAAACAGATGTACAATTTTATATAGCGCAGGATGTTGATGGCGCAACCGAAGTTTCTGATTTTTCTTGGATACCAATAAGTCCATACTCTCAAACAAACGCATCGTATAACAATACTGTTAATTTTGGATCAGAAAATTTTGTGTATAAATTTATAGATGATTCAAAGTCGTCTTCATCATTAAATATTATTGAACAAAGCACAGAAAATCATATACAAAATCCATCTACAAATATTTATCCTGGTCTTTCTGTATACAAAATTGCTCAAGTTCCAGAGGAGCAACAGTATATTAGTCCATATATAACAGCTAGCTTAAATTCGTATAGAAGATATGTTTATGGGTATGAGTTAGGTTTATCAAATAATTTGCAAAAATGGAATAGTATTATACAAGATAATTTATATACCGGAACAGCTGCTATATTGCAAGATCAGAACATGTTAATAAATCCTGACACATGGGACATTTGCTCAGCTTATTTAGAGACTTCTATTTTTTGTAAAAATTCATCAAATGTTTTAGCAACAGTTTTTAAGTCTAGTGATAATTTTTCTCTTTGTGTATATTTAAATAATGTTCAAGTAGCAAATGTTCCAGTTGGAGTTAATTTTGCTAATGTAGAGTTAAATTTTGTTGAAGGAATAAATAATTTAATTATTACATATGATAAATCAGAATATGGATTAGTTAATTTTTCTCCAATAAATGGAAGAAATCTTAGTGATTTTGGCGATGTATATTTAGATTATTTTACATATTTAAGTCCTATTGATTTTAAAAATATTACAGATTCTAATAGATCATTTTTTACAATAGATACAATTAATGCAACTAAATATATATTATCAACAAAAGAAATTAGATCTAGATCTAAAATTTTTTACTATGATAATATAATACAGCAACCAACTTCTGTTAGATTCAGAATAGATTTACATAGATTTGATAACCCATTAACTACACCAGTTATTGATTCAATGAGAGTAAAATTTAAACATAACGAGTAAAAGAGAAGAAATGACAGTATCGTATTTTGATAACAATAAAAAAAGATTTAGAGAACCAGTTTTTCAAAAAACTAGAGCAATTTATAAGGGAAACAGAATAAGCGAAATTGAAAATCTTAATAACGAATCCTTATTAGTTGATATTAATAGACTATATTTAGAAATTGAAAATATTGATACATCTATATTAGATAAATTAAATTATTTTATTGGTGGAAAAGCTATAAGTAATATTTTTGAAACTAATAACGATGTAGATGATGGAATTATATATAAAATAGATAACATAAACTTCTATCATGAACCAACAGATGTAACACAATCTCCTTTACAAATAAATACAATAGGTCACATTAGCTCTATTGTATTTAGGTTAAAAAATAAAATAAAAAGATTAGAGAATGGCAACTAACATGGCAGATAGTATATATACAAAAAAACAATCAGCAAAATATAATGGGCCAGTAAATAGCTCTGAGTACAATGCTAGAGTTGAAGAAAATTATCAAGACTTAGTATATCTATATAATAGACTGAATATACTTGATAATGAGCTGGGTTTTGCTTTTGAAAGAGTATTAAAAGATCATGTATTTCTTATTAATGCAGTAACAGATTTGTCAGATAGAATCCGTGCATTAGAATCAAATGATAATAGAATATCCATGCACTCATTTTCTCAAATTGATTATTCAACATTCATAGGGTATAGTGAATTTACCGTCCCAGCATCGCAGCTTCTTACATATGATGCAACATATAATATTATAACTTTACCTAAGGTTCAATCAGGATCCTTATCAAAATTAAAGTTTGCTAATACTGGAATCGGTCAAGTTATACCTGAAAAATTTAAAGCTAGAATTGATAATTCATATAATGGAGTTGATGCAGTGGGAGCATTGGTTGATACTAGCCCAATGTATAATGCGCTAATGAGCGCATCAGATAAAATTTGGAAAAGAAATATTATAGCGTCTTCTCCAAATATTTCTGGAGCACAAATGATGTTTTACTTTACTGTTCCTAATGATATGTCTGGAACGGAAAAGGTAAATTGTCTTAAGTTAAATCCTTTTCCAGTTTTTGGTCCAGAAATTTTTTCTATAGAATATACAACAAAAAAATCTCCATCACTTACACAAGCTGATGGATGGACTCCACTAAATGAAAATTCTTTGTACGATAATACTACTGAAGCTATTGGAAGAGTTGCTCCTGGCGGATGGAGTACTGCGGGAGCTGATGCAATTCAGTCATGTGGTCCAATAGGTTTTTACTTTGCAGAGAAAAATATTACAGCATTTAGAATAAAGATTAATCAAAAGAGTTATATAAATGAAAATAATAAATATATATATAGTTATGGTTTATCAGATTTAGATGTAAGATACGATAAGTTTCTTCCTACAGGAAAAACAATGATCAGATTTGATGCTCCAGATGGAGATACAATAGAGGAAGTAACAAATGTGACTCCAAAAATATATAATGTTCCCTTAAGCATGGTGTCAACCGCCTTTGATTACAGGGTTATATATGGTTCTCCTGGATCTTTTCAAACAACACCAACAGCATCTAATTCAGTTTGGATAGAAGTAACTTTAAATATGCTTGACAATAAAACTGCACCAGTTTTATCTGATTTAATAATAGATTATGTTTAAAATTGAAATTGAAAATTACTATTTAAACAACTAGTTATTTTAAGGAGATAACCAATGGCCACTTTTTACGTAGGACCTAGACCAGTTTTAAAGGGTAGAACCACAGCTGGCATGGTCAACCCATATACAACGATGACAGGTAAGAGCAAGAGCACTGGAACGTACTCATTTTACCCACTTTATAGCACTAGTCACATTTTAGATGGTGCACCAGATAATCACAATACACCAGGTACTGGGGAGCGTCCAGGCAATAGATTTTTATCACAAGTATTTAACGGTACTACTCTTTATGTTCATCCTCTTTCTGGCACTTTTGCGGACGGAAGCGCAACATACGATGGAGCTAGATTCCGTCCTTTAGAGTTCAAGGGTCTTGATGGAGCTAAGGTATTTGGCTCAAGCTATGGCCATGATGGCACTAGAGTTAGTGAATACTCTTTGTATAGCAATTATATTTTTGATGGTGTTACATCAGCAAATATATTTGCAAGTTTCGGACACGCTGCAAGAACAGAAGCTGAAGGAGCTCCTGCATCTTTTGGTGTATTTAAGCCAACTGAATTTCAGGGAGTAACTAGTTCCACAATATTTACCAGCGGATATGGTCAAGCTAATACAACTGGAGACTATGGTCGTGAAAAAGTTAAAGAGTGGTACGGAGTACCTTCAGCTCAAGCTCTCTAATGCATGGAAAGCCCCAATCATTCTTGATAAACAAGATAAAAAAAGTGGCACTATTGCCTGGGGCAGTCTAGCATTGGGAATACTAGCATATGATATATATGCTATAAAATCCAAAAAGATTGAAACATTAACTAGATCTTTTTGGAGATTAACAGAAAAACCAATAGAAGGAAGTTTATTAATCGGAGCGTGGTTAGGTTTAACCTTTCATCTTCTTATAGAGAAGCAAATACGAAAATAAACGGAGGAAGAATGAGCAAACTTCATAAAGATATTTTAGAAAGAGCTATTTGGACAGCTGTGCAAGCATTTGTTGCAGTGTACACTGTTGGTGGAGTTGATGAATTAAAGTCAGCTGCCGCAGCAGCTTTTGCCGCAGGCATAAGCGTTATAAAAGGTTTTGTTGCCACAAAGATGGGAGATAGCGAATCTGCAGCAACGTTGAAGTAATGTTAATTAGATAAGTATGCCAATGTGTGGTATACTTTCACCTAGATAGGTGCAATACCCCGCCTGTTTATGGCGGGGTATTGTGTTCTCAGGGTTAGTATATAGGTTTTAACAAATGTATTCACACTTATTAAGGATTAGAGATGTCTTTGCACGATATGGAAAGTGTTATAGCCAATGATTCATTATCTTTTGATTTAGCCCAAAAATATTTAAACCTGTATGTCGCAGACATTGGATGGGCAACACATATAGAGACACTTTGGAATCAGAGTAAAAAGAAATTTAAGAATGATAATGAGGCAAAAGCTCACCTTAAAAAGGCAATAAGCTGTGCATCAATGCTTCCATATATTGAGAAAACTCTTATACCTACACCTCCAGAGCAATTATTGTTTTGGTGTACGGCATGGAAACAGTTTACTGAAAATGATTGGTTTTCTATTTTAAAGGATGTTATTAAAAAGGATATAGAAATTTCTTATAATAGAAATAGATTAATTGAATATGGAATTATAGATCCAATTGATTTTTCTCCAATGACCCGTCAGGCATATAACTGGTTATATCAGAAGGCAGATGAAGAAAACATTCTAAGCGAAACAAATTCTGCAGATATAAAAAATAAATTTTCTAATATTGTAAGAGTATATGGTGGAGTCACTGTATGTAATATGTTTATTAATCACAAGTTAAATATTAATAAGGTGTTTAATTGGAGAAGCGGTTATTTCTTCGAAAAAGAAATATACAAAGTATACGATATAGATCAACTTATAAAAATAAAAACAACAGAGTTAAGCAAAATTAATTCTTCATATATAAAAAAGAACGTTCAAAAAACAGGAGTATAATATGTCTGACAATTTAGTATCATTTAATTTTCGTTTAACAGATGATTTTGTAGATGGGTATAGAAGTAAAAAAGCACCATTTGGTTATGCAGACGCCGCTGGTAACTCTGTTGGGGAAATAACATTCTTAAGAACTTATTCTAGAATTAAGGAAGATGGAACAAAAGAAACTTGGGTTGATGTATGCGAAAGAGTAATTAATGGAATGTATTCTTTACAAAAAGAGCACTGTAAAAAAAATAGACTTCCCTGGAATGATTTAAAGGCTCAAGCTTCTGCGAAAGAAGCTTTTGATCGTTTGTTTAACTTAAAGTGGACTCCACCGGGACGTGGCTTGTGGGTAATGGGAACTCCTATAGTTATGGTTCAGAAAAACTCTGCCGCACTACAAAATTGTGCATTTGTTAGTACAGCAGAAATGACAAAAGCAAACCCTGCAAAACCATTTGGCTTTTTAATGGAAGCGTCAATGCTTGGTGTTGGTGTTGGATTTGACGATAAGGGCGCTGATAAAGATTTTATGATATATGAACCAAACCGTTTAACTACTGCTGTGCAAATTGAAGATTCAAGAGAAGGTTGGGTTGATTCAGTTGTTGTGCTAATTAATTCATATCTGAAACCAGATCAAAATCCTATTGAATTTGATTACTCAGAAATTAGACCTGCTGGTACTCCAATTAAAACATTTGGTGGTACAGCAGCAGGCGCAGATCCATTGATAAAACTACATAATCATATTAGAAAAATGTTTATTGGACGTTCAGGACAGAAACTTACAAGAGTTGATATTGCGGACATAGGTAATACGATTGGCGTTTGTGTTGTTTCTGGTAATGTGCGACGTTCTGCAGAATTATTAATAGGTAGACTTGACGATGAACGGTTCCTTAATTTAAAAAATGCAGAGGTATTTCCTGAAAGAAACTCATATTCACCAGATTCTCCCGGTTGGGGATGGATGTCAAATAACTCTGTAGAAACATCTGTTGGCGTTGATTTAACATCTATTGTTGATGGTATTGCTAGAAACGGTGAACCAGGGGTTATATGGTTAGATATGTCAAGAAAATATGGTCGTTTAGCTGATGCACCAAATAATAAGGACTGGAGAGTTGCTGGCTATAATCCTTGCGCAGAACAGTCACTTGAATCGTATGAATGCTGTACACTGGTGGAAACATATCTCAATAGACATGATTCGCTAGAAGATTTTAAGAGAACATTAAAGTTTGCGTACCTATATGCTAAGACAGTTACACTTCTTCCGACACACTGGGAAGAAACAAACGCTATTATGCAACGTAATCGTAGAATTGGAACTTCAGTTTCTGGTGTAGCTAACTTTGCAGATAAATTAGGTCTCCCAATACTTAGGGAGTGGTTAGACAATGGATATCAGACTGTTCAGAGATATGATAATATTTATTCTGAGTGGCTTGGAATTCGTGAGTCAATCAAAACAACAACAGTAAAGCCTTCTGGAACAGTTTCAATTCTTGCCGGAGAATCTCCTGGTGTCCATTGGACTCCAGGCGGAAAATATTTCTTTAGAGCAATTCGTTTTTCCAATGATGATCCAATGCTACCATTATTTAGAATGGCTAATTATAGGGTTGAGCAAGCGTCAGAGTCTCCAGATACAACTTCTGTAGTATTTTTTCCAATAGTTTCTGAAGCAAAAAGATCAGAAAAAGATGTTACAATTTTTGAAAAAATGTCATTAGCTGCAACAGCGCAAAGATATTGGTCTGATAATTCTGTTTCTGTAACAATATCCTTTGATTCAGAGACTGAGCAGCATCACATAGGCACAGTTCTGCATATGTATGATGGGCAACTAAAGACTGTTTCATTTTTACCGCAAGGGAATTTCACATATCCACAAATGCCGTACACGCAAATAAGTAAAGAAGAATATGATCAAGCCTCTATGAATATTATGCCGATAGATTTTACTGGCATATATCAAGGATTGGCAGCAGATGCTGTTGGGGAAAGTTATTGCACAACAGATAGTTGTGAAATAAAATTCATTAAGGAAAATACAAAGGTTTAAAATGGCAAATGAAGAAGAAGATTTTGATAAAAAATTTACAGAAATAGTAAGTTCTAATAATCTTAGCGAAATTAATGAGTCTTATAGTGGACAAGTTAAAATGGGATTAAAGGAACTTGCTATAATGCAGCAGTCAATACTTGAGGCTTTAGGTCACATAAACGAACTAATACTTAACGCAATTGAAGGAGCAAATATACTTGATGATCCATTGGGTGAAGAGTTAGAATTATTAACCGCATTGTATAAAATATCAGAAGATTTTAATGAATGCATATCTGATAAGTATTTGGAACTTGCTATAATAGATGAAGATGACGAAGAAGAAAACGAAGAAGAATTAAATGGAGATGAAAATGAACCAGGACCAGAAGATTGGTACTGATACAATAGATGTATTAAATAATGGATATGTTAGATTAGTTGACATAATGGGCTCAGATCTATCTGTGGTCAATGCGGCAAGAGCATCATTTGCCAAAGAATCACAAGAAATGTCAGTTCAAGATAGTAGGTTATTAGATTTTCTTGCTAGAGAAAATCATATGTCACCATTCAGACACGCTTTTATGACTTTTGAATTTAAGGCTCCGCTTATGGTTGCTAGACAACATTGGAAATATGTTGTTGGCTCAGACCACACTATGGACTCATGGAATGAATCAAGTAGAAGATATATAACTATGGAGCCA
>Ga0129336_10000222_pt1 | contig 31036 bp, 22 predicted proteins | sample CPB6_02_DNA_FD_96878 | JGI IMG/M metagenome (GOLD analysis project Ga0129336, IMG submission 96878) | Freshwater to marine salinity gradient microbial communities from Chesapeake Bay, USA - CPBay_Sum_0.6_0.2_DNA | ecosystem: Environmental > Aquatic > Marine > Coastal | place: USA: Chesapeake...
AAACACATTGAACTCGGCATCAAGGGCGATCCTTCGCAGGTGGCGCCCGCCTACCCGACCCTGCTGGCCGGGCTGCAAAAATTGGGCTGCCGCCTTGGCCCCGAATTGGTGCGATAAGGAGCTTAGCACCACATTAGTGCGTTGTAATTTGCACCAATTCAGGGATAGCCTGCTCGAACTTTCTTTGATTTTTCGGAAGATGACAAATCTTCCCGCTCAAACTCAAGGCAGAATAGCGAGTTTCGCCCTGCCAGAAGCCCTTTCAGCTGGCACGCTTTCTGCGTTCTTTTATTAACATTTTCAACCCAACCAGGAGAAATTCAGATGGCAAAAACCGTCGCAGACGTGATGAAGATGGTGAAGGAAAACGAAGTCAAGTTTGTCGACTTTCGCTTCACCGACACCCGTGGCAAAGAACAGCACGTGACTGTGCCAATTTCTGCTTTCGACGAAGACAAGTTCACCAGCGGACATGCCTTTGACGGGTCTTCGATTGCCGGTTGGAAAGGGATCGAGGCCTCGGACATGCAACTCATGCCCGACCCCAAAACCGCCAACATCGACCCCTTCTTCGAAGAGACCACGATGTTCCTGCAGTGCGATGTGGTCGAGCCCAGTGATGGCAAGGCCTATGACCGTGACCCACGCTCGATCGCCAAGCGCGCCGAAGCCTATCTGAAGGCCTCGGGTCTGGGCGACACCGCCTTCTTCGGTCCGGAGCCTGAATTCTTCATCTTCGACGGCGTGCGCTGGTCTAACGAGCCCGGCAATGTAATGTTTGCCATCGAGGAATACGAAGCCCCCTGGAACAGCGGTAAGCAGCTCGAAGGCGGCAACCGCGGCCACCGCCCCACCGTCAAGGGTGGCTACTTCCCGGTCCCCCCGGTTGACAGCACCCAGGACATGCGCGCTGAAATATCCCTGATTCTTGAGTCGCTGGGCATCCCGGTCGAGGTGTTCCACCACGAGGTGGCTGGCGCCGGCCAGAACGAGATCGGCACCAAGTTCAGCACCCTGGTCGAGCGCGCTGACTGGACCCAGGTCCTGAAGTACGTGGTCTGGAACGTGGCCAATGCCTACGGCAAAACCGCCACCTTCATGCCCAAGCCCTACGCTGGCGACAACGGCTCGGGCATGCACGTGCACCAGTCGATCTGGAAGGACGGCAAGAACCTGTTTGCCGGTGACGGCTATGCCGGCCTGTCGGATTTCGCCCTGTTCTATATCGGCGGCATCATCAAGCACGCCCGTGCGCTGAACGCCATCACCAACCCGGGCACCAACAGCTACAAGCGCCTGGTGCCTGGTTTTGAAGCCCCGGTGAAGCTGGCCTATAGCTCACGCAACCGCTCTGCGTCCATCCGTATCCCGTTTGTGGCCAACCCCAAGGGCCGCCGCATCGAAGCCCGCTTCCCCGATCCTTCGGCCAACCCCTACCTGGCCTTCTCGGCCCTGATGATGGCCGGTCTGGACGGCGTGGAAAACAAAATCCATCCGGGCGAGGCTGCCACCAAGGACCTGTACCACCTGCCGCCCGAAGAGGATGCAAAAGTCCCGACCGTGTGCCACAGCCTGGATCAGGCGTTGGACTATCTGGACAAGGACCGTTCGTTCCTGACCAAGGGTGGCGTGTTCACCGACAGCATGCTGGATGCCTACATTGAGCTGAAGATGGGTGAAGTCACCCGCTTCCGCATGGCACCGCACCCGGTCGAGTACGACATGTATTACTCGCTGTAATTAACTCTGCTTGATTCCCCTCAAAGCGACCGGCAACGGTCGCTTTTTTTCTGGTGTATGCTTTTTCGCATGACCCGTTCTGATCGCCCTTCGATGGCTTTGGCGCTTGCTCTGCTTGGCCTGTGCTCGCCAAGCCTTGCACAGGACCGGATCTGGCGTTGCGGCAATGAGTACACCAACAACCCCAGCGAGGCTCAGCGGCCGAACTGCCAATTGGTTTCCGGGGGCAATGTCACTGTGGTGCCGGCGCAGCGATCTGTGCCCACCCAGCCCGCCCAGCCCGCTTCGATCAGCGCTCGTATCAGCTCGCCCGAGCAGCGCCAGCGCGACAGCGATGCGCGACGCATTCTTGAAGAGGAGCTGCGCAAAGCCGAAGCCCGGCGCGAGGAGTTGCGCAGGGAGTACAACGAGGGCCAGCCCGAAAGGATGGGGCCTGAAACCCGCAACTATCAGAAGTACCTCGACCGAGTGGCCAACCTCAAAGCCAACCTGGAGCGGGTTGACAGCGACATCGCCGGGTTGCAGCGCGAGCTGGGGCGACTTCCTGCGTCAAAATAGGCGGCTTGAACCAGCCCGACCCCGCCAACCGCTTTCATGCCTTTGACCTGCTGGCCAGTCTGCTGGCAGTGGTGAAGGCTGATGGGTGCCTCCTTTTTGCCAACGCCGCCCTAGAAGATGCCCTTGGTACTTCACGGCGCACTCTTTTAGGGACCGATCTGGCTGCAGCTTTTGCCGAGCCCCAGGCTTGGCAGCAAGCCCTTATCGGCATGGGCCAGGATGGCTTTGCCACCCTGCGCTTTGATGCTTCACTGTTGCGCTCCTTGCGCGACCCACTGCCCGTCCATGTGATCCTTACCCAGGGGGAACGGACCCATGAGCGGATTGTTGAGCTGCTGCCGCTGGAGCAACAGGCGCGACAGGAGCGCGAAGAGCGCTTGATCGATCAGGCCCAGGCGAACAAGGAGCTGATTCGCAACCTGGCGCATGAGATCAAAAACCCGCTGGGGGGCATTCGGGGTGCCGCCCAGTTGCTGGAAACTGAAATTGAGCCCTCTCTCAAGGAGTACACCCAGGTCGTCATCCATGAGGCTGACCGCCTGCAGACGCTGGTGGACCGCCTGCTAGCACCCCATCGCCGACCCCATGTGGTGGGGGATGTAAATATCCATGAAATCTGTGAACGTGTGCGCTCACTTATTTCGGCAGAGTTTCCTAAAGGGCTTACGGTCGTGCGCGACTATGACACCTCGTTGCCTGAATTTCGTGGCGATCGCGAGCAGCTGATTCAGGCCGTGCTCAATATTGCCCACAATGCCTGCCAGGCGCTGGCCGATCAGATCGCTCAAGGCAGTGCACGGCTGACCTTTCGCACCCGGGTGGCGCGGCAGGTCAGTTTCGGGCGTCAGCGCAATCGTCTGGCACTGGAATTGCATGTGATAGACAACGGGCCCGGTGTGCCGGACTCGATCAGGGATCGCATTTTCAACCCGCTGGTGTCGGGCAGGGATGGCGGTTCTGGCCTGGGACTGACCCTGGCACAGACCTTTGTGCAGCAGCACCATGGCCTGATCGAGTGCGACAGCGAGCCCGGACGGACCGATTTCAAGATATTGATTCCGCTGCCCTGACCGGCACGCTCAGACAAAGGTGATGCAATCGATGAAAACGATATGGATCGTAGACGATGACCAGTCCATCCGCTTTGTACTGGAAAAGGCACTGGCCCGCGAAGAATTGCCCACCCGCAGCTTCACAAATATCCGGGATGCGTTGGCAGCCCTGGAAAATTCAGCAGACGACGACCTGCCAAGCGTGCTGATCAGCGATATCCGCATGCCTGGCGGCAGCGGCCTTGAATTGCTTGAAAAGGTACACAAGCGCCTGCCCGCCCTGCCAGTGATCGTGATGACCGCATTTTCTGATCTCGACAGCGCCGTGTCAGCCTTCCAGGGCGGCGCCTTTGAGTACCTGCCCAAGCCGTTTGACCTGCCCAAGGCGATCGAACTGATCCAGCGTGCGCTGCAGGAAAGCCAGCGTGAGCAAGTGGCGCAGGAAAACCTCCTCGACAATCCAGAGATGCTGGGCCAGGCCCCAGCCATGCAGGATGTCTTCCGGGCCATTGGCCGCCTGTCGCAAAGCAACGTGACAGTGCTGATCACCGGCGAGTCCGGCAGCGGCAAGGAACTGGTGGCTCAGGCCCTGCACAAACATTCGCCGCGCGCCAGTGGTCCCTTTGTTGCCATCAACACGGCTGCCATCCCTAAGGACCTGCTGGAGAGTGAACTGTTTGGTCACGAGCGCGGCGCCTTCACCGGCGCCCAGAGTATGCGTCGGGGCCGATTCGAGCAAGCCGATGGTGGCACCCTGTTCCTGGATGAAATCGGCGACATGCCCTTTGACCTGCAAACCCGCTTGTTACGCGTTCTGTCAGATGGGCACTTTTACCGGGTCGGGGGACACAGCGCCGTCAAGGCCAATGTGCGGGTGATTGCTGCAACCCACCAGAACCTGGAACAGCGGGTGAAAGATGGCGCCTTTCGCGAGGACCTGTTTCATCGACTCAATGTGATCCGCTTGCGACTGCCTGCCCTGCGGGAACGGCGCGCGGACATCCCCCTACTGACCCGTCATTTTTTGCATGCCAGCGCCCGTCAGCTCGGGGTAGAGCCCAAGCGGATCTCCGAGGCCGCCCTGGCCCGCATCGCCCAGTTTGACTTTCCGGGCAATGTGCGACAACTGGAAAACATTTGTCACTGGCTGACCGTCATGGCACCGGCTCAGCTGATCGAGGTGAAAGACCTGCCCCCCGAAATTTATGCCTCCCCCGCCGCGGTGCAACACGAGGCCGAACCTCCAAGCCATGAGGTCCTTGCCGACGAACCCACCGGCCAGAGCTGGTCGCCTGATCCGGTCACCGGCCTGACCCACTGGGAGGACGGCCTGGAGCATGAAGCCCTGGCCTTGCTATCGGCTGGTAAACCGGATGTTTGGAACGTGCTGACCCAGAAGGTTGAATCCCGCCTGATCATGGCAGCGCTGGCCAATACGCACGGCCGTCGAATTGAAGCTGCTCAGAAACTGGGCATTGGTCGCAACACCATCACCCGCAAGATGCAGGAACTGTCATTGGACTGGCCCTAAAAACGCCTGGCCCAGCCACCTGGTGTGACCGTCCTGACCCATCCTGCGGTGCTGACCGAACACTTCTGATCTGGCGCAAAGGCCGGCCCCCAACTTAGAGTATCCTGTGCCATCCCCATTATTGGCAATGTACAAAAGACCATGCAAGGATTGCTGGATCTGTTCACCACTGCACCCGATACCAGCCTTTTGTACCAGGGTCATTACGACCCGTTCCTGGTTGGCCTCTCCATCCTAGTCGCCTTCGTTGCTGGCTTTGCAGCCCTGCAGATCGCCTGGCTCGGCGCCCAGCACACTCTCACCCGGATCCGGCAGGTCTGGTTTTTTCTGAGTGGTCTGACTTTGGGCGTTGGCATCTGGGCCATGCACTTTGTTGGCATGATCGCCCTGTCGCTGCCCTGCACCACCGGCTTTGACGCCCAGCTAACGCTACTTTCCGCCTTGCCAGCGTTGGCAGCCTCTGTGGTGACCGTGGTCCTGATGGAGCGACCGCTGAGCTTGCGCCACCTGCTGACCGGCGGCCTGGCGCTGGGCGCGGGCATTGGCACCATGCACTTTACCGGCATGGCGTCCATGCGCCTGGAAGGCCTGGTGCGCTATAACCCATGGCTGGTTGCCCTGTCGATACTAGTCGCGGTGCTGGTGTCAGTGCTGGCCATCTGGCTTAAACACCGACTGACACAAGTCAGGCAACTAGACCGAATCCTCACCAATGCGATTGCTGCTGGCGTGATCAGTCTGGCGATCAGCGCCATGCACTACACCGCCATGGCCTCCGCCTATTTTCTGAGAGAGGGCGATGTCGCCGCGCCCATAACAGTCTTTTCGCCAGCTTCATTGGCCTATGTGACGCTGGTCATCACCGCCAGCGTGATCTTTGTAAACCTGGTTTTCAGCTTTGTCTACCGATCAGGCATCAAGATCTCCAACCGGTCTTTTCGATTGGTCGCCCTTTTGGTCAGTCTCTGGTGCTTCACGGCATGGTTTGCCATCAACGCCTATTTCAATCACCAGATCACCGGCATCATGCAGGCCGAACAGGAAAATCTTCAGCTTCAACAGGAGCGGCTTGGACAAATCATCGAAGGTCGCTTCAGAGAAGTCAGGGCCCTGGCCAAGATCCTCACTCTGCAACCCGACGTCCTGAATTTATTGCGGACACCGCCAGTGGGTTCGCACAAGCTCGGCCCCATCCATCAAACCCTGAGCGAAGCTACTGATACGGTTGAACTGATCGATGTAATCTGGATCGCCAGGAACTCCGGCGAGGTGATTGCCAGCAGCAACAAGGGCTCAGCCGAAAAATTTATCGGGGTCAATGTTTTCAATGAGGTTGAATTTCAACTGGACCAGGAGAGCGACAGCTTCGGCATTGGGCGCAAGCCTGATTCGACCCAGCTGTATTACGCAACACCCATTCAAGAGAAAGAAAATGTTATTGGCGCCCTTGTCATCCGGCTTGAAATTGCTGGGATCTCGCGGCTGCTTTCGCCTGACCAGGTCCTGATCACCAATCCCAAGGGGATCGTGATCTTTTCAACCGATCCAAGTTTTCTGCATCGGCCTTTGCGCCAAGCTGGTGTGGAGAATTCAAGTGCCAAGCCCACAACCGCCGCAGCACCCGCTGCCAGCCAGCAGGGTGCCATCATGATCCAGCCCTGGGACGAGGCGCGCCTTGCGCCAGCCCTGCGCCTGGCGGACAAGGCCTCACCCTACCTGATGGAGACTCGGCCAATTGTTCGAAGATTTCTCACACTGCATACCCTGCGTGATCTGGAAGTCTTGCACCAAAAAGCACAGAGCCAGGTCTGGTTCACCCTGCTCGTCATGGTTGGAGGCAGTCTATTTATTCTGGGTCTGTCAACCATCCTGATCTGGCTACGCGCCTCCAGCAAAGTGGGCGACGATCTGAGAGTGGCTGCGACAGCCTTTGAGACGCAGGGCATGATGCTGATTACCGATCCCCAGCTGGTCGTTACGCGTACCAATCAGGCACTGACCGATTTCACCGGATTCACCGAATCTCAGCTGCTGGGTCAGAATGCCAATGTGATCGAGTCTGATCGTTCACTGCATTTGTCGATCAACAATCCCTGGGAAGAAGCCAAGGTCGACGGCAACTGGCAAGGTGAATATTGGGTGCAAGGCGCTGATGGCTTTGCTCGCCCCACCTGGCTGGCCATTAGGACGGTACGCGATCAATACCATCGCATCACCCACCTGGTTGCGGTGCTGGTGGATATTTCCAAGTTGAAAAATGCCGAAGAGCAGATCAAGGAACTGGCTTATTATGATCCACTGACCAAACTGCCCAACCGTCGCATGCTGATCGAGCGACTGCGCAACGCCCTGGCCAAGACTCTACGCAGTGGGCACCGCGGTGCCCTGATGTTCCTCGATCTGGACAACTTCAAAATGCTCAACGACACGCTCGGTCATGACAAGGGTGACTTGCTCTTGTGCGAAGTGAGTGAGCGACTCAAAGCCATCCTGCGTGAAACCGACACGGTAGCGCGACTGGGCGGCGATGAATTTGTGGTCATGCTTGAAGACCTGCATAAAGACCTCGCCATCGCTGCCCAGGAATCCCGCCATATCGGCGAGAAATTTCTTGTCGCGCTGAACAAACCTTATCAATTGGCAGGGTACAGCGCCCACAGCTCGGCCAGCATCGGCATAGCTTTGTTTGGCGAGCCTTACGACACCATTGACAGCATTCTCAAGCGCGCAGATCTGGCGATGTATCAATCGAAATCATCGGGCCGCAATACCCTGCATTTCTATGATCCCGTGATGCAGGCAGCCGTGGACACCCGAGCCGCCCTGGAGGACGACCTGCGCAAGGCTGTCGAGCTCAATCAGTTTGAACTGCACTACCAGTTACAGGTTGACGTTGATGCAAAAATTACCGGGGTAGAGGCCCTGCTTCGCTGGAATCACCCCACCCGCGGCACGGTTTCCCCTCAGAAATTTATTCCAGTTGCCGAGGAGATTGGTTTGATTCTGATGATTGGCGATTGGGTGATGCATGTAGCCTGTCAGCAACTGATTGCGTGGTCGCATCATCCGGAAACCGCTCATCTGGCCCTAGCAATCAATATCAGTCCCCGCCAATTCCATCACCCCAACTTCACCCACCAGGTGCAGTCATTGCTGAATTCCACTGGCGTTGACCCTTCTCTTCTGATGTTTGAAATTACCGAAGGCCTGATGCTCAGGGATGTGGATGACACCATCAGGAAAATGGAGCAGCTGCGGAAAATGGGCATCCGCTTCTCGCTGGACGACTTTGGCACCGGCTACAGTTCCCTGTCCTACCTTCAGCGTCTGCCCATCCATCAGCTCAAAATCGATCGCTCCTTCCTGGCCAACATTTTTATCAATAGCAGTGACGCTGCGATCGTGCGAGCTATCATCGCCATGGCGCGCAGCTTGTCGCTAGAGGTTGTAGCTGAAGGGGTTGAAACCAAAGCCCAGCGCGAATACATGCATCGACTGGGATGTTCCAGCTGTCAGGGATTCTATTTTGGTCAGCCGGTGCCTGCCGAAAAGTTGCCTTTCAATGTCAACACCACTGGTGCATGATCGCTGGGACGCTCGTTGCGTCGAGGGGTGACATCAATTGCACAGGCCAGTGCCGCTGAACGCAGCGAATCGCTCAGCAAAATATGGTCAATGCGAAGGCCTTGTTTGCGCCGAAAAGCCATGTTTCGGTAGTCCCACCAGGAGTAATTTTTTTCCGGCTGTGGAAACAGTCGCACGGCATCATGCAGGCCAAGTTCAAGCAGGGCGCGCAAATGGTTACGCTCCTCTTCGGTGCAATGGATGGTGTCCTTCAGCCTCACCGGGTCCCACACATCCAGATCGTCAAAGGTGATATTGAAGTCACCCATCAGAACCAGGCGGGGGTGCTCGGCCAGCTCGCCACCGAGCCAGTCGCGCAAGGCCTGCAGCCAGCGCATCTTGTAGGCAAATTTGTCGCTGCCTGGCTCCTGTCCGTTGGGAAAATAAGCGCCCACCACCCGCACATCGCCGACGTCAGCACTGATCACCCGCGCCATCTCGTCGGCAAAGCCGGGAATATTGCGTACCACCTGGGCCAAAGGCTGGCGCGACAGCAGCGCGACCCCGTTGTAGGTTTTTTGCCCAAAGCAGGCCGCCTGGTAACCAGCCTCAGCAAACGCATCAAAAGGAAACTTGTCGTCGGTGAGCTTGAGCTCCTGCAGGGCCAGCACATCGACAGCCGCACCAGACGCATTCTGCGCAACCAGCCAGTCCAAGACTTGCGGCAATCGAACCGTCAGCGAATTGATGTTCCAGGTGGCAAGTTTCATAAAGATAAAAAAATGGATTGGGCCAGGCCGGTTGAGTCCTTGACCTGGTGGGTTGCAAAAGTGCGGTGTTATTGCCAGCCTGCCTGCGAAACTTGTGTCAAAGACAACGTTCACGATCATTGTAAGCATGCCCTAAACTCGGGCTGACAGAATCAATGGCTCTGAATATGCAGAACTTTTCCGCATCGATCGCTAACCATCAGCAGGGCCTACATCGCATGCTGCGCAGCCTGATCACCGTCTGGCTGCTTGCCACTGCCATTGCTCTGGCCGGGTGTGCCACTGTCCAGAAGGACTACCCGCGGGTCGCCTCTCAGGCCTTTGATCGCCCCCAGGAAACGGCACTGGGTCGAGCCCATGCCGATGGACTGGCCAGGCATCCGGGCCAGTCCGGCTTTCGCCTGCTCAACAACGGCGTCAGCGCCCTGCTCACGCGGGCAGCCTTGATTGATCTGGCCGAGCGCTCGATTGACTTGCAGTATTACATTTTTGATGCCGACGATGCGGGCCTGTTCTTGCTTGACCGTCTGCTGGCTGCTGCGGACCGAGGCGTGCGCGTTCGCATGGTGCTGGATGACCAGAACATCGGCTTTGACGATGCAACGCTCGCGCGCATTGACGCCCACCCCAATGTGGAAGTGCGTATCTTCAACCCCTACCAGGATCGACGCTGGCCGCGCATCCTGCAAATGATGCGCCACCACGACCAACTCGGCCGGCGTATGCACAACAAGATTTTTGTCGTGGACGGCCAGGCCGGCGTCATTGGAGGCCGCAACATCAACAATCGGTATTTCGAAGGGGAAGGCAATTCCAACTTTCGAGATGCCGACATGCTGGCCACCGGTCCCGTGATGCAGCAGGCTGCAGCCATCTTCGATAGTTACTGGAATAACCCGATCGTTGCCCCAACCGGTTCGTTTGGAGTGGCCCCTGCCCTGGCCTCGGAGGACGCCCTCAATGTCTGGCGCACCAGTACTTCGGAGTACGGACCACGGGCTGAATACCAGCGGCGCAAGCTGGAGTTTGAGCGGCGCGTGCTCTCCGGCGAGGGCCTAGTCTGGGCGCGGGCCCAGACGATTGCAGAGCCTCCGGTAAGACAAGCCGAAGGTGCCAGCAAATCCTCGGCCGATGTGGCCCGCGCTCACGCAATCGCGCGTCAGAATGCGCAACGGGAAATCATCTATGCCGTTGCCTACTTTGTTCCTGGCTCACGGGGTGTAGAAGTGCTCACCCAGGCTGCAGCGCGTGGGGTAAGGCTGCGGGTTCTGACCAATTCATTGGCCGCCACCGATGTGGTGGCCGTACATTCCGGCTACGCCCCCTACCGAGAGGCATTGCTGGCTGGCGGGGTTGAGTTGCATGAATACCGCCCTGACGCTGCTCGACCCTCGCCTAGCGGACACCGATTGCGCATCGGACGGTCAGCATCTGCCCTGCATTCCAAAGTGGCGATTTACGATCGTCGTCTGCTTTGGGTCGGCAGTGCCAATTTCGACCCGCGTTCGCGCCATCTCAATACCGAAGCTGGCATGATGATTGAAAGCGAGACCCTGGCGCTTCAGATAATGAACACGGTGGAGCGGGATTTGGATCCCTCGCATAGTTGGCGCCTCACTTTGGATCCGAAGGCTAGCGAAGGCCATCGCATCGTCTGGGAGGGTGAGCGCGAAGGCAAGCCCTGGCGCAGCAGCAGCGAGCCCGACTCCAGTCCTTGGCGCCTGCTACAGGTGAATTTCTTTCGCTTACTCAATATCGAGGATCTGCTCTGAAAGCTCTTCGGTCGGAGCGAGATCACGATCAGATGTGCAGTGCCGCTAGTACCCCGACCGAAATACCGGCCACACCACCGACAAACATGGCGTACTCAAGCCACTTCTTGCGGGTGAGTAGCGCAATGGCCGCCAGGGCAATGGCAACCTGAAGCAGGGTGGTGGCCTGGGCCCAGCGGTGGTGTTGGTGCATTTGTCCGTCACTGCGCTTGTCCCATTCTGTCGCCTCGGCCTCCAGCTTTTCAGCCACCCCCTTGATTTCGTTTTTTTCCTTTTCGTAACGGTCAATCTTGCCCTGATACTTTTCCTTATCGGCCACGCTGGAGGTCAGGTCCCGGGAAACCTCAGCCAGGGACTGTTTGGTGCTCTTGGCCTGAAAGTAATTCCACTGGTTGGACGCTTCGGTTTTCTTGAGCGCCGCGTTGTTCTTGTACAGGCCAGCGTTGGCCTGGGTGGCACCCCCCATATAGGCAAAGAGAGCGCCGACGGTGGCGATGATGGCGGTGAACATGGCAATCTGGTTGGTCATGCCAGACCCCCCATCGCCATGGCCTGCGCCATGGGTGGCGTGTTCAAGTTCGTGATCATGAGGTCCATGGACATGGAAACCGGCTCCGGACATAGCAAACTCCTTATCTGCGTTGGTAGGTGACAAAACTGAATTTGAGGCCATCCGAAGCTTGATGCGCCTGCCTGGCCACCGGGTGCCATTTCTGACTCAGGACGGGGGCATAGGCGTCGCCTTCAAAGTCGGCCTCGATCTCGGTGACCTCGATACGCTCAGCAAAAGGTAGCGCCTGGGCATAGATCTCAGCGCCACCCATGACCCAGGCCTGTGCATGGCCATCGCAGTGGGCGATAGCCTCGCTCAAGGAGTGCGCCACGACGGCTCCCTGCGCATGCCAATCCAGTTGGCGTGTCACCACCACGTTGATGCGTCCGGGCAGTGGCCTGAATCTGGCCGGCAAGGAATCCCAGGTCTTGCGCCCCATGATCACCGGGAAACCCAGGGTCACGCTTTTGAAATGGGCCAGATCCTGCGGCAGGTGCCAGGGCATGCTACCGTCCTTGCCGATCACGCCATTGGCAGCGCGGGCATAGATCATGTTGAGCTGCATGCTCAGACCGCAACCGGCGCCTTGATCGCTGGATGACACTGGTAATCCAGCACCTCGAAATCCTCGAACTGGTAGTCGAAGATCGAAGCTGGCCGGCGTTTGATGTTTAAGGTCGGATAGGGATAGGGCGTACGGCTCAATTGCAAGTCAACCTGCTCAACATGGTTGCTGTAGATGTGGCAGTCCCCGCCAGTCCAGACAAAGTCTCCGACCTCAAAATCACATTGTTGCGCCAGCATATGGGTGAGCAATGCGTAACTGGCGATATTGAAGGGCACCCCCAGAAAAATGTCGGCACTGCGCTGGTACAGCTGGCAGCTGAGCTTGCCATCGGCCACATAAAACTGAAACAGGGCATGGCAGGGCATGAGCGCCATGCTGGAGAGCTCACCCACATTCCAAGCGCTGACAATCATGCGGCGCGAGTCGGGGTTGGTTTTGAGTGTTTTCAGCAACTCGGCAATCTGATCGATATGCCCGCCTTCCGGAGTGGGCCAGCTGCGCCACTGCACCCCATAGATCGGGCCGAGTTCGCCGTCGGGCCGGGCCCATTCATCCCAGATGCTGACGCCGCGCTCCTTGAGCCAGTGGTTGTTGCTGGAGCCTTGCAGGAACCAGAGCAGTTCGTAGATGATGGATTTGAGGTGGACCTTCTTGGTGGTGACCAGCGGGAAGCCTTCGTTCAGGTCAAAACGCATCTGGTAGCCAAACACGCTGCGGGTACCAGTGCCGGTGCGGTCCATCTTGGCCGTACCAGTGGTGTGAACATGGCGTAAAAATTGTTCGTACTGGGAACGCACCGGTCGGGCTTGCATGGGATCTGTGGAAGTAGTCAAAAAATTTGCCGGAATCGACACTTGTTCGGAAGGTGTCGGTCCAGCAAATTATAGGCAAGCACAAGCGCTTGCCGCGCCTCAGGATGCCAGCAATTCGGCAGCGCCAAAACCAGATTCCCGAGCGGGCGTGCCTCCCGGGCGAATGGTCACAGCGCAGTACTTGAACTCAGGAATTTTCCCAACCGGGTCCAGGGCGGCATTGGTCAACAGGTTGGCCGCTGCCTCATAGTAGGCAAACGGAATGAACACCGCGCCACGGGGCGTACCATCGTCGCGCCGAAGATGGATCGCCACCTCGCCCCGGCGTGAGGCCACTGTCACCACATCGCCGGGCTGAAGTCCAAGCCGGTTGATGTCAGCGCCATTCATGGAGGCTGTGGCCAGGGGCTCGATCGCATCCAGCACCCCGGAGCGTCGGGTCATGCTGCCGGTGTGCCAGTGCTCCAATTGCCGACCGGTAATCAGCACAAAGGGGTAGTCGGCATCGGGTCGCTCATTGGCGGGAATGATATCGGCGGGCACCAGCTTGACCCGGCCATCCTCGGTGGGGAAGTTGTCGACAAACACGGTCGGCTGGCCCGGGTCCTCGTCACTCAAGCAGGGATAGGTCACGCTGGACTCACGCAGCAGGCGCTGCCAGGAAATTCCGGAAATGGCCGCATGCATGGCCTGGCGCATCTCCTCATAGACCGCCGCCACCCCGTCGTGCTCGCCGGGATAGTTCCAGTTCAGTCCCATGCGCTTTGCAATTTGCTGAATGATCCACAGGTCCGGCTTGGCTTCACCGGGAGGGGTGACGGCCTGCTGGCCAAGTTGCACCATCCGGTCGGTGTTGCTGACGGTGCCGGTTTTCTCGGGCCAGGCGCTAGCCGGCAACACCACATCGGCCAGCCAGGCGGTCTCGGTCATGAAAATATCCTGCACCACCAGGTGTTCAAGCGCCGCCAGGGCATGGCGGGCATGGTTCAGGTCGGGGTCGCTCATGGCAGGGTTTTCTCCCTCCACATACATCCCACGCACCTTGTGCGGATCGCTGTCATCGGCCAGCGCCTTGTGCATGATCTCCACCACGGTGTAGCCGGGCTGGTCATCGAGTTGGGTACCCCAGAAATTCTCGAACCAGGCATGGGCTTGCGGGTTGCTGACCTTCTGGTAGTTGGGGAACATCATCGGGATCAGGCCTGCATCGCTGGCCCCCTGGACATTGTTCTGGCCGCGCAGCGGGTGCAGACCTGAGCCGGGTTTGCCGATCTGGCCAGTGACCGCACACAGGGCAATCAGGCAACGCACATTGTCGGTGCCGTGCACATGCTGGCTAACGCCCATGCCCCAGAGGATCATGGCCGACTTGGCACGGGCAAAATCGCGCGCCACCTCACGCAGTGTAGCCGCCGGGATGCCGCAGATGGGCGCCATGGCCTCCGGGCTGAAACCCTTGATATTGGACTTGAGCGCCGCAAAATTGCTGGCACGCTTTTTCACGAAGTCCTGGTTGACCAGGCCCTCCTCGATCACCGTGTAGATCATGGCGTTGAGCATGGCCACATCGGTATCGGGCTTGAACTGCAAGGTCCGCCAAGCATGCTTGCCAATATCGGTGACCCGGGGATCGGCCAGCACCAGCCTGACGCCCTGCTTGACCGCATTTTTCATCCAGGTGGCGGCCACCGGATGGTTGCCGGTCGGGTTGGAGCCGATCACCAGGATCAGATCGGAATGGGCCACATCATTGACCTGGTTGGACACGGCACCCGAACCGACGCCTTCGAGCAGGGCCGCCACGCTGGAGGCGTGACACAGGCGGGTGCAGTGGTCCACATTGTTGCTGCCAAAGCCGGTGCGCACCAGTTTCTGGAACAGGTAAGCCTCCTCGTTGCTGCCCTTGGCCGATCCAAAACCCGCCAGCGACTTCTTGCCGTGGGTGTCACGCAGGCGTTTGAGCCCGCCGGCAGCAATTGCCAGCGCTTCCTCCCAGCTGGCCTCGCGGAACATGCGGGTGATGATGGCGGGGTCCTGGTTCATCTGGCGGTTGAGTTCATCCACTGCCTCCGGGTCCTTGGGCACACCAGCCTTGCGGATCAGCGGCCGGGTCAGGCGCTGCGGGCTGTGGGCATAGTCAAAGCCGAAACGACCCTTGACACACAGACGGCTGTGATTGGCCGGGCCATCCCGTCCATCCACCGAAATAATTTTGTTGTCCCGAACGTTGTAGGTGAGCAGGCAACCGACGCCACAGAACGGGCAGACCGAGTCAACCTTTTTATCAACCTGCTGCGAGCCGACCCGTGATTTGGGCATCAGGGCGCCCGTGGGGCAGGCTTGTACGCATTCACCACAGGCCACACAGGTGCTGTCACCCATCGGATCGTTCAGATCAAACACGATTTCGGCGTGGCTGCCGCGCATGGCATAGCCGATCACGTCGTTGACCTGCTCTTCACGGCAGGCCCTGACGCAGCGACGGCACTGGATGCAGGCATCCAGATTCACCGCCATGGCGGGGTGGGACAGATCGGCAGCGGGTTGTTCGCGGCGCAAGGCCTGCAGTGCGGGTCGCACCTGGACGCCCACTGTGGCCGCCCATTGCGACAGCTCTCCGTGCTGATGCGCTGGCGCCGCAGGGGGCTCTGCCTGGGACCCAGCGGCGTCATCGTTCCACTTGTAGCCTTGATCGGGCATGTCCGAGAGCAACATTTCCAGCACCATGCGCTGGCTCTTGGTCGCGCGTTCGCTCTGGCTCTGCACTTCCATACCGGCGGTGGGTTGGCGGCAGCAACTGGGCGCCAGCGTGCGCTCACCCTTGATCTCAACCACACAGGCCCGGCAGTTGCCATCGGCGCGCATGCCCTCCTTGTAGCAAAGGTGCGGAATCTGCAGACCGAGCCGCTTGGCCACGGTCAGGATGGTTTCGCCCTGATAGGCCTGCACCGTACGGCCGTCCAGGCTGAATTCAAGACTTTGGGGTAACACATGGTTGATCTTGGCGGGTGCGTTCATGACTGGCCTCCCAATTCGTTGGGGAAATACTTGAATACACAGCGGATCGGGTTGGGCGCTGCCTGACCCAGCCCGCAAATCGAGGCGTCAGCCATCACCTGGCACAAGTCTTCCAGGGTGTCGTGGTCCCAATCTTCGGACGCCATCAAGTTGACAGCCTTGGCCGTGCCCACCCGGCAGGGCGTGCACTGACCGCAACTCTCGTGCGAAAAGAAACGCATCATGTTGCGTGCCGCCTGCTGGGCGGTGTCGTGCTGGCTGAGCACAATCACGGCGGCCGACCCGATGAAGCAGCCATAAGGCTGCAAGGTATCAAAGTCCAGCGGGATCTGGTCCAGGCTGGCGGGCAGGATGCCACCAGAAGCGCCTCCGGGCAAATAGCCGTAGAGCGAGTGTCCGTCCAGCATGCCGCCACAGTAGTCATCAATGAGCTGACGGATCGTGATGCCGGCTGGCGCCAGCTTGACACCCGGCTGCTTGACCCGCCCGCTGACGCTGAAAGAGCGCAGACCCTTGCGTCCGTTGGCGCCGAAGCTGCTGAACCACTGCGGCCCCTTTTGCACGATGTCGCGCACCCAGTAGAGCGTCTCGAAATTGTGCTCCAGGGTTGGCAAGCCAAACAGGCCGACCTGGGCAATATAGGGAGGACGCATGCGGGGCTCGCCACGCTTACCCTCGATGCTTTCGATCATGGCCGACTCTTCACCGCAGATGTAGGCGCCCGCGCCCCGACGCAGCTCGATCAGGGGCAGCGCACAGGGCGGATTGGCCTGCAGTTTGGCCAGCTCTGCCTGGAGCACCGCGCGCGCGCCATGGTATTCGTCGCGCAGATAGATGTAGCAAGCCCCCACCCCAACTGCCAGCGCTGCCACCAGCATGCCCTCCAGGAAGCGGTGCGGGTCGCGCTCCAGATAGGTCCGGTCCTTGAAGGTGCCGGGCTCGCCTTCGTCGATGTTGACCGCCATGACGCGCGGGGCCGGCTGCTCGCGCACAATGCGCCACTTGCGCCCGGCCGGAAATCCGGCGCCCCCCAGGCCACGCAGTCCCGAGTCTTCCATCGCCTGAATGATGGGTTCGACCGATTGCTGGCCATTGAGAATGGCTACCGGCAATTGATAGCCTCCCTGGGCTCGGTAGGCGGCGTAGCCCACCAGATCTGGCGCAATTTGAAACTTTGGCCCGGCGGGCGTCACCGCCTGCAAGGCCAGGCTGGCTGGCTGAAAGCCCGATTTGTCCTTGGGCTTGGGGTGCTGGAAAGCCATGGCCTTGATAACCTCGAGTACCTTCTGCGGGGTGGCGACTGCGACCGGATTCTGGTGCACCACGGCCACCGGCGCCTGCTCACAGCGGCCCACGCAGGGGGCCGCCACAAGCTTGACCTTGGCGGGGTCTGAACCCAGGGCCTGCTGCAATTTTTGCATCAGCGATGCGGCTCCAGCCATCTCGCAACTCAGGCCATCACAGACCCGGATGGTGAGTTCTGCGGCAGCTTGATCGGGACGAATCACTTCGAAATGATGATAGAAGGTGGCCACCTCATAGACTTCGGTCATCGGCAGATTCATCAGCCGAGCCAGCGCCACCAAATGCCGGTCATGCAGACCGCGCCAGGCATCATTGATCTTGTGCAGGTATTCGATCAGGAGATCGCGTCGATACCCTGCCTCAGGTTTCGGGCCGATCAGCTTGAGCACCTCTGCCAGCGATTGTTCATCGGCCTGACGCCCCTTGAGCTTGCTCTTGCGGCGGATGCGGTCACGGACTTCGTCCAGGGTGGCAATGGCCACAACCTGGGCATCATTCTTCATGTCAGAATGTTTCATGGCTGAATTGGGGTTGGTAAGCGTGCGGCAGACCGCAAGTTTGCTTAGTTGGCACTTTAAAGTCCAATTGAATCAAACTATGTCTTGATTCATACGGCGAATGAAAAAAGTGCCCCACCGGCCTGCTTAGCGTCGTTTTTATCGCTTGCCGTTTGCCACATTGCGGCACGGCTCAGAACACTTGGGTACTTTTTTGGATTGTCCTCTTACCACAGGAGTATTTTTTGATGCCTACCGATATCGACATTGCCCAGCAAGCCCGGATGCAGCCCATCAGCCAGGTGGCCCATGACAAGCTCGGTATCCCGCATGCATGCCTGCAGCCCTACGGACACTACAAGGCCAAGGTGTCACTGGACTACATCGATTCGCTCAAAAACCGCCCTGATGGCAAGCTGATTTTGGTCACCGCCATCAGCCCCACCCCGCCGGGCGAAGGCAAGACAACCACCACCGTGGGTCTGGGTGATGCCCTCAACCATATTGGCAAAAAAGCGATCATTGCCCTGCGTGAGCCTTCGCTTGGACCGGTGTTTGGCGTCAAGGGCGGCGCGGCCGGTGGCGGCTACGCCCAGGTCGTGCCGATGGAGGACATCAACCTGCACTTCACCGGTGACTTCAATGCCATCGGCCTGGCCAACAATTTGCTATCCGCGCTGATCGACAACCATATTCATCACGGCAACGAACTGGGCATTGATTTGCGCCGCATCACCTGGAAGCGGGTGATGGACATGAATGACCGCGCCCTTCGGGATATCACGGTCTCGCTGGGCGGACCTGGCAACGGTTACCCGCGGCAGGACGGCTTTGATATTGTGGTGGCCTCTGAAGTGATGGCCATCTTCTGCCTGGCCACCTCGCTGGATGACCTGAAGGAGCGGCTGGGAAATATTGTGATTGGCTACACCCGTGACCTCAAGCCGGTCACCGCCCGCCAGCTCAATGCGCAGGGCGCCATGACCGTGCTGCTTAAGGACGCCCTGATGCCCAACCTGGTGCAGACGCTTGAGAACAACCCGGCCTTCATTCACGGTGGGCCTTTTGCCAATATTGCGCATGGCTGCAATTCGGTCATTGCAACCCGCTCGGCGCTCAAGCTGGCCGACTATGTGGTAACCGAGGCTGGGTTCGGGGCTGATCTGGGGGCAGAAAAATTCGTTGACATCAAGTGCCGCAAAAGCGGTTTGCGCCCCTCGGCCGCGGCCATCGTCGCCACCGTGCGAGCGCTCAAGTACCACGGCGGTCAGGACCTGAAAGACATCACCCAGGAAAATCTGGCCACGCTCGAACAAGGGATCGTCAACCTGGAGCGCCATGTCCAGAACGTCAGCCAGGTCTATGGCATTCCCTGTGTGGTTTCGATCAACCGTTTCAATACCGATACCGATGCGGAAATCGAATTCATCAAGACGCGCATGAAAAAGCTCGGCGTGGCCGTGGTGCTCGCCACCCACTGGGGCGAAGGCGGCAAGGGCGCGGCCGAACTGGCGCGGGTGGTGGTTGACCTGTGCGAGCAACCCAACAAGTTTTCCTTTGTCTATGAAGACAGCGATACCCTGTGGGACAAAATCAACAAGATCGCCAAACGGGTCTACCGGGCCAGCGAGGTCACTGCCGAAGGCAAGGTACGGGAGCAGATTCGTCAGCTGCAGGATTCAGGCTATGGCCACTACCCGGTCTGCGTGGCCAAGACCCAGTACTCCTTCTCGATCGACCCGAAACTGCGCGGCGCCCCTGAAGCCCACACCATCAATATCCGTGAAGTCCGGCTGGCTGCCGGCGCGGAATTTATCGTGATGATCTGCGGCGACATCATGACCATGCCGGGCCTACCCAAGGTACCCTCCTCCGCCCGTATCGATTTGGTGGACGGCAAGGTGCAGGGTCTGTTCTGACCCGAATCCCGGGCTTGCCAGAACGGTTGTCGCAACCGTTGGGCTGAGCCCTGGCCTCAATGGGCGCCGAGCGCCTGGATCTGCTGCAACCAGCTGGGGGCTTGTGCCAGGGCCAGCGCTGCCTGCAGCGGCCGGGAGAAACGATCCACCGGCAAGACCATGAAGCCCATGGGAGTGCGCAATTGCGGATCAATCAGCGGGTGGGCCTGCAGCTCACCATAGCCCCGCACCAAGTCAAGCAGAGCACCCGGCATGATGCTGCAGACCGGGGTGCCCACGGCGCTGAGCGCCAGGGTCAGCAAGGAATTAGTCTCCAGCATCGGCTGTGCCTGGGCACCGGAGCCAGCAAAGACCTCATCCACAATGCTGCGGTGATGCATCTCGGGCGTCAGCAGACACAGGGGTAGAGAAGCGGCTTCGTTCCAGCGAATCGGTTCAGCCATGCGCAACCGGCTGCCTGACTTGGTGTTCTGACGGACCAGGAAATATTGCTCTTCATACACCGGCAGCGTCTGCCAGGGCCTAAGGCCAGTGCGCTGGCGCGATAAGAAGCCAAGCCCCATATCCAGCGCCAAATCATCCAGGCCATGTTCGATTTCCTGGGAGCTGAGCGATCGCACCACCGGGGTGATGCCGGGATGCAGGCTGTGCAGCTGCGCGGCAAAACGGGCTGCCACCGGTTCGGCGGTGGGCACCACGCCCAGAATCAGACGACCGTGAACGCTATCGCCAGCCTGACCGAGCTCCTCACGCAGCAAGGCTTCTTCGCGCAGCATACGGCGTGCACTTTGCAGCAGGCGCTCACCCTCGGGTGTAAAGCCAATGAATGTCCGACCCCGCTTGACCACTGCCATGCCCAGATCTTCTTCCAGCGCCCGAATCGCATTGGAGAGGGCTGGCTGGGTCACATGGCTGGCCTGAGCCGCGCGCCCAAAGTGCTTATGCTCGTCCAGGGCGACGAGATAGCGCATGGACACCAGCAGGTTCATGGTGCGCTCAGGTCTCCTTAGAGATCTTGATGCTGGGGAACTTGCTGGAATAGTCCTTGTTCTTGGCGGCGATGGCCACCGCCACCTGACGGGCCACTGCCTTGTAGATGGACGCCACCTCATTGTCCGGATCGGCCACCACGGTCGGCCGACCGCTATCGGCCTGCACCCGGATCTGCATGGTCAAGGGCAGGGCGCCCAGGTAGGGCATGCCGTACTCGGCGGCCATCTTCTTGCCGCCCTCGGCGCCGAAGATATGCTCAACATGGCCACAGTTGGTGCATACATGGACCGCCATGTTCTCCACCAGACCGAGCATGGGAACGCCCACTTTCTCGAACATCTTGACGCCCTTCTTGGCATCGATCAGCGCAATATCCTGCGGCGTGGTCACCACCACCGCCCCGGTCATGGGGACCCGCTGCGACAGGGTGAGCTGGATGTCACCGGTGCCCGGGGGCATGTCAATGATCAGGTAATCCAGCTCGCGCCAATTGGTCTGGCGCAACAGCTGTTCCAGCGCCTGGGTGGCCATCGGGCCGCGCCAAATCATGGCTTCATCAGGATCGACCAGAAAGCCGATGGACATCACTTGCACGCCGTAATTTTCCAGCGGCTCCATCGATTGGCCGTCCGCGCTTTCTGGGCGCCCCTCGATGCCCATCATCATGGGCTGGCTAGGGCCATAGATGTCGGCATCCAGAATGCCGACACTGGCCCCTTCAGCAGCCAGGGCCAGCGCCAAATTGACCGCGGTGGTGCTCTTGCCCACGCCACCCTTGCCGGAAGCCACTGCCACAATGTTTTTCACCTGCGGCAGCAGCTGCACACCCCGCTGCACCGCATGGGCGACGATCTTGCTGGAAATATTGACCGACACGTTGGTGACGCCGGCAACGGTTTTGGCCGCTGCCACCAGGGCCTGGCGAAAACCGGGGATTTGGCTCTTGGCCGGATAGCCCAGCTCCACATCAAAGGACACATCGCCCCCCGAGATAGTCAGGTTGCGGACTGCCTTGCTGGAAACGAAATCTTTACCGGTATTGGGGTCCACCACATCCTGCATGGCTTGCAGGATGGCTTGTTCTGTCACTGTCATGTAATGCTCCTAATCGACCGCATAGTCTAACCAAGACGGAAAAGGCCGGTTCAGGCCGATAAAATTACCGGTTCTGTCTGAAAGTGCCCCTGATGCCCCGCAAGCTATTCGTTACCACCGCCCTGCCCTACGCCAATGGCAACTTCCATATCGGCCACATCATGGAGTACATCCAGGCCGACATCTGGGTGCGCCTGCAACGCATGCTAGGCCATGAGGTTCATTTCGTCGGTGCCGATGACGCGCATGGTGCGCCCATCATGATTGCCGCCGAGAAGGCGGGCAAGACCCCCCAGCAGTTTGTGGCCGATATCGCCGCGGGCCGTCAGCAGTACCTGGACGGCTTTCATATCCGCTTTGACAACTGGAGCTCAACCGACAGCCCCGAAAACCATGCCCTGGCTCAGCAAATCTACCGCGACCTGAAAGCCAACGACCTGATCAGCACCAAAACCATCGAGCAGTTCTTTGACCCGCAAAAGAACATGTTCCTGCCCGACCGCTTCATCAAGGGCGAGTGCCCCCGCTGTGGGGCCAAGGACCAATACGGTGACAGCTGTGAGGCCTGTGGTGCCGTTTACGCGCCCACCGAGCTGAAGAACCCCTACTCCGCCCTGTCCGGCGCCACCCCGGTGCTCAAGCATTCCGAGCATTTCTTCTTTCGGCTGTCCGATCCGCGCTGCATTGAATTTCTGCAGAACTGGACGCAGGACGGCAAGTTGCAGAATGAAATCGCCAACAAGGTGCGCGAATGGTTTGCCAAGGATGAGCAGGGCAATGGCGGCCTGGGCGACTGGGACATCAGCCGTGACGCCCCCTACTTCGGCATTGAAATCCCTGACGCGCCGGGCAAGTATTTCTATGTCTGGCTGGACGCCCCGGTGGGCTACCTGGCCTCGCTGAAAAACTACCTCGACAAGATCGGGGTCGATTACGCGCGCTACATCGCTGACCCGGCCGTTGAGCAGTACCACTTCATTGGCAAGGACATCACCTACTTTCACACCCTGTTTTGGCCCGCCATGCTGCACTTCAGCGGCCGCAAGACACCGACCAATGTGTTTGTCCACGGCTTCATCACCGTCAGCGGCGAGAAAATGAGCAAGAGCCGCGGCACCGGCATCGACCCGCTCAAGTACCTGGCCATCGGCATGAACCCGGAATGGCTTCGTTACTACATCGCAGCCAAACTCAACAGCCGGGTGGAAGATGTGGACTTCAACCCCGATGATTTCATGCTGCGGGTCAATGCCGACCTGATCGGCAAATTCGTCAACATTGCTTCGCGCTCGGCTGGCTTCATTGCCAAGCGCTTTGGCGGCAAGCTGGGGACGGTCTCGGCCGATGGCGATGCCGTGCTGGAACACCTGCGCGCCGCAGCCCCCCAGCTGGCCGAACTGCTGGCCGAACGCGAATACGGCAAGGCCTTGCGCGAAGTCATGCTGCTGGCCGACCGCGTCAACGAGTACGTGGACCAGAACAAACCCTGGGAGCTGGCCAAGCAAGCCGGCATGGAGGAGCGGCTGCATGATGTCTGCAGCGCCTGCATTGAAGCCTTTCGACTGCTGACCCTCTACCTCAAGCCAGTCTTGCCGGCGTTGTCCGAGCAGGTGGAAGCCTTCCTGCGTATCAAACCTATGCAGTGGTCGGATGCGCAAACCGCGCTGGGGGCCGGTCACGCGATCGGCGAGTACAAGCATCTGATGCAGCGGGTCGATGCGAAATTGCTCGATCAACTGTTCGAGCCACCCGCAGCTGCCGAACCGGAACCGGTGCGGCCCGGCGGCGCGGAAAAGCCCCCCACGGTCGGCGCTGATGCGTCCTCCCTGCCCCCCGAGGGGGCCGGCCTCGCCTTGGGGCGGCCCGGCGGCGCGGAAAAGTCCCCCACGGTCGGCGCTGATGCGTCCTCCCTGCCCCCCGAGGGGGCCGGCCTCGCCTTGGGGCGGCCCGGCGGCGAGGCGATCGCCCCCACTATTACCATCGATGACTTCGCCAAGATTGACCTGCGCATTACCAGGATCGTGGCCTGCGAGGCGGTGGAGGGCTCGACCAAATTGCTGCGCCTGACCCTGGACGTGGGCGAGGGCCAGACCCGCAACGTCTTCAGCGGCATCGCCTCGGCCTACAAACCCGAAGACCTGGTGGGCAAGCTGACCGTGATGGTGGCCAACCTGGCGCCGCGCAAGATGAAATTTGGCTTGAGCGAGGGCATGGTACTGGCAGCCAGCCACGCTGACGAAAAAAACCAACCGGGCATCCATGTGCTGGAGCCCTGGCCGGGCGCGCAGCCCGGCATGCGGGTTCGCTGATTGGCGCACACGGCAAAAAGCCCAAGCGCTCATGGCCAAGTCATTTTTCCGCCCCCGTCTGCTTGATGCGCTGCACGACTACGATCGCGGCCGACTGATCAAGGACATCGGCGCGGGCGTCACGGTTGGGGTGGTCGCCTTGCCCCTGGGCATGGCGTTTGCCATTGCGTCTGGACTCAAACCAGAAGCTGGCCTGTTCACCGCCATCATCGCCGGCTTTCTGATCTCGGCCTTGGGCGGCAGCCGGGTGCAGATTGGGGGGCCAGCCGGGGCGTTCATCGTGATCGTCTATGGCATCGTGCAGCAATATGGCGTGGCCAACCTGCTGCTGGCCACACTGCTTTCTGGGCTGATGCTTTTTGTGATGGGCTTGCTGCGCCTGGGCACCCTGGTGCGCTTCATTCCGGTCTCGGTGGTCATTGGTTTTACCAACGGCATTGCGGTTCTGATCCTGTTTTCTCAGATCAAGGATTTTCTTGGGCTTGACCTGAGCTCGATGCCGGCAGACTTTTTCGGCATGATCCACGCTCTGGCCTCCCATCTGGACCATGTCAACCCAAGCGCACTGGGGCTGGCCCTGATCAGCCTGGCCACCCTGCTCGCCTGGCAACACTTCAGCCCTGGTCTTGCGCCCAAAAGCCAGTTTGCCGGCAAGCTCAGCCGGGTGCCCGGTTCGATCGTGGTACTCGTCCTGGCAACGCTGTTCACCGTCCTGTTGGGGCTGCCGATTGAAACCATCGGTAGCCGGTTTGGAGGCATTCCCGCCGGGCTACCCGAACTGAAGTGGCCAGCCTGGCAATGGGCCAGTGTGCAGCTGATGCTGATGCCGGCTTTCTCGCTGGCAATGCTTGGCGCCATCGAATCGCTGATGTGCGCGCGCATCGCTGATGGCCTGAGCTCGGAGCGCCATAACCCCAATCAGGAGCTCATGGCCCAGGGCATTGCCAACGCCATCTCGCCGCTCTTTGGCGGCATGCCGGCCACCGGGACCATCGCCCGCACCGTCACTAATATCAAAAGCGGCGCCACCAGTCCGGTGGCTGGGATAGTACACGCGCTGACCCTGTTGGCCGTTGTGCTGCTCGCCTCGCCCCTGGCCGCGCATGTTCCGCTGGCAGCCTTGGCCGCCATCCTGATCCACGTTGCCTGGAACATGGGTGACTGGAAAAAATTCAGCCAGCTGCGCCAGTTCCGACTGCCCTACCGGGTGGCCCTGCTGGGGGTCTTTGTCCTGACCCTGGTGGTCAATCTGACCGTGGCCGTGCAGGCCGGCCTGATGATCGCCTGCCTGACCTTCATCTATCGAATTGCCAAGCTCAGTCACACGGAGGAAGTCCAAACCAGCCCTGCTAGCGATACGGTTGGTCCAGCCGGCGTTGTCCTGGCCTTTCGTTTGCATGGGGCCTTGTTCTTTGGGGCGGTCAGGCCAATCGAGGACATCGAAACCCGACTGCCAGTCCATGGCCTGGCGCTGGATTTTCAGAATCTGATCTACCTTGATTCATCGGGCATCGAGGCGCTGGATCAGCTGCTCAAGGCCTGCCAGAAATCGGGCACCCGGCTGGTGATTAGCGGATTGAAACTGCAACCTCTGGATATTGCACAGCGTAGTGGCTGGCTGCAGCGGGTGGGCACGGCAAACTGCTTGCCTGAACTGGATCAGGCCCTGCACCAGCTCTGCCCGTCTGGCTGAGGGCGCCCCGCTACAATCCCCCCGAGGTTTTGCCATGCTCAATATTTTTCGACGTCCGGACTACCAGTCCGAAGCCACCCAGTTTCTCAACCAGCTCAAGAAAGACCACCCGGATCTGAGTGCCCAGCAACGTGCTGGCCGGGAGTTGCTGTGGGACAAGCAGGTTGACCGCCAGGCCTGGAGTGAGTTCGAAGCAGCCCGGGTCGCTCAAAAGCCCTATGTCTATCAGTCCGGTCAGTGAGGACGACGCAACACCGGACCTGCCGGTGATGCCTGATATGGTGGACCATGTGGCCGTGGCCCGGCTTTATGGCGAGCCCCTGTTCCAACTGCCTCAGGACCTGTATATCCCGCCTGATGCGCTGGAAATTTTTCTCGAGGCTTTCGAAGGCCCGCTGGACCTGCTGCTGTACCTGATCCGCAAGCAGAACTTCAACATTCTGGACATCCCGATGGCTGCTGTCACCCGGCAGTACCTGGCCTATGTCGACGAAATCCGTAACCGCAACCTGGAACTCGCTGCCGAGTACCTGCTGATGGCGGCCATGCTGATTGAAATCAAGTCACGCATGCTGTTGCCCCCCAAAAAGACCGCTGAGGGCGATGAAGCCGAGGACCCGCGCGCCGAGTTGGTGCGCCGGCTGCTGGAGTATGAACAGATCAAGCTGGCTGCCGCGCAACTGGGCAACCTGCCACAGTACGGCCGCGATTTTCTCAAGGCGCAGGTGTTCATCGAGCAATCGCTCACGATGCGCTTGCCTGAGGTGCATATTGTTGACCTGCAGCAGGCCTGGGCCGACATCCTCAAACGCGCCAAGCTGGTGCAGCACCACAAGATCACGCGGGAAGAGTTGTCGGTTCGCGAGCACATGAGCATCGTGCTCAAGCAACTCCAAGGCCGCCAGTTTGTCGAGTTTGAACACCTGTTCCCAGCTGAGCAGGGGGTGCCCGTGCTGGTGGTCACCTTCATTGCGCTGCTGGAACTGGCCAAGGAGAACCTGGTCGATATCACCCAGGCCGAGGCCTTTGCCCCCATCTATGTTCGTCTTGCCTATTCGCCCGTCTGAGGCGACAGGTCTAGCCCACCGTTAGAAGATTTCCTAGCAATGAGCAACCCCTATCAATTTGATGTTCTGATCGTCGGCAGCGGACTGGCTGGGCTCAGTGCGGCCTTGCACCTGGCGCCGACCCGCCGGGTGGCCGTCCTGACCAAGCGCGCCCTCAATGATGGCTCCAGCCGATGGGCCCAGGGCGGCATTGCCGCGGTGATGGACCCGTCTGACACGTTTGACTCGCATATCGAGGACACGCTGGTGGCGGGTGCTGGTATCTGTGATCTTGAAGCTACCCGCCATGTGATTCAGAGCGCGCCCGACAGCATCAAATGGCTGCAACAACTGGGGGTGCCATTCACCCTGGAAAATGGCCAGCTGCACCTGACCCGTGAAGGCGGCCATCGCGAGCGGCGCATTGTGCACGCCACCGATGCCACGGGTGCGGCGGTTCAGGACACCCTGATGTCACGGGTTCGGGCCAATCCAAATATCACCCTGTTCGAGCACCATATGCTGGTGGATCTGATCACCGCCAGCCAGCCGGGTCAATTGAATCAGCGCTGCCTGGGCCTGTATTGTCTTGATGAAACCACCGATCAGGTACTGACCTTCAGCGCTGCCCATACCATTCTGGCCACGGGCGGCGCCGGCAAGGTCTATCTCTACACCACCAATCCGGACACTGCCACCGGGGACGGCATTGCCGCTGCCTGGCGTGCTGGCTGCCGGGTTGGCAATATGGAGTTCATCCAATTCCACCCCACCTGCCTGTATCACCCGCAGGCCGGGTCCTTTCTGATTTCAGAGGCCGTGCGTGGCGAGGGCGGGCGACTGATCCTTCCCGACGGCACGCGTTTCATGCCGGCACATGATGAGCGGGGAGAGCTCGCCCCCAGGGACGTGGTAGCACGCGCCATTGACTTTGAGATGAAAAAACGCGGCCTGGACTGTGTGTATCTGGACATCAGCCACCAACCCAAGGCTTTCTTGCTCGAGCATTTCCCAAACATTTACGCCCGCTGCCTGGAATTTGGCATCGACATGGCCACCCAACCAATCCCTGTGGTGCCGGCAGCGCACTACACCTGTGGCGGGGTGGTGGTTGATCTGGCTGGTCGCACCGACCTGCAAGGGCTGTATGCCATTGGTGAAGCCAGCTACACCGGGTTGCATGGCGCCAACCGTCTGGCCAGCAACTCCCTGCTGGAGTGCATGGTCTATGCGCGAGCTGCGGCTCTGGCCATCGAGCAAGAAACTGCACCAGCCATCCCCGCTCTGCCGGCCTGGGACGACAGCCGGGTCACCGATGCCGATGAGTGCGTGGTGATCTCGCACAACTGGGACGAACTGCGACGCTTCATGTGGGACTATGTCGGCATTGTGCGCACCAACAAACGGCTCGAGCGCGCCGCCCATCGCATCACCCTGCTGCAGTCGGAAATACAGGAGTTTTATGCGAAGTTTCACGTGACCCGTGACCTGCTGGAATTGCGCAACCTGGTCGCTGTAGCGGACCTGATTGTGCGCAGCGCCCAAAGCCGGCATGAAAGCCGCGGCCTGCATTACAGTAGGGACTACCCGCAAGCCTATCCCAAGTCACACCCAACGATTCTGGTTCCTAGAACTGTTTGAATGGGGTTCACCATGGACTCAAATTCCAATTCAAATCACTCGGCCTCCCCCTACGGCACGCTTCCGCCTGCCAGTGCCCCGGCCACCCGCAAGCCGGTTAGCTTGCCCCGTCTGCAGGAGATGCACGCCCGGGGTGAAAAGATCACCATGCTCACCGCCTACGACGCCACCTTTGCGGCGGTGGCCGACGCTGCCGGCGTGGAAACCATTCTGGTGGGTGACTCGCTGGGCATGGTGTGCCAGGGTTTGACCAGTACCGTCGGCGTGACCCTTGAGACCATGCGTTATCACGTGGAATCGGTCGAACGCGGGGTACGTCGCGTGCAGGGCACCGCCTGGATCATTGGCGACATGCCCTACGGCACCTTCCATGAATCGAAGGAACAGGCCTTGCGCAACGCCATCGTGCTGATGCGCGCCGGCGCCCACATGGTCAAGCTCGAAGGTGGCGGCTGGACGACCGAGGTCGCTCACTTTCTGGTGGAACGCGGCATCCCGGTCTGTGCCCATCTGGGATTGACGCCACAAACCGTGCACGCGCTGGGCGGCTACCGAGTGCAGGGACGCGGCGATGAAGCCGCCAGCACCCTGAAACGGGAAGCCCTGGAATTGCAGGATGCGGGTGCCTCCTTGCTGGTGCTGGAGATGGTCCCGGCCCAACTCTCAGCCCAGATCACGCAATCTTTGCCACGCTGCGCCACCATCGGCATCGGCGCGGGCAACGGCACGGCCGGCCAGGTACTGGTGCTGCACGACATGCTTGGGGTGAACCTGGGCAAGATGCCCAAGTTCGTGCGCAACTTCATGGCCGAAACGGGCAGCGTGCGGGGCGCCATGGAAGCTTATGTGCGGGCTGTGAAGGATGGCAGCTTTCCCAGCAATGAGCAACACGCCTGGACATGAAGGTCCTTCACAGCAGCGCAGAATTGCGCGCTGAGCTCAGCCGCTACCAGCGGCCAGCCCTGGTAGCGACCATGGGCAATTTGCACGAAGGCCACCTGGCTCTGGTGCAGCAGGCCAAGGCGCTGGGCGATGTGAATGTAGCCACCATCTTTGTCAATCGTCTGCAATTCTTGCCGCACGAAGACTTCAGCACCTATCCCCGCACGCTTGAGTCGGACTGCGCCAAACTTCACTCAGCCGGCTGCGATCTGGTGTTTGCCCCCAGTGAGCAGGAACTCTACCCCACGGCCCAGACCTACAAGATCCATCCACCCGCCGAATTGGCCGACATCCTGGAAGGACATTTCCGGCCCGGATTTTTTGTGGGTGTTTGCACGGTGGTATTGAAACTTTTCAATATCGTGCAACCCAGGGTGGCCTTATTCGGCAAGAAGGATTACCAGCAGCAGCTCATCCTGCGGCACATGATTGCGCAGATGGCACTCCCGATCGAGCTGGTCACGGGCGATACCCGGCGGGCCGATGATGGCCTGGCCCTGTCCTCCCGCAACAGCTATCTCAGTGCCACACAACGCCGCCAGGCGGTTGAACTCTCACAGGAGCTTAAGCGCATGGTTGAGGCTTTGCGCAAAGCAGACTACCGCTTCAACGAGCTGGAAGCGCAAGCCATGCAGTCGCTGCTGGGGCACGGCTGGCAACCCGATTACATGACGGTTCGACGTCGAGACAACCTGCAATCCCCACAGCCTGGGGATGATCTGGTGGTTCTGGGCGCTGCCCGTCTGGGCAACACCCGACTGATCGACAATTTTGAGGTTTAGGTCAGCCCAGCCTGCTCTGAAGCCTTGGCGGGCCGCGCCTGAATCTGCCACTCAGCTCATGACGCCAATTTGCCAGGGCACGAACTCATGGTTGCCCAGGCCCAAGGCTTCGCTCTTGGAGGCTTCGCCCGAGGCAGTTCGCAGAAACAGCTCGAAGATGCGCTGACCCATTTCCTGCACCGACACCGTGCCATCCAGAATTTCTCCGCAGTTGATGTCCATGTCCTCGATGATGCGTTGGTACATGGGGGTGTTGGTTGCCAACTTGACGCAGGGTGCCGGCTTGGAGCCGAACATCGAACCGCGACCGGTCGTGAACGCGATCAGGTTGGCGCCACCGGCGATCTGACCAGTGGCCGATACCGGGTCAAAACCGGGAGTGTCCATGAACACGAATCCTGGCGTGGTGACCGGCTCGGCATAGCGATAGACCGCCATCAGCGGACCGGTGCCGCCTTTCATGCTCGAGCCCAGAGATTTTTCGAAAATATTGGCCAGCCCGCCAACCTGATTGCCCGGGCTGACCTTGCCATTGATCTGCACATCACGACCCACCGAGTACTCATCTTTCCACCAGCGGATACGCTCGATCAGTTTTTCGCCCACCGCGCGACTGGCCGCACGCCGCGTCAGCGTGTGTTCAACGCCGTAGATTTCCGGGGTTTCCGACAGAATGCCGGTGCCGCCATGGCGCACCAGAATATCGACCGCGGCTCCCAGGGCCGGGTTGGCGGTGATCGAGGAAAAACCATCCGAGCCGCCGCACTGCAAGCCGACACAGAGGTGGCTGGCGCTCACGGTTTCGCGCTGGGCCTGGTTGGCCTGCGGCAACAGCGCCTGGACCGCCGCAATGCCGGCTTCGATGGTCTTGCGGGT
>Ga0129336_10000223_pt1 | contig 30988 bp, 47 predicted proteins | sample CPB6_02_DNA_FD_96878 | JGI IMG/M metagenome (GOLD analysis project Ga0129336, IMG submission 96878) | Freshwater to marine salinity gradient microbial communities from Chesapeake Bay, USA - CPBay_Sum_0.6_0.2_DNA | ecosystem: Environmental > Aquatic > Marine > Coastal | place: USA: Chesapeake...
ATGAGGCCGACACCGCTTGGTTTGGCTGTAACTATACGAGTTCTCATAGGGGGGTGATGCCAGCTAAACGTTTGATGCTCAACTGTTTTGGTGAATAAGGCAGCCTTAAATTCATCTGTGTTGTGACTATCTTGTCTGATTTGCTTAGATTCTCGTGCGCCCACAGAGGTTGCAAGTTCGTATAATGGAAGCACTGAAAGATTTGATCTGGGTTTGTAAAGTCGAAAGCCGCACATGGAATGATGTGATCAATATGCCACCCATTGCCATGATTCTCCCATGTCATGCCAGGCTTGAATTTGGATTCAAGGTGGCTCCTCAGTTGTTCCATACTACATCCAATCAACTGAGTAGTGCGATTAGCTTTTCTCTTAACAGCGCCAACATTTGATCTTTTGATTGCATGGTAAATTCTAGTCCTACAAACCTTTTTCAATCTCCATGGATGCTCTTTTGGTAATGTTCTATGTAGTTCCTTTTGTCTCTCGCACGTCATTTTCCTTCGTCGTTCGATCGCGTAAACACTCCACCAATCTGGAAACTTTGGATTGTATTCACTCATCCATGCTTCTTTCCATGCCGCTTCATTTCTTTTCAATATTGCCGCTGATACTTGCCATGATCCTCCTTCTGGTTGATACCTCTGAATCTTCAAGGCTCTCATACCTTTTGCGATATTCCCTTTCTCTTTGCCTACAAATTGTGCTGATTTGTAGATTCCAAATCCCAGTGCCGCATGGCATTTGCAACAGTTGAAGTAAGAATGACGGCCGTGTAACTTTTGATCTCTCTTGCTTTGGTAATCGCATTTCTTTGAGCAAAATCTCCCAATCGCCCCACTTTTAGGCTTGAAATCAATACCACATTGTTCGCACTTGCAAATAAGCCCATGAGTCTTTGATGCAAGCAATCTTTCTGTTTTTTCGCTTCTCATTGCTTTTTGTCATCAACGGTTTTCGCCTTCCTACTCCATGCTTTTCGTGCCCGTTTGCGGTACGCTTCTCTTGCCTTGTCGGATTTGTCCGATCGTGTAAACCCGATGATGTCACGCAGCTGGCAGCTGATCGATGATAGCGCGGCCCTTGTCGTGATCACGCCAGCATTCGTAAGATCACGGCTGATCCGATCCAGCGTGAGTCTTCCGATGTCCGGCGAAACGATGGACGCGATCACCGCCAATCTTCTAAGCGCTGTTCGCCATGAGATCGTGCCTGTCTCAGATGGAACGCAAATAAGCTGGATCATGGCCAGCACCGTCATCGCGTCTAGGTTGTGAGTCGGAACGTTTATTTCCGGCTCATCTTGGACGTGCTGCGACTCATACCACTGCTGCAATGCTTGGCGATCGGTATTCATTACCGAAGAATTGCGGCAGTAAATTGATCATGGCAAGGATTTTTTTTGCGCTGGCCGTAATCGCCATACTTCGATGCCGCAGTCGATGTAGAAGCTGAATACCAGTCCTTCATCTTCCATGCGTTTCAGAACCATTTCGCATTGTTGCTTTGTTTTACCGAATCGCAAAGCTAATGCGTCGGCCGATGATTGCCCGGCTTTAAGGTCGCGGTGGATCTTGTCTTGGAGTGTCATGATTTAGAATTGCGTTGAGTGCTTCACGGAACGCTTCAAAACGTCCCTTGTAAAAGTTCGCGCGGTATTTGTTGGCTTCGGATGGATCGACGACGGCGCGCTTGTATCGTGCGTATGCGTCTTCCATCATAGATTGGATTTGTTCTGTGGGTGTCATGCTGTGACGGGTGTGACGGGTGATTTGGTAGTTGTTCTGAGTTTTTTTTGCGCTTTCATCTCTCTCTTATGTACTTTTTTATTTGTACAAGTGTCTAAACACCCATCATACCCGTCATAAATGCAAATCATTTGCATTAAGCTCGCCCTTGATGAGCCACCCGCGTTTCGATGCGGTTCTCTCTTTTTCGATCCTGTGTGGATGTTTGACAGAAAGCCGGTGAAGATATTTCGCGCAGGCTTGGGAATACGTAAAGATCTTCGCGGCCCGTGACGGTTGAGCTTCGCGGATTCGGTTTTCCAGTTCATCTGCTGAAATCCAGATCGAACCCAGCGCGATCTGATTGGACATGGTGGCGTCGATAAGTGAAAGAAGCTCGGCCTCGGGTGAAAGTCCGTCGAGCAGTTCGGCGAGTTCCGGGTGGTGATACGTAGCGACCTCGTAGCGCGTCTCTTGGTATTCTTCGGGCAGTTGATACACATTCAGTAGGAAATGCATAAATGCGGGCAATTCTGCGCGAATGGCGGCCTGAAATCGCTCCTTCTCGGCTTGGGTGTTGACCGGCATTGGAAGCGTGAAGTTCGACGCGCGAAGAATGATGATTTTATCCGATACATCGGCATTCAGTGGTGGCAATACGAGCAGGTTCTCCGGTTGATCGTTGCAAGTGATTGAAATGCGCCACCATGGACGCAGTGCGACACCGTCGCGTCCTTTTCCGTGAATGTCACCGACGCCAGTTCCGACCGTGGCGCCTTTGAGTTTCGCGGCGAATGCTAGGCGATCTGCAATCTTGGTAGATGATACTTTGTCGTCCAGCGTGATATGTTCGGCTCGGTAAAGGTCGGCGTTGAAATCGTTGTTTCGTAGGAAATACTTTTCGCCGTCCACCGCGCGCCCTGCAAGGCATGGTGTGATGAGTTGATGCTGAATGAGCGACTTTCCGCAGTTCCGCGGCCCTGCAATCGTGATTGCTTGCTGCTGCTGGTAGCGTCCGGCTCGTAATGCTCGGGCCGATGATTGCATCCACCCCAGCAGCGTGTTGAGTTGGCTCGCTCCGACTTCTGGCGTTTCGTTATCGACGAGCAGGCCTTTCAAGATCGCGGGTATGACTTCAAGTTTTCCCATGATCGGTTCGATGAGTCGCATCGGCTCGGTGACAAGGTGGCGAATTCCGTTTTCCTCGTAGAAGCCCGGATTCCGACCGCATAACGGCCCATAGCGCACGATGTCATTGTGCGATTGTGCATGAACGATGAGAGCATCGGCTTCTGACATTGGCGCGCCGTTTTTGGCAGTCGTCACGCCGCGACTGGTAAGGATCCGCTTGTAGCTCGCTGTTGATAGTGAAAGCCACCGACCGGATTCATTCAGAACGAGAAACTTCTCGCTTGGTTCGTGGTAGTAATCGATGGCGGGCGCAGGTGCTGGGTTTTCTGGTTTCACGAAAACATCCGGAATAGATGCTGTGTCGATGATTTTTCTGATCGTTTCCGCGTCCGTGTCTGCTGCGTCCCATCCAGCGGGTGATCCGTCTGGGATTTTGACGGTTGAGATTGACGCGGCGATTTTCTTGAGCGTTTCGTTTATTGCGTTCGCTGCTCGCTCCCCTGGTTGATCGTTGTCGGGCCAGATGATAACACGTTTACCTTTAAGGATAGACCAATCGGCTTTTGAGTATGCGCTGGATCCACCTTGCCAAGTAGTCGCCTCGAAGCCGGCTTTTTTGACTGCATCGGCCGTTTTTTCACCTTCGACCACGACTACGGTGTCACCCGTGAATGGTTGGCCGTAAAGCGCACTCGGTGATGCGGGCGCTTTCCATTGCCAAGATTCGCGGCCTTGATCGTCTCGGCACCATGTCAGCGGAAGAATTTCCTTCTTGGTCGGTGAAACGTCGAATCGTGCGACCATGAAGGCAATTTGTCCCGATGCTGTGCGATAGGTCCACGATGCCGACGCGCGGCCATGTTTCCAGTGCGCGGTGTCAGGTGGTGGCGCTGATGCTGGCGCATGTGGCAGTGGCGAGTAATTGCGCTTTCCGGTCTGCGGCCGTTCGTCTGGTAGTCCGACAAGTTCGAAAATGCGCTTCCGGTGTTGGTCGCCGTCTGCAGCTGGATAAAGAACGCATCCGAATTTGCCGTCTGCGTTGATGAAAAGGTGGTCGGCTGACGTGTCGCCGCCTGTTTCAGCGCATGCTGGGCATTGCGCAATGGTTTTCCCGCCTTTGATGCGCGGGCGGTGAAGTTTGGATAGGTCGAGCATGGTTTTTATTCGTTGTCTGGTTGTGTATCATATAACCAATCCAATTTAAGCATGTCTTCAGTAACGTCTTTCTCGATTATGCTCAATCCTTCTTTTGGCAGCCATGGATCAACTCCTTCATCTTCATATGCCTCGATAACGGTCACATATTGTATCATTGCGATTTTTCGCAGCAATATCCTTATGTGATAATATGTGTGATACAATTCGATGCTAGAATCCTTTACTTTTGTCAATTCATCGAGTTTAGCAATCACCTGTTGTTTAGTTTGCTCATTGATCTCAACGCGAGTCATCCAAGCAATCATTTTTTGTGCGGTATTATCTTCTTCCATATTTTCTCTGTTTTTTGGTTCCTATTCAACAAAAAGCCCACTTCTCACGCCATCTCGAAAGATTGGAACCCGCACGCAGAGACGTGGCGAGATGACGTGAAAAGTAGGCTGTCTGTAAACTTTCATTTGCTCTGCGTTTATCCGGGTTCCAGTCGGATGCGCGAAATTTATCCCCCGCCCGTAAATTCGTCAAGCAAATTTATTGCGTCGCTAACTGATCGCACTACACCCGCGATTCCCCCGGCATTTTTCACGAATTCGATGAAGCGTTTTTGATCTGGTGATACGCGTCCGGATTCGGTTTTGACTTCCATCGCGACGAATACGGCGATCTGTTTGCCGACGTCATCTGGCGTGATTGTTCGCGTGTGGAATCCGATCAAATCAGATGATCCGACGCACAGGCCGTATTGAACGCGGTTGGTTTTATCAAAACCAACGTTGTTCCGGAATAATCGCGCGGATCCAGTGCTGATGGCCGCGTGAATTTCGCGTTGAAGTTTTGTTTCGCGGTTCATCTCAAATATCCCATTTTCTTCTTCATAAAATAAGCCCAACCCGGCTTGTAACCTTTCGCGGCTCTGATCTTGTCAATATCTGCAGCGCTTCGAACGTCGTGCAATGCTAACTCAAGCGGGGCGGCTTTGATAGCTTCGATTTCGATCAATTCACCTTCGATCTGTTTCAATTCGCGGATTCGTTTTTCGTCAACGTGTCCGCATTCCGGGCATGTCGTCATTTCCCGCGGGTGCATTGCGTAACACCGCTTACATTGAACATGCGTTGCGGGTTCGTTCTTTTGGCCCTTCTTTTTTTTCTCGATGCCGTCAAGCGACCATTCGCGGGTGTCCTCGGCGAGTCCGTGGGTGAGCAGGTTCCCAACGTGGTCAAGGATCACGGCTTTCTTGTCAGTGGCGGGCCGTAATACCCGCCCGATCTGTTGAAGGTGCAATCCCAGCGAAGTCGTCGGCCGTAGCAGGATCGCGGCCTCGGCGCTAGGTAAATCGAAACCTTCCTCGATGACGCTGACCGATGTCAGAATTTTGATCCGTCCTTCCGTCAAATCATCGATGACTTGCTTGCGTTCCTGGTTGGTTTGTCCACCGTGAATGATGCCGGCAGGAATGCCTGAATTCTGGAATTGCTGCCTGGTGTTCTCGGCATGCTTAAGATTCACGCAGAACACCACCGCGCGCGAACCGTTGCAAATCCGCGCGTAATGTTCCACCGCGTCACCCAGAACGGCGCGCGTATCCATGCGCTCGGCCAGTTGATCGGCAGCGTAATCGCCCATCCGTTTTTTCACGCCGTCAATATTTGCGCGCATTGGTAATGAGAAATACCGCGGCCTGACTAGGTGGCCGTTTTTCATGAGCCATTCGACCGACGGCCCCATGATGATTTTTCCGAAATAATCACTCAGGCCCTTACCGTCAAGTCGGGCCGGTGTCGCGCTGAATCCGATCTGCACCGACCTCGGGAATGCGCGCATGATCGATGCGTAAGTGTTGCTAACTGCATGGTGGCATTCGTCCACGATGATCAGTTGCGGCTCTTTGATTTTGTCAATGCGTCGGCTGATCGTCTGAACCATGCCGATCTGAACAAGCGCCATCGGATTCGGTGTGACGCCGGGCATGATGATACCATGCCCGACGTCGAAGCGTTTCAGCGTCGCCGATGTCTGGGTAACAAGTTCGCGACGATGAACCAGGATAAGAACGCGATTGCCAGCGGATGAACTACGGTGTGCGATGTAGCAGAAGGTCGCGGTCTTCCCGGATCCAGTAGGTGAACAAACAAGCGGGTTTCTGATGCCGCTTTTGATGCACCCGTGGATCTCGTCAAAGAGTGTCTGTTGGTAGTCGCGGAGGATCATAACGTTTCAACGTATTTGATGCGCTCACCAATCCACCGCATGACCGGCACCGCCATCGAGTTACCGAGCGCCTTATAGCGTGGGCCGTCTGGGCATTCTGAGGCGGTTTTATTGCGCCACGGGATCGCGGTGTGACCGTCTGGGAATCCTTGCAGGCGTTCGCACTCGGTGGGAGTGAGGCGTCGGACGGCGTAGGGTGTGGCGACGGCGTGGCTATGTGAACGCTGGAGCGTAAATGATGGATCACTATCATCTCCAATTCCTATGCCCTCGCGCGTTGAATTGCTTGTTTCCGCGCCACGAAGGCCAAGCTGTGTATTGATCGGAAACGCCACCGCAACTCCTCCCTGATTCTTCGCTGGATCTGGTCGCGACGTATCAAGGCAATTTGACAATTGCACTTCACGGCATCCACTGTGAGGATTGCTAGACTTCATGGAATTACCAGAGAGTACATCGAAGGCAAACGCAACGGCTGGAGCTGCCACGGTGTTGAGCGTGTATGAAAGCTCCTCTTGATGCCCTTGACCATTGCCTCCGTTATGGTCTTGTCTGCCGATGATGTTTTCAGCGATGCAATGGGTCACCAAATCAGTCGCATCTTTGTAATCTTGCTGCTTCATACATGATGCGGTTTCGTCCTCGATGTATTCGCCAAATGCTGCCATTCTTGCTGGTATAGCCAACGTCTCACTGCCTCCTCCTAAATCTCCTCCGTTTGATCGCAATGTTTCACATCCTTCGCTGTAGCCTCCAAAGCTGCCTTTAGTATAAGCGGCAACTCCTTGCCCCTTTTCTCTGCTCGGCGCAGGATGCCAGAGCAAGCTCTCGCGCTCAAATAGAACCGCGGCGGCACGTCCCCATCCTCCAAGACTTGCGACAACAAACACGCGACGCCGTCTTTGGGCCACTCCGAAGTATTGAGCGTCGAGAACCCTGTAGGCCCACCCATACCCGAGTTCTGCCAGTCCACTGAGGAATGATCCGAAAGCGCCTGTTCGGTCGGATAGAACGCCGGGGACGTTTTCCCAGACCACCCATGCGGGGCGATGTTGTGCAACGATGGCAAGGAAGGTGAGAGTGAGGTTTCCCCTAGGGTCTTCAAGGCCTTTTCGAAGGCCAGCAACTGAGAAGGCTTGGCAGGGTGTCCCGCCGACGATGAGGTCAGGTCGAAGTGTAGTTGGCCAGTCATTGTGTTTTGTCATGTCGCCCAAGTTTGGAACATCTGGCCAGTGGTGAGCAAGCACGGCAGATGGGAATGGTTCAATTTCAGAGAACGCGATAGGTTGCCATCCAAGCGAATCCCACGCGGTTGATGCGGCTTCGATGCCGCTACAAATCGAAATGTATTTCATAATTATTTTTCATCTTTCTTTGATTTCTTCCAATATGCTTTGCGCTTGTGATATTCAGGATCCCGCTTTTCTAAAAACCGATCCAGCGCCCTGTTGAATCCGTCTAGGTCGAAATGCTGAAATTCTAGCGCCGTCCCTCGATCGTTTTTCCCGCATCGGCCATATTTTTGATGGCCATACATTCTATTGTCGGTTCTGGGATCGCTCATATTCCTTTTCAGCGTGTTTGTATTCAATCCCAGCTGCGAATGCCGCGAAGACGCTGGCGCATCCTGTGATGATCGCTAGATCACCCATGGCGTGGCAGGCTAGAACTAGCGTTGCAATCGCGCACCACGTTGACGTAACGAATGCGCAGATTGCCCGGATCATGATTGCTGTTGGTCTGGTCATGGTGTGTATAGGGTGTCTCCATCTGCGAGGACGGAATAGTTTTTGGCTCCCGTGCTGTCTGGCTGTTTGGGCAAATTAATCGCAACGACTCTTGCGCAATAATCTGTCGTATTGGCGATGATCACTGCCTCTATGTTTGCCTTCTCTGGCTGACTGGATCTCCATGGAGTGCGATTTTTGTTCATCCACAGAGTCCAAGTGTGTGAACCTGTGGGGCGAATAAATATCATGTATATTGTCGTCATGCTTCTTCAATGAGTTTGATGATTCTTCCACCGTTTCGTGCAACGTCGGCTTTAGCTTCTTCTTCGTGATGGAACAGAAACAATTCGCCTTCGTCGATCACGCCGAATGCGGTGACTGGTTCGGTTGGCTTGATGCGGTATTCGATTTCCGCAAAGTTGAAATCAATTCCTGATAAAGTCCGATCCCGCCATTGAGCGGTTGGTGTCAGTCGATACTGGATCGTCTGGCCGTCTCTGTGCGCTTCGATCAGCGCGATCATTTCTTGGTGTGTCATGGTTGTTTGTTGGTTAGATCTTTGATCGCTTGGAGAATCGCAAACCCGTGCGCTGACTTATGCTCTTGAGGTGTTACGCCCAACAGTTCGCCAGCGTATTCAATAAGACTGAATGCGCCATCTCGCTGTTTCGTGACCTCGGCTAGCTCGCGTTCTAGTTGGCGAGCGTGATCCCATCCAGTGGCTCCCCATTCATCATCTGCCATGTGAGCGCATGATAATTGACTTAGATCCGTTCTCAATGTGTCACTCACGCCGCACCCCCTTCCGCATTGGCAGCGATGGCCTTCCATTTCTCGTCCAACACCTGTTTAAATTCCGCGCGCTTTGCCTTTGGAACGGATTCAAACCACGTTTTCAGCGCATCGATGCCTTGATGTGCTGCTTGTTCGCCTTCTGTCAGATAGTCGCGAATCTTTGGCAGTTCCGCGGCCATCGTAAGCGGCTGAACGTTGTGCGCTTCTTTCTTCCCCTTGGTGGCTGTGAGCGCCAGTTTCAGCGGTTTCTCAAGATCGGTCATGTGACTGATCTTAATTCCGCCGACTTCCTGCCCGCCGAATCGAACGCTGGGATCCCGGTAAAGCGTCATCGAACGCCCGACGTATGCGGAAGAATCGACGCCCCACGCCGCGGCTATGACACGACGCATTGACTTCGACGGCTTGTATGGCCGCCCATCACCGCCGACCCAGTGGATCGATACCGGCTGATCTGCGGTTGGATTAACGCTGACGGATTCGACCGTGATGGTTGTTGGCCCGACGATTAAATCGTCGGAATTCAGTTGGTCGGATTTCGGTTGTATGGTTTTCGATATGTCGCTCATATGATTTCTAGTTCGGTGTTTGTTCTTTCGGTTGGATGATATTTCTCTGCTTCGACGTTGTATGTGTCTATGATCGCTTCGACCGCTTCGTCGAATTCGATCGCGGCCTCAGTGATTGCTGCATGGTATTCAAGATCAGGATAGACGCGCGAAACGAACATTGGCAATCCTGCGCTGTAACTGATGAAGTCCAGCCACGCGCGCCCGGTGACCATAAGGCCCGTCTGGATCTGGGCCATGTATTCAGCCGGCACCTGCCCCGACATGATCGTCTCCACCTGGTAGCGTTGCCGACGTGATTTGATTTCGATCAGTCCGTCATCACCGACCAATCCGTCCGGTGAATATCCAAACATGACACCGCCGATTAAGCGCGTGATAAATCCGCATTCGGTGACCGGTGAATATTTCTCACTGTAAAGATCACGCGCCAGAATCTCGTCGTTGTGGCCGCGTATCATGTCGTCAGTGATGAAACGCGGCTCGGTGTGTCCTGAGATTCGCTGCGCCGCGATTTCCCAGACGTGCGCGCGTGATTTGTCGTTGTTAGCTGGCTTCCGTGTTGGCGTCATGATCAGCTTGATTTCTGACGCGGTTAAGATGCCGTTGCGGATTGCGAGCCATGCATCAGTGCCTTGCTCGATGTCGTTGTGGTAGGTTGGTGTGTTCATCGTGTGAGAAAGAAAAGTGTTACGCATCCAGCGGCGAATAGCAGCGTACCGATGGTGTCTTTAATGAGAACAAGCGTGTGTTGGCTCATGCGGTATGGAACGCGCTGGCGTTTGCCGCCAAACGGTTTCAATCGGTCGTGTGATGTCATTGTATCGTTCATGGTGTGTTGTGTTGCGCGGGTATGTTACGCAGATTATTTGCACCGCGCAACAATTATTTTCATTTTTTTTTACCGATCGATTTTTTCCACGATTTCGGCGTGATATTCCTTGGATCCAGGATGCAATGCCGGTTCGCCGTTTGAAAAAAACAAATAATCGAACCCGTCGATTTCGCAGACGAACAGTCCGCGTCGAATGTCGATACAGTGCGCCATCTTTCGATCTGCCGTCCAATACAGGCCGTTCACGCGCAAAGCTAACGGCTCAGGCTTCGTCATCAACTGGGTGATGATCGATTGCAATGCATCGATGACAGCTCCGGCATGTTCATCGGGTATGGTGATTTCTAGTTTCATCTCAGCGCGTCCCGTTTTGCTTGTTCGTAGCTATCATGTTCCCGATCCAAGCATGCCCGACATTTGCCTTCCCAGTCGCTTTTGCGGTAGGCCTGCATCATGTCATTGATCCACGCGGCCCAGTCGCTGCCTTGTGTCAAACAGTGAAGCTCACGGGTGCCTTCGCACCCGTGATTCTCACAGCAGACAGTGAACGTAATCTCTGATATTTCGATCATTAGAATGGGATTTCGTCTGGTTCTTCGGTCGTTGTGGATGGCGCCGCGGTGTTGCCCTTGCCATCGTTGATGAACTGCATGGCTTCGCCTACGACTTTGAGTTTCGTGCGTTTCGCGCCTGTGGTTTTGTCATCCCATGTTTCCAGTTGCAATCTGCCGTCGATGAAAACGCTGCGGCCCTTGCTGAGATATTTCTCGGCAAGTTCTGCGGTTTTGCCCCATAGCGTAACGTCGATAAAATCGACTTCTTCTTTCACGTTGCCGCTTGGATCGCGCCACTTGCGATTGACGGCAATGCTGATTTCCGCGACTGCGGTGCCTGCGTTCGTTCGCTTAACCTCTGGATCGCGCGTAAGGCGTCCACCGACTTGTGTTTTGTTGTAGTTCATTGGATGAAATGTAAGGGAAGTTTGTTTGTGTGCTTGCGTGCCATCGATAGCAATTTAATCGCTGCTGATCGTCGTGATTCGTAACTGTATGTTTTATCAAGAAACGTTCTCATTTCTGCAGTTTCAGACAAGTGCGTAAAACATTTATCGCAAAGCATTGTTTCACATGGTTTTTTATATCCGCAAACGCATTCTTTATTTTCAAAGCTCATATTCTAGGTATTTGGTTGTTGATTTGTTGTGCGTTACTGTCGCACCCCAGATTGGTGATTATTTATGACGACGTTTGATTTCAACTCGTGCGCCGGGAAAGCACTCTTGAAACATCTTTGCGGTGATGAGAGCTTGTTCAAAGGTGCGGTCATCGCTAGTGCGTGTGAATGCTGCTCGGTTGGTTGGGCTGATGATGAATGTAAATTTCATATTCGTAATTATTTGATTTTGGTTAGTGCCTCGCGGCGCAGTCAGAATAGAATATTTTTTTGCTTCGCGCAATAACTTTTTTCATAATTCTGCGTTTTTGTTGATTTTTCAAGGCTTCCAGCGTCATGATTTTTGGCTTGCGTGGCGCAAATAAGGCTTTATAATGCACCCGATGACCGAAACAACCACACGAAAACGACTGATTAAACACTGCGAAACGCGCGGCAATGCTCAGGCTCTGGCGGCGAAAATGCACGTGAATCCCGCCACGATTTGCAGATGGCGCAAAGGGAAAAAAATACCAGCCGCGATGATTGCCTGGCTGAATCAGAATCTTGAGAAATGAATAAACAAGAATTTATCGACGCCGTGCTGGAGAAATACCCAGATTGGGAAAATCACGAGCATGTCGTGAAGTTGAAGGCTCGTGGATTGATTAGACTTCTTGATCAAGCGTTTGATGAGGGTTTTAGACATGCTGAAAACTTGCGATCTGAAAACATCACAAGCGGATTTGAATCGATGTTTCCTTGGTTGAGAAAATAAAATACCCGCCAAAGTGCGCATTGTTAAGAGGCGTGGCGGGTCTGCTAAAATTGCCCCTCAACTAGGCGGGCAAGCTAGGTCGTCACCATCATTGCTTGCCTCCAGGCATGGAGCCTGTTAACCTAGTATCAGGGCTGACGCAATGCGCCGGTGGAGAAATACTGAGCAGTCTGGCCGCTGTTCTAACTCGCGCCAATAATGCGCGGATCACTGATAATGTCAAGGCAACGAATAAGCGTTGCACTCCTTGCCATTCACCAAGATTTTCCGCTGCTTAATTTTTCCTGATTTGCACAGCTTCTGCAAGATTGATCGATGCGCGTTCATCGTGCGATTGTCACCCATTGCTGCGCGTCGCTCAGCGTATTGCTCAAGCGTGAACTCATCTGAGCGAATAGCCTTCACCGGCATTTCAGCCAATACTGCGTCGAGTGCGCTCAGAGTATTCCTTGTGGACTGATCCAGTCCCCGTGTTCCTTTGTTACTTGCCATGCCTCCCACCTTCCATTTTTTGTGTTGATAATGCCATACAAAAAACCATTTCGATGACCGAGTTTCGCCGGTTGTCGATCGGAATAAGTCAGCTTCGACAAATCGGCCATGCATCCGACGGAAAACGTTTTCCCACCGTCGATATGGCGCGCGGTGTATTCGTCTTTGGTGTGACAGTGGCCGTGAAGACATTCGCCCCAGTTCTCATGATGCGCTTTGGCTGGGTATGTCGTCGATCTGAAACCGTGAATCAGTTTCGGGCCACCTTCTGGCATGCGTAAATATTGCGACACCTTGTATTCGCAGAAGGTAATCTTCCGGCGCTTGAATTGTTGTTCTGCCTGTTGCACCAGTTCTTCGCACCGTTCGCGAAGGATCCCGTCGCCGCGATGCGTGGCATGCTGGTAAATCCTGTCATCATGGTTTCCCAGCGTCAAATAATTCGGTTTGAACTCGTCGAGAAATTCAATCCCCGCCATGAAGTCGTCAGAAATCCCGTCGGCCTTTTCTTCCTGACTGGCGCCACGTCGAAGCGGTGAGAAATCCCACAGGTCGCCCAAATGGATCCGGTAGTGCGGCTGCCAAGATTCCGCGAATGAAAGCAGAACGCGCATTGCATCATTGCAGACCAATGATCCGTGGTTATCGGTGGCCACCAAGAATTTTTTGTATCGGCTCATCGTGTTTTCGTGAGTTTGTCCCATGCTGGGAAGAAGATCGAATCAAGACAGCGAACGATCACTTCTTCGTCGTATTCGACGGCGAATGACACGCCACCGACCGCGAGCGCCGCGTGGATCATCTCATGACGTAGGGTTTCAATCGTCATCGGTAGGTTGTTCTTCATTGCTTGGTTGAGTAGAATCAAGCGTTGATCGAAGTCCATTTTCCCGTAATCGTCATCATCGAACTTGACGAACCGCACCTTGAACGCGATCCCTCCGATGCTGATTTTTCTTGGTATCGTCATACGATTTTCTGGACGTCATATCCCACCGATTCCATTTTCGCGCGCAATTCGGCAAGCGTCATGCCAAAACGATTCTGGAAATGCGGGCCTTCAGGGAATGATTTCCAATTGCCCGCCCATTCGATTCCCCTGGTAGCTGCCAGTGCGCCGAGTTCACGGTAGATTCGATCGGCGCGCTTTGGATCCGCGCTGTCGAGATATTTCCCACCGGAGAACAATCCAAGATCAATCGCCAGTCCGTAATTGTGCCATGATGACCCCGGGCGCGCCTTCGTGACTATCGGCCCGGGCTTCGTCCGTCCTTGAGCGTATAAGGCCGCCTGTTGCGCCCATGAGCGCAATCCTGATATGACTTCTATGCTGATCCCGTGATGCTCGCAAATCGGCTCACAGGCGATCAGAAACTTTTCGACTTGCGCCCGAAATTTCCGATTCAGTCCAGCCAGATTTTCGAGCGTGCGTTTTGTCATAATTTCTTGATCTGATGATACAGACCGATCAGACCTACGATCAGACCGACCACTAGGCCGCTGATTCGCAGCCAGTATTCAATCTGTTCTTGGAATGACGTAACAACGGCCAGCAATGGCGTTACGGTTCCGACAATTCCGCTGAGATAGTCGCGATTCATTTCTTAGCGTCTGCAGCTTTGATAAGTCCGATGCCAGCGGTAACGGCCGCGAATGCTGCCGCGAAGTCTGGTGGTGATCCTTTAAGGATTTGAATGCCTACGTTGGAAACGGTGGCGACGATGGTAAGAATTCCGAGTGCTGTTGTTCTCATGGTTGGTTGAAGGTAAAGGTTCCGTTGTCGAAAGCGTAGCCGTCTGGCATGACGACGATTACACGCAGGGATTCACCCGATGCGGCGAGTTGTTCATTAAGCGCCGTCCCCAGTGCGGTGTTGGCGTGAAAGCGTTCCAGTGCCAGGGGAATGTTTGCGTTCAACGCGTCGAGAATGACCGCCGTGTCACGATCCCAGAATTTACGATAGCATTCGTTTAGCGTCACGGCGAGATGCTTCACCGCGTCAAGTGCGATCAGCGTAAGGTTGTTGGCGAATTGCGCCGGTGTAATCGGTTCGATCATAAATTTTAGCGTTGGATTGCGTAACGAATCGCCACCCAATCGACGTAAGCGATCCGTGCGGCATTGGTTTTGGTTGTCACGAAATAGACGGGTTGAGATGATACGTTGGCAAGCGTGATTGATGAATGCGTCACCGTGGTATCAGCCAGCGTTGTCCACGTCGAACTGTTCCATGGTGCCGATGCAAAATACACTTCGGTTTGCGTTGCTGATATGCACCGAACAAATAACCTGTATCGTGTGCCGCTGATGAAATCACCTGCTGCCAATGTTAGCCCGGTAGCTACTGAAACGCTATTGACACCTGCGCCGCCGATGTTCGTTGCTTCAAGTTGCACAACGCCAGTGCCGAACAATACCGCGCAGTCGAATGTTTGACCCGATCCCTGCAATCGTGCGCGGAATTCTGATGATGTCGCGTTGTTCACCGCAAAGCAAACTTGATGCGAAAGCTCAAATCGGCTTGTTGTCTGGCCGTTAGCGCCGCCAGAAGGTGCAAGCGTAATGATTGCCGTGTTGTCGGTTGTTGCGCCTGTTGTGAGTGACAATGCGCCCCAATAACGCGCTGCGTTGGTGGATGAAGGTGCGTAATATGCGACCGTGCCACCTGCGGAAATGAAGCCATGCGTTCCAGTCGTTACTGGGAAATCTTCGAAGATCTCAGCGAATGGAATCGTGCCGTTTTTATAGACAAATTGACTGCTCAAGCTGTTGAGAAATCCGATCCGCGCATCCGACGCGAAGGTGTAACTCGTCGCGGTGAAGTTGGGCGTTCCTGTCAGCGTTGGCGAAGTCAGCGTTGGCGAAGATGCGAAAACAAGCGATCCGCTTCCGGTTTCATCCGTCACCGCTGCGGCCAAGTTCGCGCTGGAAGGGGTGGCAAGGAATGTTGCGACGTTGGTGCCGAGAGTTGGGATGTTTGAAGTCAATGCAATGACCCCATCTGCGCTTGGCAAGTTATATCGCCAATCACCTGCTGTCAAAGGTGGTTCGATTGTTGCGTTGTTTGTTTGCGTTTCGTCTGATAGAGCAATCAATCCAATCAAGCTGATATCATACGCTGACAATCCACCGCCAGGAGTGAATCTCACCAATTTATTCGCATCACTGGATCCATTTCCACCATATGACGCTAGACCGTTGACTTTGACAATCACCGCGCCATTGTTCGTGTTCGATCGTTCGACAATCGCTACGGGTTGAGAATTCGCTGCTGGTGGTGTGCTAGTCCATCCACCGCCCGATGCCACGTAAAGCACCGAATTGACCGCGTATGCGTTGGTATCAATATCTGAGATCGTGCCAGTGATTACCATGTGACCATTAGCGTTATTTGATACCGCTGCGTCCATCACGCCGACGGCAGGCATTTTTGCAGCATTGGATGCGTCTGCTTTGCTTACGATGGCAATCAATGATGCACCTGTTCCGTGACTGCCTGAGATATACACCGGATCGCCCTTGGCTAGGTTCTCCCCAGCGCGAACGTGAGCATAGACAGACCCAGCGATGTTGCCGTGAATGTGCGATGCGTTGAGTGTTCCTGTAACCGTTGCCGTTGCGGTTGTTACGTTTGATAGCGACAGATTCGCCGTTCCGTCGCTAGTAGTCGCGCTCGTCACGCTGTTCGGGCCTGCTGGCCCTGCTGGGCCAGTTTCAGCGAATACCGCTATGTCAACCTGCCCTTCTTCCGTCACGTTCACCGTTACGGATTCTTCAACTGTGGTCACGTCAAGTTCTACGAGTTCGCCCATTATCGTGTCTCAGGTTGTAAAATTGTAATATTGCCGCGAAGATAGTTTCTGATTCGTCCGGCGCTGTCGGTGAATTTGAACGAGCAAACGTAATAGCCTGGATCAAGATTCAATGAAGCGATTCGGTTCACGGTGAATGCCCATGTTGTCGCATTCGTGATCGTGATTCCGTTCCCGTTGGATAGCGTCAACGATGTGACGCAGCTGTTCGCGTTATTCGGTCGGAAATCAACTTCGACGCTGACCAATGTGGCAAGCGATGTTGGTGTCCTGGTAACCGTAAACGGTGTCGCATCCAACGTGTCACCGCTAAATGTATCAGGGAATGAATATGTCGCAAAGGTGGCCATTATAGTTCGATCGCGATGATTTGAACAAGGCAGGAAGCAGTATCGGCTTTAGCGTAAACCGTGCCGCTAGAAGGTTCGAACGCGCAGCAATCATTCGGGCGCAGCTTGATCTTAAACACCGTCAACCCAGAATCACCGCCAATTTCGACGAAGTTCGTCTGGTCGAGATTCTTCACGACCAACTGCCGAGGTGCGCCAGTGATGTCGCCAAGATTCAGCGTTTCGGCCGTCGTGCCGATGTTCTGCGTCAGCTGCGACATGTCATTCCCGGTCATGGTAAACCGTTCGCGACTGGAAATACTAACGTCGGCGCCGCCTTTCGATGCGCTGATTTGAATGTTCTGCGTGATCTCGTTGGCCATGTCCTAGTGAGCGTGTCAAAATTAAGGTGGATCCGGTTCGTTGTAGTATGCGCCGTTGTCAGAACCAAGTGTTATGCTGTTTCCTGCATCACTGCTGACGATGTTGAAACCAACGGGCCACGTCACGATGCCAGTGATGATGTCGGATTTGCGGAATTGCTGAACTGTTGCCCCGCCGTTTGCATCGAAAGCGACCTTGCCGAGATAGACGTGATTGAAGTTCGCGTTATAAGTTGGCGTTTCTGTTTTTTCAACGAATGTGCTAGAAACAAGGATTTCGCAGCCGGTATGAGTTCCCGACCACTGGATCTCAGAATAAGGTTCGGTTGCGTAATCAGGGTTTGCAGTTGCATCTGCGAATGATCGCGCGGTTTTTAGCCATATCCCGTATTCCGTGCTGGTTGCCGCCACAAAATAACCCGGTGGATCAGTATTGAACGGATCATTTAGCAATGGCGCTGTTCCGCTGAAATATACGTCCGCTTCGTTATAAATCGGTTCTGGATCGATATCCCAGAGCATATACGTCACCACCCCATGCGAAACGTAAATCCGCGGTTCTTCTTCTTCGATCGTCGCTATGATCTTGAACGGATGAACGTATTGCATCTGCCGCCCAAACGTCGCCACCGGTGTTCGATCGCGTAACCGTTGCACCGCTGTCCTGATACCGTTCGCCCATCGTGCCGTGATCGGATCGCCGACCTTCACGATGTCAGGCAGTTGAATTGGAGTGTCGCCGTTTCTAATCTTCATAAAGAAATTGATTCCATCCACCTCGTTCGCTTTGTGTCCATTCTAGGTTCGTCCGGTAAAGCTCACCCTGTTGACTTGAACTGACCGTCGTTAATAGCCAATCCCTAGTTGCTGGCGTTGGCGGGTTTCCTCTGGGTGTTGCTATTTTACCGAGATTTGTCAATTGCTCAGTCGCTAGTTGATCGATGCCTTCGGTTGATTCTTGCCATGTGATGCTTGTCTTTAAGTAGGTGGTGATTCCCCTCGCGATCAATGTGGCGAATTCGATAGCGTCCGCGCCGAGAGTGTATGGAAGCGGTGTCAGAACAGCATTTTCGCCGACGCTGCAAATTTGACCAGTTGAAACATTGAAAACGACTTCACCACTCAATAATAATTCAAGCGCCAATCGTTCCTCTAAATCAAGTGATACATACTTTGGATGATCAGATAATGGCGCATCAGTCAGTTGTGCATTGAGCGTATAAGTCGGTTCAGCGCCAGTGCCTAGTCCATCTTCTTCGTATTGATTCACCCCGCTTCCCGTGGCCGTGACTTGCAAGAAAATCAAGTCGCCTTCGGAGCGTGAAAATTCGACTTCGGTGATACGTAGGAACGTAGAAAATGGATATGGAATATCAGGATCCAGATCAGCCAGCAGCGTTCCTTTGACGAATTCTGATTGAAGATCATCAAAGTCAGCCGCCCGAATCGCGAACTCATGACTAGCCACCCATCCACCTTGTTCCGACTGCTTCGCTGAAAAGCCTGGTTGAGGTGATATTTCGCCGATTCCGAAAATTGTTGCTGCCATATTAGTTTGAGAATGTTGAAAGAAGTGGTTTCTTGGTGAATGCGCGAATAACGCCTTCCGTTACTGCCGTACTCATGTTTTCTTGATTGAAAGGGTTTGGTGGCGCGTAGCTCATTGGTTGTGTTCCAGTGATCCCCGCCATGGTCGCTGCTGTATATTGACCAAGTCCAGCGCCAAGATTTTGAGCAATTCGTGATGAACGCACATCTGATTCAGCGTTTTTCATTGCTTGAAGTTCCGGGCTTTCTTTTATGTTTTCCACAGCATTTCTCATGTATGACTCAATGCTGTAACTCTTGCCAGTAAAGGGCAACAATTCGTCAACCCCTTTGAAAAACGTTGCTTTCATCCCTTCAGCTATCACCCTGCCAATAAATGCACCGATTTTCACCAATCGCTCAGTATCACCTTCAACGGCCTTTGCCATTGCATCACCAACGACCAGTCCAGCAGATTCAAATGTTTTCCCTAGTTGTGGCAAGAAATCATTCGCCGCAGTCAATGCGACTTTCAATCCATCGTTGAAACCAGTCCCGAACTTCACCATCAAGGTGTCAACATTGTCCTTCAGATTCGATTTTAGACCTTCTGTCGTGGTGGATAGTCGCGCCATTGCCCCATCAGTTGATTGGAAAACGCCTTTCAATAGCGTCAACGCTTGCGACTGATCAAGAATCGGCTTCTTGCCTTTCTTCTGAGCTTCAGCGAGTTCTTCGAATTGACGCTTTACCGTGCCAGTCATCAATCCAAGTTCTTGCAATCGGTTGACAGACTCACCGGCGCTGGTTCCGCTTGTGATCGCGTTGAACAATCGACCGATGTGCAATCCTACTTCCTGCAATGGTTGACCCGTGATCGCAGCAGCATCACCGACCATTCGAAGTCCTTCACCCGTGGCGAGTAAATTCCCGCCCATTGTCTGTAATAGCTTGCTAGTCGCTGACAGTTCCGCGATTTCAAACGGCGTCGATGCCGCAAATTTCGCGATTTCTTCCATGCGTTTTTTTGCCGCGCCTGATGATCCCAACAGCGTTTCGAATTGCATGGTAAGCGATTCGATACCGGCCGCCTTCTCGGATGCCGACTGCATGAAATCAACGGCCTTTCCGACGGCCACGAATCCGGCAGCGAGTCCAGCGACCGCCGCACCAATACCGGCGCTTCCTAGTGCTGATGGCAGCTTGCTCACACTCGCCTTCACCCCCCGCATCGTTTTGTCGAACTGCGACGCGTCACCTTTGATTTTTACTGTCAGACTCATTAAAATTCGATCCCTTCTAACTCTGGGTTCGTGTCAATTTCCATTCGCGCGATGCGTTCCGAAAGCGGTTCGTGTGCGGTTGTTGTGATCTTCCGGCGATATGTCTTGATGCCTTTCCGGTAAAGTATCGCATGAAACAATTTCGCCGCTTCGTCCATTTGTAGCTCATATTTTACGTAGTTCACCGACCACCCGTATTCACTGCAAAAAACATCGATGGCCCCATACGATTCATCCGGTGCGTCGTGGTTTACGGCTTTCCCTCTGGCGTATCGACTTGCGCCGCCTCAGTTAGTCCCAATGTGTCATTGATGTAGTCGCTGATTGATTGCGCTTCGTCATTCGTCAGCATCGAACCCATTTCGAGCGCCTTCATGTGCAACGCGTCGAAATCGTTGTGGTAGATGACTTCTTCGGCGATCGATTCCGACAGTGCGAGTGCCGCGAATGCGAAGACTGCCGATACACCGGCTTCACGTTGCTTGCCCTTGTCCGATTGTACGTAAGCGCGTACGGTTGCCCACCGGAAATCCGTGAGCGGTTTCAATGTTTTACCTGCGATGATTTTCATTTTCTGAATAGTAGTTTTTCGAGAGTTTCTTGCGTTTTCGCGTCGGCACCTTTACCGACGAAGGCCGTCCGGGTTCCGTGTTGCACCGCGATGTATTGCGGCGCCGTGCATTCCGTGAGAAGGATTTTCCAGTTGAGTAGCGCACATTTCACATACGAAATCATCGCGCCTGGTAGTTTGACGTGCAGATCCCGATCCGACCACAGCGCCATGTCCGACGCCGCGGCACGATCGAAATGCCAGAATAAACACCCGTTGCCCCGGGTGTAACCGCGGCATGGATGGCCCAGTGCAATCAGTGTTGCCGCCATTGCCGTCGATGCGTTGCTGATTGTATCACGCGGCATGATCAAATCGAAATGCCGCGATGATCCCTTGGCCGTGTCTGCGAGCTTCGACAGCGCGTCGAATGCGATCTTGATGCGCGTGATTTCGTGGTTGGGATTCTTGTCGATCCACGCGTCGTTTTTCCATGCGTTCGTGACGTCGGCGATCGAATTCCCGTCTGGTGATTTGCCCTTGAAGTGCCATATAACCCTGGTTCCATTGATGCCTTCCCCAGCTGCGACCGTCCACGGGTTGTCGGCCATTAACGGAACATCCAACGCGATCGCTGCGGCTGCAATCTTCGCGTTGGATGTTTCCCCGTCTAGGGTTTCAAATCTTGGCTTGTTCATATTCTTTGGCTGGCGTTACGAAGTGATCAGCGGGTGATATGCGCCGCTCAGTTCGATCCGGCGGTATTCTTCGCTTGCTTGCGTAGTCGTGATCGATTTGGTGACGTATAGACCGCCGCTCATGGATCCAATCAAGTGATCGGTTGGCGTAGTGGCGAGCGCAATCTGTGCCGCGATCGTGCCGGAGAATGCGCTGGTTGCTGGGATGAAACCAGACAGCGAGAACGTCATGCGCTCATTGTAGAACGCGATACCGGTATCATCGCCGGAAATGTTCTTCACCGTTTTTTCGTCTTGCTCGTAGGTTTGCGATGACCCGTCGAGAAGAAATCCTGTCTGCTGGGTAGCGATGCCGAAAACGCCGTTCGTCGTGCCAAGTAAAGTTGCCATGCTTTTACAAGCGTGTCAAAAATTCAAGCGACAGTGCCGCGTTGGGCGTAGCATTCGCCTTCGAACGTGCATTGAAACGTCGCTTCATCCCATGAAGGAGCACCACCTGAGAACTGCAAGAAATCCACCACCACGCCGTCATCGATCGCCGCGTTAATTGCTGCTTTGATTGCACCGGGTTCGATGAGCAAATCATTTATTACCGAACTGTAATCTTCCATCGTTTCACGGTTTTCATCGCCTTGATGTTCCCGATAAGTCACTTCGATATTGATTGATTCGACCTTCGACAGCGCCAATGAAACCCGCTGCGATTGCGTGATTTTTACGGCCACGCATGGCAATTCTGATTCGTCGGTTGATTCGCTATCGACCACCGGGATGTTCACTTGGCCCGACAGGTAATCGATCAGTGCGTTTTTGATAAAGTCGCTGGTCATATGCTTGAAAGTTTTTTCGTTTCGCGTTTGATGTGCGCGTTGATGCGCTTGTATCCATTCAGCAATCCTGATTTGAGCGCAGATTGAACGTGGCTATTCTTCATCGTGCGCCGGATGTAGCTGAGTTTGTTGGTTAGGTAGATTGTCAGGTTGATACCGCTACGGGCCAGTGTCGCCATACCGTGGCCCTTGTCAGCATGTCGCATGATGACTTGCGTCACATTGATCTTTTTCAATGCCCTACGTGACCGGCTGGCCACCGTGACGAGCTTATTCCCTGCTTCGATCCATGCGCCTTTCGCCATGCCAGCATTGTCGGCTTTCCGTTTCTGCAATGCCGCGCGTTGTTGCGGATCGAATGGAGCGCTCGGGTATCGACCCTTCGTCGTCAGTTCTTTGCTGACTTGGCCTTTCGAGTTTCGACGTGATTTGTGAGCATTAGCAATGCTGCCAGTTGCGCCTTGAACGTTCGCGTTTCTGATAGCCCGTTTGACCTGCGCTTCGATCGATGACTGGAATTTATCAATCTTCTTGAATCCGAACGGCTGAACCTTCGATGCCAATGCGCGCGCCGATGCCACACCGATTTCCTTCACGCCTGTTTCGATCCCGTTGCCAGTCAGTTCCGCGTATTGGCGCAATTTCGCCAATGCTTCCCTGCTGCCTTCGATCTGGATCTTCACATTCATCGGCTTTCGTTCGGATCAATCAATGAGAAATGCACCGCGACCGTGCCGACGTCCACCCCGTGAACTCGGAATGATACGTTGTCAATCGTGCATCGTTTGTTCAACAGTCCACGCGGATTCGTCACGTCACCTGGTTGAGCGGTAACCGTTGATTGCACGATTGGTTCCATGCCTCCAAGATCACCGTCGAGCGTTTTGTTTGCCAAGTTCGCGACCACGTTGAACGTCTGTCCGTCGCAAATCATAACGCTTGTTCCCATCGTCGAATCGCATTCGTCGTTGTGGGAAAGCATAAAATCATCAAGCAAGCTCATGCCCTTGGAAGCGTGTCAAAAGTAAAGCCTGATGGACGCATCCACCAGGCTTTTGTCATGAAACACACACCGAAGAAAATTATTTGCGCTTTGCCTTTTTCGTCACTTTGACCGGCTCAGTCTCCAAGGAAACTTTAACAGGTCGCACGACATTTTCAACAAGCAAAGGTGGCAGTCGATAGATTCGACAAGGTTCACCTGTTTCGTTTGCAACAGCTTGAGCAGCGTTCACCGCTTCCCGGTAAAGGGAAGCGATGATTGCCGAATTCTTATTGCAAACGATGAAGTTCATTACGGAGTAAGAACGGCCAGTTTCAATGCGGAACCGTCGCCTTTAGCAGCGCCGAACATCACATCGTAGGATGCCCAGAGTGCGCGGGTCGATGGGCTTGTCCACATATTCATCTGGACGGTCAGGCCAAGGTCAGGAATCACGATGTTTTCCTGAGAAATCATCGAGCTGTCAACTGGCGAGCTAACTGGCAGACCGGAAGCAACGGCGATGGCTTGGGGAGAGCAAGCGAAACCTTTGATCGTTGCACCAGCACCGTTCCAGCGGTTGTTGAAGGTGAACAGGTCGAAACCATACATGCCGACGTTCTTACCACCGGAAGCGATTTGGAAGGCTTCAAGGTTGGAAGGAAGGAACTGAGCGTAGATGTCGCCATCCAAGATCACGTTGCGAACGTCGCCATCTTTCAAGGCGCCCCAGAGAGATCTGAGTTGAGCCACGCCGAAATCAGCAGCGGTGTTAACGTCAACAACAGCAGCGCCGAAGTTGGTGGTCGTTACCGGTGTGAAAGCCACGTCGATGATCTTGTTCGCCAATTGGTGAAGGTTGATCTTGGCGATGTTCTCGATACGGAAACCTTGGTTGATTTCGGTATTGGTCAACGCGAACGAGTTGGTGTATTGGTTCACCGTAACAGCCACATTGTCGAGCGTGCTGTCGCCGCTTTCGAAGTTGGTCGCGTTGGTTTGAGTTGTGCCGCCGGCGGTCGCGATCGGCACCTGAACAGTGCGGCGAGGTGCGATGGTGTCAGCGGAGAAGTCCTGCGAAAACGCGTTGAGCGGAGCCAAACGAGATTGCAGAACGGTGATAGCGGTGTCACGAAGGACATCGACGACAAGGGCGGAGTCAAATGTATTAGCCATGGTTGTAGATTATTATTGGTTGATGAGTTTGTCCCAGTGTTTCGCGCGGAATTCGTTGCGCTCCTGGGGAGATTTTAAAGAATTGTATTGGTCGCGGATCGACGGTGTGGATTCAGCGCCGACGTCTTCCAACGCAGGAACACCGGCGGTGGCGAGAATTTCAGCAGCGCGGGATTCGACCGATGCTTTCACCGTTTCGAGTTCGCCTTTCAGCGTTTCAAGTTCGGCGGTAGCTTCGTTGAACGACGCTTCGAATTGTGCTTTCGATTCGGCTTCGGCTTTAGCTTCGGCCAGTTCGCTGAGTGCCACAGAAAGATCATTTTGAGCTTCGGCGAGCGATGCGGTGATTTTGGAAATCTGATTTTCTGCATCAGCCAGTGATGCTTCCAATCCGGAAACCTTTTCCACGAGTGCCGCGTCGGGTTTGAATTTGTCGAGAATACTCATTGCACTAGTTTTCGTGTCAAAAATTTCATCTGCGAAACCCATTTCGACCGCGTCTTTTGCGCGAATCCACGTTTCGGCGAGCATCATTTTTCGGATGTCGTCTTTGTCTTTCTTCGTGCGTTCCGCGTAGATTGCCGCGATGTCGTCGCTGATTTCGTCCAGCATGTCGGCAGTCTTGCGAAGTTGCCCCGCGTTGCCATGTTGCCCGGCGCTTGCGTCGTGAATCATGATCCGGCCATTGCTGGCGATCTGGATCCGGTCGGCGGCCATGGCAATCACTGACGCCATCGATGCGGCCATCGTGTTAATCTTCGCCGTTACTTTGACACCACGGGCCGAAAGTTCGCGCATCGCGTTGTAGATCCGGTAGCCATCAAATACGCTGCCACCGGCTGAGTGGATTTCGATTTCGAGCGTATCAACCGCGCCGTCCGCGGATGCGACCACGTCACCGAATGAATAGCAGGCTTCGACGGCTGCTTGTCCGTAAACCTTGTCGATCTGTTCGATAACTTCATCCACGCTAAGTTTGTGGACGCTGTCTGTGAGTTTGACCTTCGCGGCCTTGTTTTCGATCTCAATCATATTGTTTGCTTCGAGTTGTTTTTGTTTTGAGTTTGCCCACGATTGACCAGCGTCGCCGCCCCAGAGCGCCCATGCGATGCGTCCGGCTGATGGATAACCATCTTCACCTGGTCGGAATCCTTCGGCTTGTTTATCCACTTCGTGACGAGCGAAATATGAAACCATTCGCCCAATCGTTTCGGGTGATAGATTCGTTCGATTGCTGATGTCACGCGCGCGGGCCACGCCGACTTCGGTACCGCCACGATTGTACTCACGCCGCCATTCAAGGCCGCGCGTGGCTTCCTGTGCCATCTCGTCAGTTGGTTGTAGGTTGACTGCCATCGGTCGCCATTTCGTTCGGTGTTAACATCGCCATTTCGCGATCTTCGATATAGATGCCATCAGGAAGCGCCGCGTTTGCATTCGCGACCTTGACCTTCTGCATGACTAAATAGTTGATGCGTTCGTCAATGTGATCTTCCGGTGTCTTGCCGAGATAGCCCAGAACGTCGTTGGGATTCAGGAACCCAGCTTTCCACATTTCGATGAGTTCCTTCGATACGCGGCCGTCGTCGATCGTGATCTTTTTTGGATAGCTGAATTTCCAGCGATACCATTGGTCATTTGCTGGCAAGTCACCGCGCTTGATGAACTTTGCGACCGCGTAACCGACCATGCGCTTTGCTGCGTATTCCAGCAGGTCTTGGCGATCTTCGACGGCCCGTTGCGCGCGTCCAAGGTCTGCCCGTTCCGCGGTTCCCTGTCCTGTGGCGTGCCAGATCATCGAGTATGGCCAGTTCATTCCGGCCAACGTCTTCCGATAAATGCGGTTCTGGAACGATTCCCACATGTCCCCGGGGCGATCGTTCTTGATCGTTTCGAGCTTCCCGCCAGACTTGGCTGCAAAGTATCGGATCTGGCCGCCGCTGTAGGTTTCTTGAATCAGTCCCTTGTCACCGCATGATGCCGTCGATCCGTTGAGAACGTTCGCTGGATCGTCAGGATCCGGCAACCCGGTGTCGTTGTATTCGATGAGTCCGATCGATGACAACATCAACTGCGCGTGTCGTTCCCAGTCATGAGATTGCAGTGCGTCACGTAAATCATTCAGCGCGTGAGTTGCCGCCGGCAGTCCGCGACCTTGTTCTTGGAATGACGGGTCGTAAAGGTGGATGCAATCGCGGGCTGATAGGTATTGGATGAGCTTCTGATCTTCATCCACGTAGCAGAACGCGACCGGCGCCCCTTTACTGTAAATCACACCATCCGTAAGCGTCAAACCACGGTATGATCCCGATGTAAGCTTGCCGTCGCGCAGTTCCTGCGGTGTCGCAATCCGGTGACTGGGAATGTGCTGGATCCGCGGGTAATCGTCATCCGTTTTCGTCAGCAGGATAAACGCTTCACCGTCGCGATCGATAGCGCATGAAATTTGATAAAGCGACGTTTTGAAATCGTGCATGCCGCCTTTGACATCACAGATTCCATACCATTCATCGTTGATTTTTTCTTCCGCGAGCTTCTGCCATTCTGGATCGCGTGATTGTGATTGCGCTTGCCATGAACGACCGACGGAATACATCGCCTTCTGTTGGATCGCGCCCAGTAGAACTCCTTCGTTCGTGTAAAGCCTACGCGATGCCGATACGAGCGTCTTGCGATCCCACGAAGGAATCAGCGTGCCGATATCGCGCATCTGCACCGGCTCCCATGGTCGCGCTGTCGTGTTTCGTTGCGCTCCTTTTGCGAATTTATACGGTTCTCCGAATTGGTTTACGATCATGGCTTAGTAGAATCCTCCCACAGTTCTTGATGATGGCCGAATGCCGCGCTTGATGAAAGAAATCGCGGAATTGATGACGGTGAGCCTGGTAGTCTCTGGCAGTGATACCAGAACGGAATACGAAATGCCGTTTTTCTGAGAATTCGTCAGCGTATTGCCGCCACCCTTCGACAACATACCAGTGAGCGCCGCCGATCTGGCAGCGATGAGAGATTGTAAAATACTTGGATCGTCCTGCGCTGCGTCATAATACGCTTTGACCAGACTTGCCGCCGATGTGTCCATGACAATCCGCGCGTGTCAAAAATCAGGTTTCTGGTTCGGAATCGGTGGATCCAATCAGACCGAGTATTGATGCAAGCACGAGTTGCATGGCTTCACAGTCTGTCGCATGGTTGTCGTTATGTCTTTTTTTCCATGTGGCAGTTTTACCTTCACCACGCCTGACTTCTGCGTCTATTTGACGTAGATATTCCCGACCTATGTCATCCGCTACTTCCCATCTTACTCCACGTCCAGTTCGTAATTGAAAAAGCATATCCTTCATGTGTAGATTCGACCAAAAACAGACCATGGTTTTAGACCCGTTTGCGGCTTGCACAGTTTGAAATCGTGAATACGGGCGTTGAATCATTTTCCCAGACTGTAATCGATGTGGGTAATTGTCCCGTTGGTCACCTCTTAAAGCTAACCATCCGTATTGCGCGCATCGTGTGAACACTTCATTTTTATTGTAACCACAGTCAATAACTGTCTTGCGGTTTTCTACTTTGTATCGAGCTTGTAATTCCTTCAATCGATCCCAAGTATCGATTTTCGCATAATATACCAATCGGCTTTCGCCAGTCTGACTCCATGCGCGAATTGCAACGAAAAAACAATCCTGTTGAACGTCGATCGTCATAAACCGAACATGTTCATCTTCCCACGGTTCACCGCTGGCGTAGTCGTTCACAGAATACCCGCCACCCGTCAGTTCGGGCCGATCATCTTCCTTCTGATCGTTCCAGAAATCGGCGAGTCGTTTCTGGATGAACGATTTCAGCAGTTCGAGATTGCCGCGTTTCACTTCTCGCATGGCAATGATCCTTTCGTAAACCAATCTTGACAGCGGGATCGTCCAGTTTTCCAACATGCAAAACCGATACCCATGCGATCCATCCATCCCGGTCGTCGTTTGCTTGTAATATGCACCAGTAGAAAGCGATCGACGAAGCACCGGATCTTCGGTGATCACGAAATCACATTCTTCGTTTTCGCACACCATCCGCGCGGTTTTGCTCGCTGCGATCGCGTCATCGATTTCATCGAATCGCACATTCTGCCAGGCGAACGTTTGCTCATGGTCGCACTTAGGGCATTTGAAAAATCTTTCGTGCTGGTTCGTCTGCGTCCACTTTCCATGCCAGTCGTCACCGATCACACCACCCTGAGAAACCAGAATAAATTGCCGGTTCCAGCGATCGTGCAATCGTGCTTCAGCTTGCCTTACGATGCCAGGCTTCCATTCGTGGATCTCGTCACCGATCACCCGTCGCATTGATCGCGCCTGAGTTCCCGACATGTTCGCGCCCGTCGAAAACAAAGTCATGTGCGAAAATATCACCGCGTCCTTCCGTGCTTTGTGCCGGTGTTTCCCCGTCGGGATCAGGTATTTCGTTTCGGCGGTTTCCTTGAACGTATGCATCAGCCGCGTTTCAAACCATTCCGAGATCGTTTCGTTCGTCTGCCCGATGACCAACGTCGGCCCTGGGTCTTCGGCTACGATATACGCGAGCGCCGCTTCCATCATCGTCGTTTTTCCCGATCCAGTTGGTGCGAGCAAAATCATTTCAGTGCATTCTGGATCCGCGAGTCGATCCAGCGGTTCATTCATCCATGGCGTTGCGGTCTTGTCGTAAAGCGGCGATTTGCCTTCGTAGATCGCCACACGGTGATCAGCCCAGTCGGTTGGTGTTTGCTTTGTTCGTTCTCGCAGCCCAGCGAGAAACGTATCAATCATCTTTACTTTGCCACTCATTGCGTTTGGTTTCTAGCATTTCCCGTATCTGCGCCATCATAGACGCACCGTATTCTTCGATCCGGTTTGCCATCTGTGCCGCCGTTAGTCCTTCCAATACTGGTGGCAGGTCGGCTTTTTGGCGAGAGATTGCCGTGCGTAGTGTTGCACTGATACTGGTCATAGCGTCATTCACATCAGCAAGACTGATCAGTTCGCCCTCTAGTTTCGACCGCTTCAACCGTGCAATCTCGATTTCCACCTCTAGCTTTTGACATAGCAGCGACTCTCGATCTGCTCGCGGTTTACCATCAAAAAACCCAGCATCTGGATTTGATGCAAAGAATTTTCGCCATGCTTCTAGATCTTCCCCGCCTGCATTTTTCGGTGGCACGTTTTCTTTACCCTCGCGCCGCCACTGAGCAATCGTTTTTCGGGTAATGTTGAATATCTCACAGATTTTCTTCTGTGGCACAAGCTGCGGATCCTCACTGGTCGCATCTTGCAGCTGCCGTTGCTCCGACGCCGTCAATACCTTCCCAGCCTTTACCTTTTTGAAGATATTGGCAATGTTCGCGCTTTGAATTTTTTGCGCTATTTCCGGTGTGATACTCATATATCACCGGATTGGAGCGCGGAGGTCGGAGTTGCACCGCCCTCTCCTTGCTGGATGCAAGGCGCATCGACTGCGATGCTTTCCGCGCTTTTAGGTTTGCCGCGATACATGCTAGCACCGCGACGTTGAATCTCACTAAACGGTAAAATTGGAACAGTCAACCGTTTTTTTGCTTCAGGGTTCAGGAAATAGATGTATCGGAGTTGAAAGCCTGGCACTCTCCTGCATCCAGTTCTTTTCTTAAAAACTGAAAATGGCTCGCCTAATTTGTAGCCTACTTTTTTGCGTAACTCTGCGCTGCTAGCTCTAAGTCCCACATCGGCAAAAATGGTGCCGTCAGGCATTATATGCATAGTGCTGTTTTCTTTCACCGCAGTCAAAACGAACCCACTCGCCCTGTAAATCGTGCCGTCTCCGCATTGCGTCCCGTCTGCAAAGGAAATCACCCATTCAATGTTCGGGTAGTGTTTGCGTATCAATCGCATTGCCACCGCAATCGCTCGGCTTTCGCTGTTGCGTGGAAGCCAATCAGCAAACGCCATGCGGTTTAGCTCAATGAAGCCGTTCCATTTAGTGCCTTCCACTAGCGGTTGTATTGATGACTTTTGCAATGATGGTCCAAACTGCATTGCTCCGCCGCACTTGCCATTGAGAAAAACGCCTAAATGAAGAGTTGCATTTATTGCGGAAATGCCAGAGTAATGACAAGCCTTCACAATCCGCGCCGCATCTTGCGAGCTAATCGGCTTCACGATAATATCCTTCGCGCTCATGATCTGTTAAAGGTTTGGCAAATGAACGCCAATGCGTTGCCGTTGCTGTTTTCGTTAACGGCTGATTCGCCATGTCCCATTGATTTTGCTTTGTCCATCGCCGCCTTGATTTCCTCGGCTTGTTCATCGTGAACGGTGAACGTCATTTGCTGAAATGGTTGCTTGTCCTCGCTAGAAAGCTCTGGCATTCCGGCTTCCTCCACGTCAAACGAGCCTAGTTCATCATCACTGAATCCAAGCAATCCAAGGTCAAAATCCATCTCCCTCAAGTCCGCCAGCTCGAGTCCTAGCATTTCCTCGTCCCATCCGCTATTCAACGCCAGCTTGTTATCCGCGATAACGTACGCCTTGCGTTGCGTCTCAGTCAGATGGGACAATCGTATGCAAGGCACCTCTTTGAGTCCTAGCTTCTGTGCTGCCATGACTCGACCGTGACCGGCAATGATTCCGTTTTGATCATCAATCAGCACCGGGTTGGTAAATCCAAATTCACGTATTGACCCAGCGATCTGGGCCACCTGCGATTCACTGTGGGTTCTGCTGTTTCGCGCATAGGGAATCAGCTTTTCGGTTGTTATTTGTTCAATTTTCATAGTCTTAATGTAACTTTGTTGCAAAAATCAATACATAAATACAGATTGTGATGAGGCCGACAC
>Ga0129336_10000224_pt1 | contig 30927 bp, 29 predicted proteins | sample CPB6_02_DNA_FD_96878 | JGI IMG/M metagenome (GOLD analysis project Ga0129336, IMG submission 96878) | Freshwater to marine salinity gradient microbial communities from Chesapeake Bay, USA - CPBay_Sum_0.6_0.2_DNA | ecosystem: Environmental > Aquatic > Marine > Coastal | place: USA: Chesapeake...
CCATTTCGACGTGTGGTTCTCCGAGCGCGCCCTGCACGAGTCGGGAGCGGTGGAGCGCGGCATGGACCGGCTGCGCGAGCAGGGGCACGTCTTCGAGCAGGGGGGCGCGGTCTGGCTGCGCACGACGGACTTCGGCGACGACAAGGACCGCGTCCTGGTCAAGGCCGACGGCGAGTACACGTACTTCGCGTCGGACACCGCCTACTACGTCGACAAGCGCTCGCGGGGATTCGACATCAACATCTACCTGCTCGGAGCCGATCACCACGGCTACGTCAATCGCCTCCGTGCCGTCGCCGCGTGCGCGGGCGACGACATGGACGAGAACGTCGAGGTGCTCATCGGCCAGCTGGTGAAGATCACACGTGGCGGCGAGGAGGTCAAGCTCTCCAAGCGGGCGGGCACGATCGTGACCCTCGAGGACCTCGTGGAGGAGGTCGGCGTCGATGCGGCCCGCTACACCCTCGCCCGCTACCCGGCGGACTCGCCGCTGACCCTCGACCTGGAGGACATGATCAGGGCGACGAACGACAACCCCGTCTTCTACGTCCAGTACGCGCACGCCCGCATCGCCTCCGTTCTGCGCAATGCCGACGAGCTCGGCATCGACTGGAGATCGGCGGAGTTCGAGCCGGGCCTGCTCGACCACGAGCGCGAGAACGACCTGCTGGGCATGATCGGGGAGTTCCCCCGCGTGGTGGCCAGCGCCGCGGAGCTGCGCGAACCCCATCGCGTGGCGCGCTACCTCGAGGACCTGGCCACGACCTACCACCGCTTCTACGACATATGCCGGGTGCTCCCGCGCAGCGATGAACAGCTCGCCCCCGTCCACATCGCGCGCCTGTGGCTGTGCGCAGCAGCCCGGCAGACCATCGCCAACGGCCTGGACCTGCTGGGGGTCAGCGCTCCGGAGCGGATGTAGTCGCCGGGACATCCCGCCTCGCCGCAGGCATGGCATCCATCCCCAGCGAGTTCACAGTGCTGTACTGAGGCGTCATAATGACTTTTGTCTTGTCGGGTGCACAGACGTGGCCTGATCAGAGCACTGCGAGGGATGGCGCGTCGCACTGGCGTGGCTTCGATCTCGTCTGGCACGGCGCTGACCACGATCAGTTCCGGATGGGGCGTGCGCTGCTCGCGATTCTTCGTCATGGGGAGGTCAGCGAGCTGACCGCTTGCGGATCCTTCGCGAGGCGCGCCGCCACTGCGGAGAGGAGGGCTCATGAAGGTCATTGCGGCGACAGCCGAGCGGGACGGGTCCTGGTGGGCCCTGTCCGCCACGGTGGGAGGTCGGGAGATCTGGACGCAGTGCCGACGTCTGGATCAGGCCGAGCGGGTCCTGCGCGAGGCGGTTGAGATGTCGTTGAGTCGCTCTCTTCCTCAGGGCGCCCTGTCGCTCGACATCCTGCTGGACGAGAGATCGCACTCCATTGTCGAGAAGACCCTGCGCGCAACGGCCGCGGCAGCCACGGCGCAACGCGTGGCGTCGGAGGAGTCGCGCCGCGCCGTTCGCGACCTTCGGGCGGAGGGCTTCAGCGTGCGGGACTGCGCCGAGCTCCTTGGAGTCTCGCCCGCCCGCATCTCGCAACTGCTCGCTCACTAGCCTTCACTGCGTGAGCAGGGAATCCGCGGCGATCTGGCCGTCGAGTGCCACCCGCGATGTCGACGGGTCGATGCAGCTCGGCGACGTGGACGTGCGCGACCTGGCTGCCGAGTTCGGCACCCCGCTCTATGTGATCGACGAGGACGACCTGCGCGCACGCGCACGCGCGTACGCCTCGGCGTATCAGAAGGCGGGCGCGGGCATCGTCTACTACGCGGCCAAGGCCTTCCTGTGCACCGCCGTCGCCCGATGGGTGACCGAGGAGGGGCTGGGCATCGACGTGGCGACCGGCGGCGAGCTCGCCGTCGCCCTGCGCGCCGGAGTGCCGGGCGAGCGACTGCTGCTGCACGGCAACAACAAGTCGATGACGGAGATCGAGCAGGCCGTGGGGGCCGGAGTCGGTCGTATCGTCATCGACTCCTTCGAGGACATCGTTCGCGTGGCGGATGCCGCGGCACGTGCCGGAGTGGTCCAGTCGGTGCTTGTGCGCGTCACGGTCGGCGTCGAGGCGCACACCCACGAGTTCATCGCTACAGCGCACGAGGACCAGAAGTTCGGCCTCTCCGTGTCATCCGGAGCGGCAGAGGAGGCGGTCCGTCGCATCGCGAAGCTGCCGAGCCTGGACCTCCGCGGGCTGCACTCACACATCGGCTCGCAGATCTTCGATGCATCGGGGTTCGAAGTTGCGGCGGCACGCGTCGTGTCGGTGGCGCAGCGGATCTGGGACCAGCAGGGCATCGAGATCGAGGAACTGAACCTCGGCGGGGGCATGGGAATCGCGTACATCGACTCCGACGATCCGCTCGATGTGCCCGACATGGCGCTGCAGATCGGCGACGTCGTCGCCAAGCAGTGCGCGCAGGAGGGCATCCCGATGCCGGTGCTCGCCTTCGAGCCCGGTCGGGCGATCGTGGGTCCCGCCGGGATCACCCTGTACGAGGTCGGCACGGTCAAGCCCGTCGAACTCGACGGGGGCGAGGTGCGCACGTACGTCTCGGTCGACGGCGGGATGAGCGACAACATCCGCACGGCTCTGTACGACGCGGACTACACCGTCGTGCTGGCGTCGCGTGAATCCACGGCGAAGCCGATGCTCTGCCGGGTGGTGGGCAAGCACTGCGAGTCCGGCGACATCGTCGTGCGCGATGCCTGGCTCCCGGGCGACCTGGCGCCGGGGGACCTCCTCGCGGTTGCCGCCACCGGCGCCTACTGCCGGTCGATGGCCTCCAACTACAACTACCTGCCGCGCCCGGCCGTGATCGGCGTGCGCGACGGAGCTGCGACGACGCTGCTGCGCCGGGAGACGATGGACGACCTGCTCGGCCTCGATCCCGGCGCCTGACCCCCGCGAGGGGCAGGCGCCGGGTGGAGCGCCTACTCCCGCTCGGAGCCGGCGACGAGGGACTCCTGCTCCTCGACGTCGCTGCGGATGAGCTTCCAGACGATCACGCCGATGACCGCGCCGACGAGCGGGGCCAGGATGAACAGCCACACCTGCGCGAGGGAATCACCGCCGTTGAACAGCGCCGGTCCGAAGGACCGTGCCGGGTTCACCGATGTGCCGGTCAGCGGGATGCCGACGATGTGCACGAGGGCAAGGGTGAAGCCGATGGCGGCACCCGCGAATCCTGGTGCAGCGACGCGCTCGGTCACGAGCAGTATGACGAGCACGAAGGCCGCCGTGAGGAGCATCTCCAGGACGAAGGCTCCAGGCATGTTGATCGCTCCGTTGTCATAGCTGTTCGTGCCCAGGCCGCCGGTGTAGTCCGTGACCCCGAAGGATGAGACGAAGAGCTTGAGTACGCCCGCCGCCACGATCGCGCCGAGGAACTGCACGATCCAGTAGCCGACGGCCTCCTTGGCGGGCATGCGGCGCCCGAGCAGCATCGCGAGCGTCACGGCCGGGTTCACGTGGCCACCGGACACCGGCCCGATGGCATACGCCACGGCGAAGAGGACCAGGCCGAAGGCGAAGGCGACGCCGAGCACCCCGGAGCCCGGGCCCCGGCCGTCGACGCCGACGACGGTTGCGATGCCGAAGATGGCCGCGCCCACCGCGAGGAAGACGAGCAGGAAGGTGCCGACGAACTCGGCGATGAGCTTGCGTGCGGACAGGGACATGTCGCCTCCTCCGGCCGACAGGCGGGCCCCGCCGGCCACATCGGACAGTGTGACGAAGGCGACCACGGGAGCGGCGCAGACACGAGGGTGGCCCCCGTGTCGGATGCTTCGGTGGCACTCGCATCTCGGGTGGGGTGCCTGTCCGCGTGGGCGACCTGAGAGGCTTTCCCCGTGTCGACGACCCCCCCTGATCCTGACCGCGCCGTCACCGTCGCCCTGCTGGGTGCCGGCACCGTGGGCGCACAGGTGGGGCGGCTGCTGAACCAGACCGCCGCCGACCTCGCGCCGCGGGTGGGGGCACCCCTCCGGCTGGTCGCCGTGGCCGCCCTCGACCCGGAGAACCCGCGTGAGGGGATCGACCCGGCCATCCAGACCAGCGATGCCCGGGCGGTCGCCACCTCCGGCGCCGACATCGTCGTGGAGCTGATGGGGGGCATCGAGCCGGCACGGTCCCTGATCCTCGACGCGATGGCCGCGGGATCCTCGGTCGTCACGGCCAACAAGGCCCTCCTCGCCGCCCACGGGGCCGAGCTCCACGCGGCCGCGGCCGACAACGGCGTCGACCTGTTCTACGAGGCGGCGGTCGCGGGAGCCATCCCGCTCCTGCGCCCCCTGCGCGAGTCGCTCGCGGGCGACCGCGTCAGCAAGGTCATGGGAATCGTCAACGGCTCCACCAACTACATGCTCACCAAGATGGACGAGGAGGGCGTGACCTACGAGCAGATCTTCGACGAGGCCCGCGCGCTCGGCTACCTCGAGGCCGACCCCTCGCTCGACATCGACGGCCACGACGCCGCGGCCAAGGCCGCGATCCTCGCCGCACTTGCCTTCCACACGCACGTCACCATTGACGACGTCCACTGCGAGGGCATCTCCAAGGTCACGGCCGACGACGTCCGCGCGGCCCAGGCCATGGGCATGGTCATCAAGCTGCTTGCGGTGGCGGAGCGCGTGCCTGACGGGTCGGGCGTCATCGTGCGCGTGCACCCGACGATGCTTCCTCGGTCGCACCCGCTGGCGTCCGTGCGCCTGTCGTTCAATGCCGTCTTCGTCGAGGCCGAGGCCGCCGGCGAGCTGATGTTCTACGGGCGCGGTGCCGGGGGAGTGCCCACCTCGTCGGCCGTGCTGGGCGACGTCGTCGTCGCGGCGCGCAACCGCGTGACCGGCTCGATCGGCCCTGCGCGCACGGTCTACGCGAAGCTGCCGGTCCTGCCCATCGCGGCCGCGCAGACCCGCTTCTACGTCAACCTCGACGTCGCCGACCGCCCCGGTGTCCTCGCCGCCATCGCCACGGCCTTCGCGAAGAACGGGGTGAGCATCCAGGTCGTCAGGCAGGAGGGCCACGGCGACAATGCGGGCCTGATCGTCCGGACGCACCTCGCCAGCGAGGAGGATCTCGAGCGCACCGTCGAGCACCTGCGCGACATGGACGAGGTCAAGGCCGTGCTGGGCGTCATGCGGGTCGAGGGCGAGGCGGGAACCTAGCCATGGCACATGTGTGGCGGGGCCTCATCGAGGAGTACCGCGCTCGCCTCCCCGTCACGGACGCGACACCCGTCGTGACACTGCGCGAGGGTGGGACACCCCTGGTGTACGCGTGCACCCTCAGCGAGGTCACGGGGTGCGAGGTGTGGCTGAAGTACGACGGAGCCAACCCGACCGGTTCGTTCAAGGACCGCGGCATGACGATGGCGATCTCCAAGGCTGCGGAGGCTGGGGCGAGGGTCGTCATCTGCGCGTCCACGGGCAACACCTCTGCGAGTGCGGCGGCCTATGCGACGAAGGCGGGCATGCGCAGTGCCGTGCTGGTGCCGCAGGGCAAGATCGCGATGGGGAAGCTGGCCCAGGCCATCGTGCACGGCGCGACCCTGCTGCAGATCGACGGCAACTTCGACGACTGCCTGCGGATAGCCCGCGAGCTCGCCGATGAGTTCCCGGTCGAGCTCGTCAACAGTGTCAACCCGGCCCGTATCGAGGGGCAGAAGACGGCGAGCTTCGAGGTTGTCGACCAGCTTGGTCGGGCCCCGGACATCCATGCCCTGCCCGTCGGCAACGCGGGCAACATCACCGCGTACTGGAAGGGCTACGTCGAGTACGCCGCCGACGGCATCGCCGGCTCGCGTCCTCGCATGTGGGGCTTCCAGGCCGAGGGGGCAGCACCCATCGTGCGCGGCCAGCGCGTCGACCGCCCCGAGACGATCGCCACCGCTATCAGGATCGGCAATCCGGCCTCGTGGCAGCAGGCCGAGCAGGCGCGCGATGACTCCGGGGGTCTCATCGATCTCGTTACGGATGACGAGATCCTTGCCGCCTACCGCACGCTGGCCGACCGCGAAGGACTGTTCTGCGAGCCGGCGAGCGCCGCGAGCGTGGCCGGCGTGCTGAAGATGCACTCGACCGGGCAACTCGACCCCGGTCAGGTGATCGTCTGCACGCTGACCGGAAACGGGCTCAAGGATCCCCAGTGGGCCCTCGAGGGCGCGGCCGACCCGGTGGTCGTGCCGGTCGACGTCGCGGCTGCGGCGCGTGCGCTCGGACTGGCGGACTGATGGTCGGGCTGCGGCGCGAGGCCGTGCGCGTCGTCGTGCCGGCCACGAGTGCCAACCTCGGTCCGGCCTTCGACTCCGCGGGCCTGGCCCTGGGCGTGTTCGACGACCTCATCGCGATGGTGACCGACGACGAGGGGGTGCTGGTCGAGATCTCCGGCGAGGGCGCCGACTCGCTGCCGCGCGATGAGCGGCACCTGGTAGTCCAGTCGATGAGGTCGGCCTTCGCGTGGCTCGGCGCAGACGTGCCCGGCTTCGTCCTCCGCTGCGTGAACTCGATCCCGCACGGCCGTGGCCTGGGGTCGTCCGCCGCGGCGATCGTGGGCGGGATCGTGCTCGCGCGCGCCATGGTCACGGACGGTCGCGAGCGCATGACCGACGCCGAAGTGCTCCAGCTGGCGCTGCAGCGCGAGGGTCACCCCGACAACATCGCCGCCGCCCTGCACGGCGGCTTCACGGTGGCGTGGATCGACGAGGACGGCCGCGCCGACGCGATCCGCATGGATCCCCACGCCGACGTGCGCACCGTCGTCCTCGTCCCATCGACCGAGCTGGCCACCGCCGAGGCGCGAAGCCTCCTGCCGGGTTCGGTGACCCTCGAGCAGGCCACGCGCAACATCGCGCGATCGGCTGTCCTGGTGCACGCCCTGACGGTGGATCCGTCGCGCCTCATGGCGGCGACACTCGACTGCATCCACCAGAGCAGCCGGGCCGCCGCCTACCCGCGCTCGGTCGAGCTCGTCGCGCTGCTGCGCGATGCTGGGGTTCCAGCCGTGATCTCCGGTGCGGGGCCGTCGGTGCTGGCCTTCGTCGACGACGCCTCGGCGGAGGCGCTCACGGTCGTCGACCCAGGCGACTGGACGGTGCGCGAGGTGGCGGTGTCGCCGGACGGCGCGCGCGAGGTACCCCTGCTACCCGAGCCCTGACCCGCGCAAGGGGGGCAGTGGACCCCCTGCCGGGCACCCCGGTGCTACAGTGATCTCGTCCTGATGCGCCGGGCCCCAAGGCGGCCCGCCGGATCGATCCCCACAACGGGAACGTGCGAACGTGCTGCACGGGACTCACCTCGCGAACCGCAGTCGCTTCTGACGGTGCAGGTGAACGGCCCCCCGCATGGAAGGGCTGAACCGATCCCTCGATCACGAGGGCGAATCAAAGGAATCCACGTGACGGATACTGATGTGACGGGCACGGCTTCGGCCAAGGGCCTGTCCGGCATGCTGCTGCCCGAGTTGAAGCAGCTGGCCCAGCAGATGGGCATTCCCGGGGCGAGCGGCATGCGCAAGGGCGACCTGGTCGCCGCCATCTCCGAGCGGCAGGGGTCCGGCGGATCCCCGAAGGCCCGGGCGAATGGCGGCTCGCGCGCTGCGCGCGGCGACGCTGCCCCGCAGGCCGATGACGCCGCACCGCAGCAGCGGTCGGACGGCGACCGCAACGACCGCGGTGACCGGAACGACCGCAACGACCGCGGTGACCGGAACGACCGCAACGACCGCGGTGACCGGAACGACCGCGGCGATCGCGGTGACCGGAACGACCGCGGTGATCGCAATGACCGGGGCGACCGCAATGACCGGAACGACCGCAATGACCGGAACGACCGGGGCGACTACCCCGACGACGGCAGCGGCCGCAGCCGGCGCCGTCGCGGTCGCGATCGCTTCCGCGACCGTCGGGACCGCCAGCGCGGCGGCTTCGCCGACGTCGAGCCGGAGATCAGCGAGGACGACGTCCTCATCCCGGTCGCCGGCATCCTCGACGTGATGGACAACTACGCGTTCGTGCGCACCAGCGGCTACCTGCCCGGCCACAACGACGTGTACGTCTCCTTGTCGATGGTCCGCAAGACCGGGCTGCGCAAGGGCGACGCCATCACCGGCGCCACGCGCGCCCCCAAGGACGGCGAGCGGCGCGAGAAGTTCACCCCGCTCGTCCGCATCGACACCGTGAACGGCGGCTCCGTCGATGCGGCCCGCAACCGACCGGAGTTCTCCAAGCTGACGCCCCTGTACCCGCAGAACCGCCTCAAGCTCGAGACCACGGCGGCCAACCTCACGACCCGGGTCATCGACCTGGTGGCGCCCATCGGCAAGGGGCAGCGCGGACTCATCGTCTCGCCGCCGAAGGCGGGCAAGACGATGGTGCTGCAGGCGATCGCCAACGCGATCACCATGAACAACCCCGAGGTCCACCTCATGGTCGTGCTCGTCGACGAGCGGCCCGAGGAGGTCACCGACATGCAGCGCTCGGTGAAGGGCGAGGTCATCGCCTCGACCTTCGACCGTCCTGCGGAGGACCACACGATCATCGCCGAGCTGTCGATCGAGCGCGCCAAGCGGCTCGTCGAGCTCGGACACGACGTCGTCGTCCTGCTCGACTCCATGACGCGGCTGGGGCGGGCCTACAACCTGGCAGCGCCTGCATCGGGGCGCATCCTCTCCGGCGGTGTCGACTCGACGGCGCTGTACCCGCCGAAGAAGTTCTTCGGAGCTGCGCGCAACATCGAGAACGGGGGATCGCTGACGATCCTCGCGACGGCGCTTGTCGAGACCGGCTCGCGCATGGACGAGGTGATCTTCGAGGAGTTCAAGGGCACCGGCAACATGGAGCTCAAGCTGGACCGCCGCCTGGCGGACAAGCGCATCTTCCCTGCGGTCGACGTGGACGCGTCGGGCACCCGCAAGGAGGAACTGCTCATGTCCAGCGAGGAGCTGAAGATCGTCTGGAAGCTGCGCCGAGTGCTCCACGCCCTCGACCAGCAGCAGTCGATCGAGCTGCTGCTCACCAAGCTCCGAGAGACCAACAGCAATCAGGAGTTCCTCCTGCAGGTCCAGAAGACCACGCCTGCGGTCAGCGGCTCGGGCGACGACGACTGAAGGGGACGCCACGGGCCCGCGGGCCCGTGGCGCAACCCCCGACCGGGCGATGGCATACTTATGGGGCTCCGGTTCACGGCGTTCCACCCGGACGACCGACCCGGACAACGAGAGGACATCATGAAGGCCGACATCCACCCCGCCTACGGGGACACGACCGTGACCTGCACCTGCGGGGCGACGTTCACCACGCGCAGCACGGCGAAGAACGGCGTCATCCACGCCGACGTCTGCTCGCAGTGCCACCCGTTCTACACGGGCAAGCAGAAGATCCTCGACACCGGCGGCCGCGTGGCCCGGTTCGAGAGCCGCTACGGCAGCAAGACCTCCAAGTAGCTTCCCTGCCCGGGCGCCGGTTCGGCGCCGGCCGTGTGTCTCCCCCGTCACGCGGTCGGCCCCCGACCGGCGCCCGAGCTGTTTCATGACGTCGATCGGGAGTGGCCATGTTCGAGTCCTGCGCCGACCTCGCGGCTGAGTACGCCGAGGTCGAGGCCCAGCTCGCCGACCCAGCGGTGCATGCGGACCAGGCGGCCGCGCGCCGGCTGGGCCGACGCTTCGCGGAGCTCGGACCGGTCGTGGCCGCCTACCGCGAGTGGCTGTCGGCCTGTGACGACCTGCAGGCGGCCCAGGAGCTCGCTGCGGCCGACGCGGAGTTCGAGCAGGAGGCGCAGGTCCAGGCGGCACGTCGTGATGCCGCGGCCGAGCGGCTGACCGCCCTGCTGCTGCCCCGTGACCCCATGGATGACAAGGACGTCATCGTCGAGATCAAGGCGGGCGAGGGCGGGGAGGAGTCCGCGCTCTTCGCGGGCGATCTCGCGCGCATGTACATGCGCTACGCAGAACGGCAGGGCTGGTCCACGCAGGTGATCGACGCCGTCGAGTCCGACCTCGGGGGGTTCAAGGACGTCTCGATCGCGATGAAGGCCAAGGGTGTTCCCGAGCCCGGCCAGGCGCCGTTCGCCCGCCTGAAGTTCGAGGGGGGCGTCCACCGGGTCCAGCGCGTGCCCGTGACTGAGTCCCAGGGCCGGATCCACACCTCGGCTGCGGGAGTGCTGGTGCTTCCCGAGGCCGAGGAGGTCGATGTCGTCATCGACCCCAACGACCTGCGGATCGACGTGTATCGGTCGTCCGGGCCGGGAGGGCAGAGCGTGAACACGACGGACTCGGCGGTGCGGATCACTCATCTGCCCACGGGCGTCGTCGTGTCGTGCCAGAACGAGAAGAGCCAGTTGCAGAACAAGGAGTCCGCCATGCGGATCCTGCGTGCGCGGCTCCTGGCGGAGGCGCAGGAGCAGGCGGCCCGCGAGGCGTCCGACGTGCGACGCTCGCAGGTGCGCACGGTCGATCGCAGCGAGCGCATCCGCACCTACAACTTCCCCGAGAACCGCATCAGCGACCATCGCGTCGGCTTCAAGGCGTACAACCTCGACCAGGTGCTGGACGGCGAGCTCACCGCGGTGATCGACGCCTGCGTAGAGGCGGACCAGGCGAGTCGGCTGAGCGAGTCGCCGACGTGAGCACGCCCTGGGCCGAGGACCCCATCCGGGGTGGCCGCACCACGGTGCGCGACGTCCTCGTCGATGCCGAGCGCAGACTCGAGCGTGCCGGCGTCCCGTCGCCCGCCGTCGACGCCGCCGAGATCGTGAGCCACGCCCTCGGGGTGCCGCGTGGGCGGATGTTCCTGCTGGACGCGATGTCCGAGGACGACAAGGTGCGGGTGGAGCAGCTGCTGGCGCGCCGACTCGCGCGCGTCCCGCTGCAGCACCTGCTCGGCACCGCGTCGTTCAGGTATCTCGAGGTCGCCGTGGGTCCCGGGGTGTTCATCCCCCGGCCGGAGACCGAGCTGGTGGCCGAGGCAGCCATCAGGGACCTGATGGCTGCCCCCGGCCCGCGGGGCGTTGCGGTCGACCTCTGCTCGGGCAGCGGGATCCTCGCGCTGGCCCTCGCCACGGAGTGCCCGGAGTCGCAGGTGCACGCCGTGGAGTGGGACGAGGCAGCGCTCGCGTGGGCCCGCCGCAACGTCGATGAGCATCGGTCCGCGATCGAGGGGGTCGGCTCGTCCCTGACGCTGCACCACGCCGACGCACGACGCGCGGCGGAGCCCGGTGAGCCGCTGGCCGAGCTGATCGGCACCGTCGACGTCGTCGTCAGCAACCCGCCCTACATCCCGGACCGGATGGTGCCCCGTGAACCGGAGGTGCGCGATCACGAGCCGCATGTCGCCCTGTTCGGGGGTCCGGACGGCCTGGACGTCGTGCGCGGGGTGGCCCGCACGGCCGCGCTCCTGCTCCGCCCGGGCGGACTGCTCGTGATCGAGCACGCGGACGTGCAGGGCGACGACGCCGGCCCGGCAGGCGTGCCGGACCTGCTGCGCGGGCTGAGCGCCGACCCCGAATTCGCGCGCCGAACAGGTGCGTCCCCTGGCAGCCTGCTGCTCGACGGGATCGTCGACCGGCTCGACCTCGCCGGCCGCCCTCGATTCACCCTCGCCCGCCGGCGGCCGCGATGACCCAGCGCATCTCGTGCCCCGACGGCGCGCACCGGGACCAGGCGGTCGCGTCCGCGCTCGCCGCCGTGCGCCGCGGCGACCTCGTCCTCATCCCCACCGAGTCGGTCTACGCGATCGCGGCGGACGCCTTCTCCGCGCGGGGCATGGAGGCCCTGCGGGAGGCGAAGGGCTATGACCCGAGCACCCCCGTGCCGGTGATGGTCGGCCGTCGCGCCACGGTGGCGGGCATCGCCGCACGGATCAGCACCGAGGCCCGGGCGCTGATGGAGGGGTTCTGGCCCGGCGAGCTCACCGTGCTCCTGACCGCCCAGCCCTCGCTCGCGTGGGACCAGCCGTCGGACCACCCGCTCGCCGTGCGCATGCCGCTCCACCCGCTGGCCCTCGCGCTCCTCGCCCAGACCGGTCCGCTCGCCGTGACCTCGGCCAACGTCCCCGGGCTGCCCGCGCCGATCGCGGTCGACGATGCGCTGGAACAGGTCGGTGAGGCGGTGGCCCTGGCCCTCGACGCAGGCGAGCTCGCCGGAGCACAGACCCTGCCGAGCACGATCGTCGATGCCCGATCCGCACCGCCACGCATCGTGCGCTCCGGGGCGCTGAGCGCGGAGTCGATCCGCCGGGTGTGCCCGAGCGTGCTCCCGGAGGATGCCGACGAGGGCGCGTAGAGTGACGGATCGGGTGCTCAGGCGCCGATGCACCCGGGTGCCCACCCGCCGATGCAGACGACTACGACGACCATGATGACGAGGACCGAGATGACCGGCACGCCCTTCTGGGGACCTGACTTCGACCAGCTCGCGGCCGAGGACCCGCAGATCGCCTCGATCATCCTCGACGAGCTCGAGCGACTCCGCAGCGGGCTGCAGCTGATAGCCAGCGAGAACTTCACGTCCCCGGCCGTGCTGGCCGCGCTGGGCTCGACGCTGAGCAACAAGTACGCCGAGGGCTACCCCGACCGCCGCTACTACGGCGGCTGTGCCGACGTCGACCGCGCGGAGACCATCGGCATCGAGCGCGCCAAGGAGCTGTTCGGGGCCGAGCACGCCAACCTGCAGCCGCACTCGGGTGCCAGCGCCAACCTCGCCGCCTACGGGGCGTTCGTGATGCCCGGCGACACCGTGATGGCGATGGACCTCGCGCACGGGGGCCACCTCACTCACGGGTCGAAGGTGAACTTCTCCGGCAAGTGGTTCGACATCGCGTCGTACGGGGTGCGCCCGGACACCGAGCAGATCGACTACGACGAGGTCCGCAGCATCGCCCGCGAGCGTCGGCCCAAGATGATCATCGCGGGGGCCACCGCCTACCCGCGCCTGATCGACTTCGCTGCATTCCGCGAGATCGCCGACGAGGTCGGGGCCATCCTCATGGTCGATGCCGCCCACTTCATCGGCCTCGTCGCCGGCAAGGCGATCCCTAGCCCGGTGCCGTACGCCGACGTCGTCACCTTCACGACGCACAAGGTCCTGCGCGGACCTCGCGGCGGCATGATCCTGTGCAAGGGGGAGCACGCTGCGCGGATCGACAAGGCGGTGTTCCCGATGATGCAGGGTGGACCTCTCATGCACGCAGTGGCGGCCAAGGCCGTGGCGCTGCTCGAGGCGTCCAAGCCGGCGTACCAGCAGTACGCCGCGCAGGTCATCGCCAACGCTCAGGCCCTCGCGGCGGGGCTCGCCGAAGAGGGGATGCGCCCCGTCAGCGGCGGCACCGACACCCATCTCGCGCTGATCGACATCCAGGGCCTCGACGTCACCGGTGACGTCGCCGAGGCACGCTGCGACGCTGCCCGCATCACGCTGAACAAGAACGCGATCCCGTATGACCCCCAGCCGCCCTCGAAGGGCTCGGGCATCAGGGTCGGCACCCCGGCAGTGACGTCCCAGGGCATGGGCGTCGACAACATGGCCACCATCGCGCAGCTGATCGGGCGCGCCGTCCGCGACGCCGACGGCACCGATGCCGAGGCGATCGCACAGGAGGTGGCCGCGCTGGTCACGGCCCACCCGGCCTACCCGCGGGGCTGAGGCGCCGATGCGCGAGTACCTGCTGTGCCTGCTGTCCGCCGCGGCGGTCACGTACCTGCTGACCCCACCGGTCCGCAGGCTGGCGCAGCGGTTCGGCTTCGTCGCCGAGGTCCGTGACCGGGACGTCCATGCCGAGCCCACGCCCCGCCTCGGCGGGCTGGCGATGCTCGGGGGAGTGCTGGCCGGGATCCTGCTGGCGAGCAAGCTGCCGATGATGCGGGCGGTCTTCGAGGGCACGAACACAGCGCTCGCGCTGCTGTCCGGAGTCGCGATCATCGTGGCGCTGGGCATCGTCGACGACAAGTGGGGTCTGGACGCGCCGACCAAGCTGGCGGGCCAGGTCCTGGCGGCTGGTGTCATGGCCTTCCAGGGCATCGCCATCATCTGGCTGCCGATCGGCGGGACGCTTGTCCTCGATCCGATCACGAGCGTCCTGTTCACCGTCCTGATCGTGCTGATCAGCATCAATGCGATCAACTTCGTGGACGGCCTCGACGGACTGGCAGCCGGGATCGTCATGATCGCGGCGGGCGCCTTCTTCGCGTACGCCTACCTGCTGTCCGTGGAGTTCGGGTTCGAGCGGGCCACCCTGGCCACTCTGGTCTCAGTCCTCCTCGTGGGCGTCACCGCGGGCTTCCTGCCGCACAACTTCTTCCGGGCCCGCATCTTCATGGGCGACACAGGCTCGATGACCCTCGGCCTCCTGCTCGCTGCCGGCACCATCACGCTCGCCGGCCAGATCGACCCGAGTGCCGTGGCCGGCGGCACGCTGCTGCCCACCCTGCTGCCTGTCCTGCTGCCCGTGGCCGTCATGGCGGTGCCGCTCGTCGACCTCCTGCTCGCGGTCGTGCGCCGGACCCGTGCGGGCCGCAACCCCTTCGCCCCCGACAAGGAGCACATGCACCACCGCCTGCTGGAGATGGGGCACTCCCAGGTGCGCGCGGTGCTGCTGATGTACGCCTGGACCGCGCTCATCGCCGGAAGTGCGGTGCTCGTCGCCTTCGTCCCGATGGTCTACGCGGGGGCGTTCTTCGTTGTCGGGCTTGCTCTGCTGGTGCTGTGGGTCAGGCGTCCGGGAAGGCCTGCGGAGGAGGTCGCCCGGAGCCCTCGCACACGCACCGGCTGACTCACGCGCAGGCGTGACTTTCCTCATAGGCCCAAGGCCCTTGGGCCACCCCTTCCCGGCCGGGCAGCCTCCCGTCGCTGTGATAGCGTGCGGCTCGGCCGGAGTGGAGTGTCTCCCGGCCCGGCAATCGACGGAGGTGAGATGGCTCAGCCATCGCCTGAGGAGGCATTCGTCCTCCCGTCGGTCGTGTTCCGCCCGGTCCTGCTGTCGATCCTGTGCACCGCGGTGGGGGCGCTCGCGATCGTGCTCGCCACCATGGCGGACGCACTCATGTTCGGGGTGTACTTCGCCATCGGGCTCGCGCTCGGCCTGGGCAATGCCCTCCTCGTCAAGTTCTCGGTGTCGTCCATCACGGCCAAGGAGAACCCCGCGAAGGCCCGGATGGCCCTCAACTCGGCGACGCGGCTGCTGATCGTCACCGCGATCGCGCTGGTCATCGCCTTCGTCTTCCGGCCCTACGGCTTCGGGGTGCTGTTCGGCCTGGCGCTGTTCCAGGTCCTCCTGGTGTTCAGCACTGTGATCCCGGTGTGGCGGAAAATCCGGCGCGGCGAGGCCTACGTCGTCGAAGCGAGCACGGATGCGGCCACCGACCCGAGCGGAACGTCCACCATCAGCACGACGAGCGCGGAGCAGCCCGGATGATCCAGACCGCCCTTCCGGTGAGCACGATCGAGGTCGGCCACCACACGACGGCCACGTGGCTCGGCCTCACGGTCAACACCGACACCATCTACTCCACCCTCGTGGCGGCCGCCGTCACGCTGGTCCTCGCCTTCATCGTGCGGTTCACCGTGACCTCGACCGGCGTTCCCAGCGGCGTGCAGCTGTTCTGGGAGGCCATCACCCTCCAGATGCGCTCGCAGATCCAGTCATCCATGGGCCTGTCGCTGGCGCCGTTCGTGCTGCCACTTGCGGTGACGCTGTTCGTCTTCATCCTCATCGCCAACTGGATCTCGGTCCTGCCCGTCCAGTACTCCACCGCGGACGGCCAGACGCTCGAGCTGCTCAAGCCGCCGGCCTCGGACATCAACTTCGTCCTCGCGCTGGCCCTGTTCGTCTTCATCTGCTACCACGCGGCGGGCTTCAAGAAGCGCGGCATCATCGGCTACCCCATCAAGGTCGCCAAGGGTCACGTCGCCTTCCTCGCGCCGATCAACATCGTCGAGGAGATCGCGAAGCCCATCTCGCTGTCGCTGCGGCTCTTCGGCAACATCTTCGCCGGCGTCATCATGGTCGGCCTGATCGCACTGCTGCCGACCTACATCATGTGGGCGCCGAACGCGATCTGGAAGACCTTCGACCTGTTCGTCGGCCTCATCCAGGCGTTCATCTTCGCGCTGCTGACCATCCTGTACTTCAGCCAGGCCACGGAGTCCGCCGATGAGCACCACTAGGCGCCGGTAGCGACGGCTCGCCCGACCACCACGAACCACGTCAACCCGACAAGGAATCAAGGAGGAAACACCATGGCAGACCCAACGATCGTCGCCGGTGCGCTGATCGGCGGTGGCCTGATCCTCGGAGGCGGCGCCATCGGTGCTGGAATCGGTGACGGCATCGCCGGCAACGCACTGATCTCCGGCATCGCCCGCCAGCCGGAGGCACAGGGCCGACTCTTCACCCCGTTCTTCATCACGGTCGGCCTGGTGGAGGCGGCGTACTTCATCAACCTGGCGTTCATGGCACTGTTCGTGTTCGCCACGCCTGGAGCTTCCTGATCCACGATGGGCACGGCACTGTCGAGCGTCATCGTCGTGGCGTCTGAGGCTGAGGGCGGCACCAGCAACTTCCTCATCCCCAACGGCACGTTCTTCTTCGTGCTGGCGATCTTCCTGATCGTCTTCGGCGTCATCGCCAAGTTCGTCGTCGTCCCGGTCCAGAGGGTCCTGGAGGAGCGCGAGCGGATGATCGCCAAGACGGCCCAGGACAACCGCCTCGCGACGGAGCAGGATGCCGCTGCGGACAGCGAGTACGCGCAGGAGCTGGCCTCGGCTCGCTCGGAGGCGGGGAGCATCCGCGACCAGGCCCGCTCCGAGGGGCGGCAGGTCGTCGACCAGATGCGCTCCGAGGCCAATGAGGAGGTCGCCGGCACACTGAAGGACGCCGGCGACGTGCTCAGCCGGGAGGGCGAGTCCCTCTCGCCGCGCCTCGCACCTTCGGTCGAGGAGCTGTCCGAGGCGCTGGCCAATCGAATCCTGGGCACGGACTCGTCCGTGTCCCGCGCAACCGACCCACGGGGGCAGTAGGCGGATGGCAACCTTCATCGGGCAGCTGATCGGCTTCGCCGTCATCGTCCTCATCATCGTCAAGTTTGCGGTGCCCCCGGTCCGCAAGCTCATGCGCGAGCAGCAGGAGCAGGTCCGCACCCAGCTGGACGACAGCGCCCATGCGGCCCGCCGCCTGGCCGACGCCGATGAGTACCACTCGCGCCGGGTCGAGGAGGGTCGCGTCGAGGCGCGACACATTGTCGACGAGGCGTCGACGGACTCCACGCGCATCGCCGAGCAGCTGCGGACGCAGGGCCAAGTGGAGTCCGAGCGGATCCGCGTCTACGGCCTCCAGCAGGTTGATCTGCTGCGCTCCCAGATGGTCCGGGAGATGCGTGCGGGGGTCGGCACCGAGGCGGTGCGACGTGCCGCCGAGATCGTCCGCGAGCGGGTCGCCGATCCTGCGGAGCGCTCACGCACCGTCGACCGGTTCCTCGACGAACTCGAGGCGATGGCCCCGGTGGCCAAGCCGCCGGAGGTCAGCACCACCGAGCTGCGGCCGGCCAGCCGCGATGCCCAGCTCGCCGTCATCTCCCGTTTCGACGCCGCGTCGGCGGGCGCCGGGCTGGACGACCTCACCCGCATGGGCGAGGAGCTGACCTCGGTCGCCGCGCTGCTGATGCGTGAGCCGATCCTGGCCCGGCACCTGGCCGAGGCCGGCGGAGTGCCCGACGCCAAGGCGGCGCTGCTGCGCCAGCTGCTGGGCGACCGGGTGGGGGCCGACACACTCGACGTCCTGACCACGGCGGCGACCGTCCGCTGGTCGGCGACCGACGACCTCGTCGCCTCGATCGAACTGGTGGCGCACCTGAGTCTGCTCACGCGAGCCGAGCGCGAGCAGCAGTCCGACGAGGTCGCCGACCAGATCTTCCGATTCGGCCGGATCCTCGACGAGCAGCCCGCCCTGAATGCCCTGCTCAGCGCCTCGCACGAGCCCGCGGCCGGCCGAGTGGGCCTGCTCCGCTCCGTCCTCGGCGGAGTGAGCGGGGTCCTGCCGACCACCACGGCGCTGCTCTCGCAGACGGTCGAGCTGCTGAGGCACGAGCGTGCTGACGAGGCAGTGAAGGGGCTCGCCCGACTCGCGGTGGCCCGTCGCGGCGAGGTCATCGCCGAGGTGAGTGCGGCCGCCGAGCTCACCGACGCCCAGCGCGAGCGCCTCGGCACCGTGCTGGCCCGCATCTACCGCCACCCTGTCTCCGTGCAGCTGAGCGTCGACCCGGCACTGCTGGGTGGACTCGCGGTCGCAGTCGGCGACGAGATCATCGATGGAACGCTGTCATCCCGACTGGCCCTGGCTGCCACGAGGCTGCCCGACTAGCGGTGCCCGACCAGTCACCCACCACACAACAGAGGACGAAGAGCCATGGCAGACCTGACAATCTCCAGCCAGGACATCCTGGGAGCGATCGAGAACTACGTCTCGAGCCTCGAGATGGACACCGGTCGTGAGGAGATCGGCACCGTCATCGACGCAGGTGACGGCATCGCCCACGTCGAGGGACTGCCCTCGGTGATGGCCCAGGAGCTGCTCGAGTTCCCGGGCGGCGTCATGGGCATGGCACTGAACCTCGACGAGCGCAGCATCGGCGCCGTCATCCTCGGCGACTTCGAGAAGACCGAGGAGGGACAGCCGGTCAAGCGCACGGGCGAGGTGCTCTCGGTGCCCGTCGGCGACGCGTTCCTCGGTCGCGTCGTGAACCCCCTCGGTGAGCCGATCGACGGCCGCGGCGAGATCGTCGCGGCGACGCGTCGCCCGCTCGAGCTGCAGGCGCCGTCCGTCGTCCAGCGCCAGAGCGTGCATGAGCCCCTGCAGACCGGCATCAAGGCCATCGACGCCATGACGCCGATCGGCCGGGGTCAGCGCCAGCTGATCATCGGCGACCGCAAGACCGGCAAGACGGCCGTCTGCGTCGACACTATCTTGAACCAGCGCCAGAACTGGGAGACCGGCGATCCCACCAAGCAGGTCCGCTGCGTCTACGTCGCCGTCGGCCAGAAGGGCACGACCATCGCCAGCGTGCGGCGCGCCCTCGAGGAGGGCGGGGCGATGGAGTACACCACCATCGTCGCGGCACCAGCCTCGGACCCCGCGGGCTTCAAGTACCTTGCCCCCTACACCGGCTCGGCCATCGGTCAGCACTGGATGTACGAGGGCAAGCACGTCCTGATCGTCTTCGACGACCTCACCAAGCACGCGGAGGCCTACCGGGCTATCTCGCTCCTGCTGCGCCGCCCGCCGGGCCGTGAGGCGTACCCGGGCGACGTCTTCTACCTGCACTCCCGCCTGCTCGAGCGCTGCGCCAAGCTCTCCGACGAGCTCGGGGCCGGCTCCATGACGGGCCTGCCGATCATCGAGACGAAGGCCAATGACATCTCGGCCTACATCCCGACGAACGTCATCTCGATCACTGACGGGCAGTGCTTCCTGGAGACCGACCTGTTCAACCAGGGCGTGCGTCCGGCCATCAACGTCGGCGTCTCCGTCTCCCGAGTCGGTGGAGCCGCGCAGATCAAGGCCATGAAGGAGGTGGCCGGCTCCCTGCGCCTGGATCTCTCCCAGTACCGCGAGCTGGAGGCCTTCGCCGCCTTCGCCTCCGACCTCGACGAGGTCTCCAAGGCACAGCTCGAGCGCGGTGCTCGCCTCGTCGAGCTGCTCAAGCAGCCCCAGTACAGCCCCATGCCCGTCGAGAACCAGGTGGTTGCCATCTGGCTCGGTACCCGCGGCCACCTCGACTCTGTTCCCGTCGCCGACGTGTCGCGCTTCGAGTCGGAGTTCATCGAGCACCTCGAGGCGTCGCGCGCGGACATCCTGACGGAGATCCGCGACACCCAGAAGCTCAGCGAGGAGACCGAGAAGCGGCTCGCCGACGTGCTCGCTGACTTCAAGAAGGGCTTCGCGACCTCCGACGGCAGCTCGGTCGTGCCCGAGTCCCATGTCGAGGCCATGGACGAGGCGGACGAGGGCAAGGAATCCGTCGCTGTCCGCAAGCCGGCGCCGAAGAGGTAGCAATGGCTGCGACACTGCGCGAGCTGCGCGGGCGAATTCGCTCCGCGGAGTCGATCAAGAAGATCACCAAGGCCCAGGAGCTCATCGCGACCTCGCGCATCGCGAAGGCACAGGCCCGGGTGGAGGCCGCCCGACCGTACGCGGACGAGATCACGAACATGCTCTCCGAGCTCGCTTCCGGTGCGGCGCTGGACCATCCGCTGCTGGTGCCGCGGGAGAACCCCAAGCGTGCGGGCGTGCTCGTCGTCTCGTCCGACCGTGGGCTGTGCGGTGGCTACAACGCGAACGTCCTCCGCCGCTCGGAGGAGCTCATCGCTCTCCTGCGTGAAGAGGGCAAGACCCCGGTCCTGTACGTGATCGGGCGCAAGGCGCTGAGCTACTTCACCTTCCGCAACTGGACCGTGACGGCCTCCTGGACCGGTATCTCGGAGAAGCCGACCTACCAGGACGCGCAGGCCGTGTCGGACACCCTCGTCACCGCGTTCATGATGGGCGCGGACGACGACGGTGACGACCCGGGTCTCGACGGCGTGCTCGGTGTGGACGAGCTGCACATCGTGTTCACGGAGTTCCGGTCGATGCTGTCGCAGACCGCCCAGGCGCGTCGCATGGCGCCGATGGAGGTGACCTACTCCGAGGAGGACCTCGGGCCACGGACGCTGTTCAGCTTCGAGCCCGATGCCGACACCCTGTTCGAGTCGCTCCTGCCCCGGTACATCGCCACACGCATCTTCTCGGCCCTGCTGGAGTCAGCGGCGTCCGAGTCGGCCTCGCGTCGGCGCGCCATGAAGGCAGCGACCGACAACGCGGACGACCTCATCAAGGTGCTCACCCTGATGGCCAACCGCGAGCGTCAAGCCCAGATCACCCAGGAAATCAGCGAAATCGTCGGCGGAGCCAACGCCCTCGCCGAAGCCGCCCGGTAGAACAACAAGGAAGCGAAGAGGACCATGACCGCCATTCACGACAGCGTCACCACGTCCAGCACATCCGCAGACTCGGCCGGGCGCGTCGTCCGAATCACCGGGCCTGTCGTCGACGTGGAGTTCCCGCGCGGCTCAGTGCCCGAGCTGTTCAACGCCCTGCACGTCGACATCTCGTACGGTGCAATGGCCAAGATGCTGACCCTCGAGGTCGCACAGCATCTCGGTGACAGCCTCGTGCGCACGATCTCCATGCAGCCGACCGACGGCCTCGTCCGCGGCGCGGAGGTTGTCGACACCGGCGGCCCGATCACGGTCCCCGTCGGCGACGGCGTCAAGGGCCATGTCTGGAACTCCCTCGGCAACTGCCTCGACGAGCCCGGCTTCGGCTCCTCGTTCGAGCGCTGGCCGATCCACCGCAACCCGCCGGCGTTCGATGAGCTCGAGCCCCGCACCGAGATGCTCGAGACGGGCCTGAAGGTCGTCGACCTGCTCACCCCCTACGTCCGCGGTGGCAAGATCGCCCTCTTCGGCGGCGCGGGCGTGGGCAAGACCGTCCTCATCCAGGAGATGATCAACCGCATCGCCCGGAACTTCGGCGGCACCTCCGTCTTCGCGGGGGTCGGCGAGCGGACCCGTGAGGGCAACGACCTTTGGGTCGAGCTGGCCGACGCCAACGTGCTCAAGGACACCGCCCTCGTGTTCGGCCAGATGGACGAGCCGCCGGGCACCCGCATGCGCGTGGCGCTGTCCGCGCTGACGATGGCCGAGTACTTCCGCGACGTCCAGAAGCAGGACGTGCTGCTGTTCATCGACAACATCTTCCGCTTCACCCAGGCCGGCTCCGAGGTCTCCACGCTCCTCGGCCGCATGCCCTCCGCCGTCGGCTACCAGCCGACCCTCGCCGACGAGATGGGCGAGCTGCAGGAGCGCATCACGTCGGTCGGCGGGCGCTCGATCACGTCGATGCAGGCGGTGTACGTCCCCGCGGACGACTACACCGACCCGGCCCCGGCCACCACCTTCGCCCATCTCGATGCCACGACCGAGCTCTCCCGCAAGGTGTTCTCCAAGGGCATCTTCCCGGCCGTGGATCCGCTCGCCTCGAGCTCGACCATCCTCGATCCCGCGATCGTGGGCGAGGAGCACTACCGGGTGGCGCAGGAGGTCATCCGCATCCTGCAGCGCTACAAGGACCTGCAGGACATCATCGCCATCCTCGGAATCGACGAGCTGTCCGAGGAGGACAAGCAGCTCGTCAACCGTGCTCGCCGCATCGAGCGCTTCCTGAGCCAGAACATGATGGCCGCGGAGCAGTTCACCGGCCAGCCGGGCTCGACGGTGCCCGTCAAGGAGACCATCGAGGCCTTCGACAAGCTGTGCAAGGGCGAGTTCGACCACGTGCCCGAGCAGGCGTTCTTCCTCATCGGCGGCCTCGACGACCTCGCCAAGAAGGCAGAGAGCTACGGCGTCACCCTCTAGGGGGCGCTGAGCCGGAGGGTGGACTGACATGGCGGAACTGGACGTCTCGATCGTCGCGGTAGAGCGTAGGATCTGGTCGGGCAAGGGGACCTTCGTGTTCACGCGCACGACGTCCGGCGACATCGGCATCCTGCCCCAGCACATCCCGCTGGTCGCCAAGCTCGTCGATGACGCGATGGTCCGCGTCGAGCGCGAGGGGGAGGACGACCTGCGCATCGCGGTCGACGGGGGCTACCTGTCGATCACGGAGCAGGGCGTGACGATCCTCGCCGAGTCGGCCGAATTCGAGTCCGAGATCGACCCCGAGGCCGCCAAGGCGCAGGCCGCGTCCGAGGATCCGGTTGAAGCGGCTCGTGGTCGCGCGCGGCTGCGAGCCCTCGGGCAGCTCGACTAGTTCCGGGCCGCGCTGCTGGTCACGGTCAGCGGCTGCTGCCCGGCTGCCACAGCACGTCGTCGCCCGCGCCGCGGTTCGACAGGCGGGCGAGGATGAACAGCAGGTCGCTGAGCCGGTTGAGGTAGGTCGCGGTCATCTGGTTCATGCCGCCGTGGAACGTGTCCAGGGCTGCCCAGGTGGAGCGCTCGGCACGTCGCACGACGGTCCGCGCCACGTGCAGGTGCGCGGCAGCAGGCGTCCCGCCCGGCAGCACGAAGGACCTCAAGGGCTCGAGCATCCCGTTGTAGTGGTCGCAGGCCTCCTCCAGGCGCGTGACGTAGTCCGCCGTGATCCGCAGGGGCTCGTAAGGAGGGTTGTCCACAACCGGGGTGCACAGGTCTGCTCCCACGTCGAACAGCTCGTTCTGGATGGCGGTCAGCAGCGCCCGCACATCGTCGGAGATCTCGCACGTGGCGAGGACCACGCCGATGGCGCAGTTCGCCTCGTCGACATCGGCGAAGGCGCGGAGCCGGGCATCGTTCTTGCCCGTGCGGCTCATGTCGCCCAGGGCGGTGGTGCCGTCGTCGCCGGTGCGCGTGTAGATGCGGGTGAGGTTGACCATGGCTGGACCCTACGGCAGATGCCGACACTCAGCACGGGGCCGCGCGGACGCGCACGGGTCGCAGCGCTGCCTCCCCCCCGTACGATGCCGTCCGTGGAAGTGCTCCGGGTCACTGGCGGGAAGCGGCTCGCGGGCGAGGTCAGGGTTCCCGGGGCCAAGAACTCGGTGCTCAAACTCATGGCAGCAGCACTTCTGGCCCCCGGCCGATCGAGGATCCGCAACGTCCCCGACATCCTCGACGTCGAGATCATGGGCGAGCTCCTGCGCCGCCTCGGCTGCGACGTCCACCACGACACAGCGTCCGCCTCCGTCCTCATCGACGTGCCGGAGCAGCCCGACACCCGCGCCGACTACGACCTCGTGCGACGCATGCGGGCGTCGATCTGCGTCCTCGGGCCCCTGGTCGCGCGTGTCGGCTCCGCGGACGTGGCCCTCCCGGGCGGCGACAACATCGGATCCCGTGGCCTGGACATGCACATCGACGGGCTGCGCCGCATGGGTGTCGAGGTCAGCTCCGAGCATGGCTACCTGCTTGCGCACAGTCAGGGCCGCTTGCGAGGCGCGCAGACATGGCTCGACTTCCCGAGCGTGGGGGCCACGGAGACGATCCTGATGGCCTCCGTCCTCGCTCAGGGGATGACCGTGATCGACAACGCCGCGCGCGAGCCGGAGATCGTCGACATCTGCCGCATGCTCACCGCGATGGGGGCGCACATCGACGGTATCGGCACCTCGACCCTGACCGTCGAGGGGGTGGAGTCGCTCGGACCTGCGGACCACGCCACGGTGCCCGATCGCATCGTCAGCGGGACCTGGGCCGTCGCCGCGGCGATCACGCAGGGGGATGTCACCGTGCTCGATTCCCAGCCGGAGCACCTCGCCATCGCGCTGGAGAAGCTCGTGACGGCGGGAGCGGCGGTCGACGAGGTCGAGGGCGGATTCCGGGTGCGCATGGAGCGACGTCCCGCAGCGGTCGACATCGTGACGCTGCCCTACCCGGGATTCCCGACGGATCTCCAGCCCCAGTTCATCGCGCTGAACTCGATCGCGGAGGGCGCGGCCCTGGTCACCGAGAACCTGTTCGAGGCGCGGTTCCGATTCGTGCAGGAGCTGGCCCGACTCGGTGCCGACGTCCGAACCGACGGCCACCACGCACTGGTGCGGGGCCGCAGCGCGCTCTCCGGTGCTCCCGTCGAGGCCACGGACATCCGTGCCGGTGCCGGGCTCGTGCTCGCCGGCCTGGTGGCCGAGGGCACCACCACCATCTACGGGGTCGGGCACCTCGACCGGGGGTACGCGCACGTCGTCCCGGCGCTTGCCGGGCTCGGGGCCAGCGTGAGCCGGGACCAGGTCAGCGACGCCTAGCCAGGTGGGCTCGTGCCTGCTTCTCGTCGGCGGGCCAGACCATGACCCGCGGCCCGTCCAGCGTCGTGGCGAGCGTCGCGCGGATGCCGGCGTCCTCCAGTCCGCGACGCACGATCTCCCCCTCCGCGTAGCTGCCCGGTGAGGCGATCGGGACGAGCATGCCGTAGTCGTCCGGGGTGCCGGGCTTGGCAGGGGAGGCGACGACCGACGACCTGCCACCGAACGCCCACCGCAGTACGAGGACGAACACGGCGATGAGGCCCACCGCGACGATGGGACCGAAGGCGTAGGAGAACGACCCCCACGAAGGCATGGGCCCATGGTGGAGCCTCCCGGGTCATCGCGCCAGCCCACCGGGGCCGGGGGACTGAGGACGGGCGCGCACTAGTCTGCGCGCGTGCGGATGATCGTCGCCCGGTGCAGCGTGGTCTACGAGGGGCGCCTGTCGACCGTCCTTCCCGAGGCCGTGCGGCTCGTGCTGGTCAAGGGCGACGGCACGCTGCTCATCCACAACGACCGGGGCGGCAAGCCGCTCAACTGGATGAGCCCGCCGTGCGTGATCCGGGTGGCGACCGGCGACACCGACGAGACCGGCCGGACCGATGAGATCTGGTCCGTCGAGAACTCCGCGGGGGAGACGCTGGTCATCACCATCCATGAACTCATCCATGACCACGAGCAGGAACTGGGCTCCGACCCGGGACTGGTCAAGGACGGAGTCGAGGCGCACCTGCAGCGGCTCCTGGCCGAGCACGTGGAGGTCCTCGGCCAGGGATGGCGGCTCGTGCGGCGTGAGTTTCCTACGGCGATCGGGCCCGTCGACCTGATGTGCCGGGACTCGTCCGGCCTGGCTGTGGCGGTCGAGATCAAGCGCCGGGGCGAGATCGACGGTGTCGAGCAGCTGACCAGGTACCTCGACCTGCTGAACCGCGATCCGCTCCTCCATCCCGTCCGCGGAGTGCTGGCCGCCCAGGAGATCAAGCCCCAGGCGCGGGTCCTCGCCGAGGACCGCGGCATCGAGTGCGTCGTCGTCGACTACGACGTCCTCCGGGGCATCGACGACGCGGACTCCCGGCTGTTCTAGGCTCGGGCGACGGGCGACGAGGAGGGACGGCATGGCGATCTCGCGGGTGGGCGTCATCGGACTGGGCACCATGGGCGCGGGAATCGCCGAGGTCATCGCCCGGCACGGCCTGTCCGTCGTGGCGATCGAGAGCAGCACCGCGGCCCTGGCGCATGGCCGGGAGATGATCGAGAACTCCACGCAGCGCGCCGTCGCCCGGGGCAAGCTCTCCGAGACGGACCGGCGCGACCTCCTCGGCCGCATCACGTTCACGACCGACCTCCCGGAACTGTCCTCGGTCGACCTCGTCGTGGAGGCGGTCTCCGAGAGCCTGGAGCTGAAGAAGGCGATCCTCGCGGAGGTGGACCGCATCGCCCCGCCGCATGCGATCCTCGCAACGAACACATCGTCCCTGTCCGTGACCGATATCGCCGTGGCGACGAGCCGACCGGCGCATGTCGTGGGTATCCACTTCTTCAACCCGGCCCCGATCCTGTCGTTCGTGGAGATCGTGCGGACAGTGGTCACGTCGCAGGAAGTGGTTGATGCGGCCACCGAGTTCGCCACGCGGCTGGGCAAGAAGCCGGTCGTGATCGGCGACCGCGCCGGGTTCATCGCGAACGCGCTGCTCTTCGGGTACCTCAACCATGCAGTGTCCATGTACGAGTCGCGCTATGCCTCGCGCGAGGACATCGACGACGCGATGCGGCTGGGCTGCGGCTACCCGATGGGTCCGCTCATGCTCCTGGACCTGATCGGACTGGACACGGCCTACGAGATTCTCGACACGATGTACAAGCAGGGACGCGACCGGCTGCACGCGCCGTCCCCGATCCTGAAGCAGCTGGTCACGGCGGGGCTTCGCGGGCGCAAGTCCGGGCGCGGCTTCTACACCTACGAGGCTCCCGGTTCCCCCGTCGTGGTCGACCGCATCGACTCGCAGAACACCGAGCTCGGTCCGGTGCGGGAGGTCCAGACGGTCGGTGTCGTCGGCTCAGGGACGATGGCGTGCGGCATCGCCGAGGTCTTCGCCCTCGCCGGGTTCGACGTGACCCTCGTCGCCCGGAGTGCCGACCGGGCGGCGACGGCCATCGCGACCATCGAGCGGTCCTGGGACAAGGGCGTCGAGAAGGGCGTGCTTGCTCCCGAGGATCGTGACGCGGCCCGTGGGCGCCTTCGCGGGTCCTCGTCCCTGCGCGAGCTGTCGTACGTCGACCTCGTTGTCGAGGCGGTCGTCGAGGACCTCGAGGTCAAGAGGGCCCTGTTCGTGGAACTGGATCGGACGTGCAAGCCCGGAGCCGTCCTCGCGAGCTCGACGTCGAGCCTTCCGGTCATCGACCTCGCCGTGGCTACGGGGCGACCGGGTGATGTCGTGGGCCTGCACTTCTTCAATCCCGCGCGGGTGATGAAGCTGGTCGAGGTCGTCCAGACGGTGGCAACGGCGCAGGAGGTCGTCGACACCGCGACCGAGGTGTGCCGCCGCCTGGGCAAGCATGCGGTGACCTGCGGTGACCGCGCCGGATTCATCGTCAACGCCCTGCTCTTCCCTTACCTGAACGACGCCGTCCGCATGCTCGAGGCGAACTACGCCACGGCGGACGACATCGACCTGGCCATGAAGAAGGGGTGCGGCTACCCGATGGGACCGTTCGAGTTGCTCGACGTCGTGGGCCTCGACGTGGCGCATGCCATCCAGCGCACGCTCTACCTGGAGTTCCGCGAGCCGGGGTTCGCGCCGACACCACGCCTGGAGCACCTGGTGACGGCCGGCTACGTGGGTCGCAAGTCCGGACGCGGGTTCCGGGACTACGCGACCTGATGGGTCGCAAGAACCGCCGGCGCGACGAGGAGGCCAGGCCGCTGGGGCCGGCCGTGTCGAGCCGTCAGGTGGAGGCGCACCCGGATGGCGACTGGATCGTGCAGCGCACTTCCGGATCCGCAGCGACGAAGCCCTATCGGTGCCCGGGCTGCGACCAGCTGATCCCGCCGGCAACGCCGCACGTGGTCGCCTACCCTGCGGAGGATCCCTCGGGCCTGGAGAGCCGTCGCCACTGGCACACACCGTGCTGGAGCGCCCGCGACCGGCGTGCCCCGCGGGGCGGACGATGAGCGCGCCAGAACGAAGGAGGCCAAGCCACCAGATCGCGCTGCTGCATGCATTCCCCTGCGACGCGCGCATGTGGGCGCCCCAGCGCGAGGCACTTCTGGCCCGCGGACTGACCGTCGCAGCACCGGACCTGCCTGGGTTCGTCGGCTCGTCGCTGCCGGAGGGCCGGCCCAGCCTCGACGCGGTCGCCGACCATGTCGTCGACACGCTGAGCCGCGCCGCGGACGGCCCGTGGACGGTGGCAGGGGTCTCGCTCGGCGGCTACGTCGCGATGGCCCTGCTGCGCCGGCACCCCGAGGTGGTGGGCTCGCTGGTGCTCTGCGACACCAAGGCGACCGCCGACGCTGACCAGGCGCGCGAGAACCGCCTGCGGATTGCCGAGCTGGTCGAGCAGGCGCCGAACGACGCCGGTCGGGTGCTTGAGCAGGCGGTGCTTCCCGGCTTGCTGGGGGCGACCACCTTCGCCGAGCGACCCGACGTTGTCGAGCAGGTGCGCGGCTGGCTCGTCGAGGCCGATCCGACGACCCTTGCCTGGTACCAGCGGGCGATGGCGCGGCGGCCCGACTCGCGCGCCCTCCTGGCCGCGTTCACCGGCCCCGCGGCGATCATCTGGGGCGAGGAGGATGCGCTGAGCCCCTGGAGTGAGCAGGAGCTGATGCTCGAGTCACTGCCTGGTGCCATGGTGACGCGCGTGCCGACCGCAGGACACCTGGCCAACGTCGAGTGCCCGGAGACGGTCTCGACGGCGCTGGTCGACTTCGTGGTCGGGCCCCGCTAGGGCGAGGCCGTGGGCCTGGGGTCGGGCTTCAGTGGTGCGTCCACCGCCTTCTTGATCTGCGTCGCGTAGGCGCGGGCTCCCTTGGGCGTCAGATGGATGCCGTCCGACGTGAAAAACTCCGGCCGGTCCTTCGAGACGTCGTACCAGTCCACGAGAACGGCATTCGGGTAGTCCGGGACCACCGACCTGATCACCTTGTTGTTGGGCGCCCGCCACGAGCGCGGCATGTTCGTGGTGAGCACCACGACGCGGGGGACATCCGCGACGATGTCGAGGATCTCGCGGAGCATCGCCTCCGGCATCACGCCGTTGGTCCCGGCGTGAAGGACGACGGTGGGAGCGAGCTTGTCCTGCTTGACGTAGCGCTTGAGTCTGCCGACGAAGGCCCCCGGGAAGCGTGACACGGCGGCGTCGACCCGGGTGCCCGGGATGACCTCCTTCAGCGTCTCCCGGGCCCCGAGCATGACCGAGTCCCCGATGGCGCTGACGCGGCCGTTGTCGTTGACCCGGGGGTCCTGCGCCTCTGTGGCAGGTGCGGTGGACGGGCTCGCAGACGGGCCAGCAGACGCCGTGGGCGCGACCGGATCGTCGAGGGAGACCTCGGTGGGGCCGCCGTCGGCCACGCCGATCGCTTCGGCGACGTCGGCCGGCAGCCCCTCCTGCGCACTCGGTGCCGGGGCCGAGGCCAAGGACACCGTGAGCATCACGATGACGGCCACGGCTACCGCGAGGACGGCCGCACCCTGACGGGACAGACGTCGGCGCACCTCGCCGGTCGAGGTGCGCCATGCGCGGACCCAGCGATCAATGGCGCCGCGGCGGATCGGCAGCTCGATGAACCGGTAGCTCAGCTCGGCCACGCCCACGGTGAGGCCGAGGCGCAGGGCGAGCAGGGGCAGGCCGTCGAGCGGGATGTCGAGCGTCGGCCGCGTCAGCATGAAGATCGGCCAGTGCCACAGGTACAGCCCGTAGGAGCGCTGGCCCAGGTAGCGCCAGGGCTGGGTCCCCATCCACCGGCCCAGCGGCGCCGCCGGATGCGTCGCCATGGCGATGAGCACTGCCACGATCAGGGCGAGGATGAGGAACCCGCCCCGCTGGTAGAGCCAGGGGGTGAACTCCCCGACGAGGACGAAGAAGGCGATGACGCCTGCGAGGGCGGCGATGCCCGTGCCGGTGATGAGGATGCGTGCCGGTGTGGGCACATGGGCCGACAGACGGCCCGGTCGCCAGAAGGTGGCGAGTGCTGCACCCACGAGCAGGCCCATCGCGTGGGCGTCGGCGCCGAAGTAGGCGCGGCTGGGGTCGGCGTACTCCGGGTAGCCGTTGTCCACCGACAGGTAGGTCATCCACGCGGTGGAGGCGAGCGCGAGGACGACGGCGAGCGCGAGCACTCCGCGACGTCCGGCACGTCGCACGGCCAGGTAGGCCAGCAGGGGCCAGATCAGATAGAACTGCTCCTCCACGGCAAGGGACCACAGGTGCTTGAGCAGCGGCGGTCGGCCGATGAACTCGAAGTACGACGCGTCGTTGAGGATGTACCACCAGTTGTTGACGTAGAGCAGCGACGCGACGATGTCGGCGCGCAGAGCAGCTGCCGCATCGCGGTAGAACAGGGCCACCACGGCGGCGACGACCACGAGCATGAGCACCAGTGCGGGGAGCAGCCGTCGGGCGCGCCCGAGGTAGAAGCGGCCGAACGCGATACGACCGGATCGGTCGTACTCCTCCAGGAGGAGCGACGTGATCAGGAACCCGCTGAGCACGAAGAAGACGTCGACGCCCAGGAATCCGCCGGTCAGCCAGGTCAGCTCCGCGTGGTACAGCAGCACTCCGATGACGGCCAACGCCCGGATGCCGTCGAGGCCGGGCAGGTAGCCCATCTCGCCGCGTGCGCGACCGCGATCGAGCGCCCACGGGACAGCCCCGCCGGTGACGGGCTGGCTCGTGGGCACAGGCCCATGCTATGCGCCGGGGTCGGTGCTCCCGTGGTGGCGAATCAGCTGTCGCGGAAGCGGTTGATCTGGCTCGCGAAGCGCTCGCGCATGACCGGGTCGACGACACCGAGCCCCGGTTCGGGCGCGAGCGCGAGGACGCCGACCTTGCCCTGGTGGGCGTTCTTGTGGACCTCGTAGGTCGCC
>Ga0129336_10000225_pt1 | contig 30923 bp, 35 predicted proteins | sample CPB6_02_DNA_FD_96878 | JGI IMG/M metagenome (GOLD analysis project Ga0129336, IMG submission 96878) | Freshwater to marine salinity gradient microbial communities from Chesapeake Bay, USA - CPBay_Sum_0.6_0.2_DNA | ecosystem: Environmental > Aquatic > Marine > Coastal | place: USA: Chesapeake...
ACAACTTCTCCATTGAAAGTTGAACCCCCAGTAACAGAAAGTGAATCTGAACTCGTACTAATAATTCTAACCTTATCATTAAATGTGGATTGAGACTTTGCTCGAATATCTTTGTTAAATGTAACAGGACCATCAAATTGTGATAGTACTTGACCAGATTCTCCACCTTCAACTAATAATCTTTCTTTAATTGTAACTTCATCAAAGACTACGCTTAACTTATTTGATCTATCTCCAGTTACAGTTGGATTTGGAATGTCATAAGAAATAACTTCACCGCTGGTCGCAGATGTCTTAGTATTACCATTATAGAAATCTCCAGAGTTGTCCATACCAGTATAAACAACAACACCACAGGAACGTTCTTGTGAATTTGCCAAGAAGTTTTCCTTATCATTTAGAGTTCTTACTTGAACTTGAGGTAGACCAGTTGAATAATTACCTGGACCATATCCAAGATACTCAAAGGTGTGACCTGATGCACGAATGATAGATGGTCTACGAAACTCAATTGCAATTGGATTAATTTTGCGAATTAGTGAGTTAATATCATGAGATTCTTGGCGTGTTCCTAAAACACCGCGAAGAACAGTTGCTGATGTTGAATTGTTAGTACTTGTGACTCGTATGATCTCATTATCAATTTGTAGATAAGATCCTAATGGAAGTCTTTGTTCCGTTCCAATTCCAGAACTCGTAATATTAATTGTTGTTTCAGTTGTAATTGCAGTTGTAAGTTTAAATGTTTCATTATCATAGAAGGTGACTTGACGAGTTCCAAGATTTTCGGAACGATTATCAGAAATTGCTTCATTTGATGAGAGACCATGCTTTAGAATATATCCATCAGTTGCAGATAGAGTTTTATTTGTAACTGCTGTAAATGATGTAATACCTAGTTTAGAATTTACAATATAATCTCCAAGATTATTATTATTGGAATCAATTACTCTAAAAGAATTACCCGCCAAAAGACCATGAGTATCTGTCGTATAGAATGTTGAAATACCAGTTGCAGAATCATATGGAGTTATAGATTGAATTTTTGATGAAGGTCCAATTATCAATCCATATTGACTTGTAGTAATTGTAGGATCACCTGATGTTTTAGCAATTGCTACTGATGTTGATGATGGAATAGATGTAACTCTATAATATCCATCGGATGTTGTACCAGATCCAGTGATCTGAATTACATCACCAATATTTGTTGAAATACCTGCTGTAGTAATTGTATATCTCGCAGATCCATCTCCAGATCCAATTCTGGTTTGATCAAAATATAATGCAGTTGAAGTGTATCCAGAACCTGAAGACATGATATCGGCGGAAGTCACAATACCTGCAGACACGACTACCTTTGCTGTTGCACCATTCCAAGTTCCAGTTTGAGAACCATTTAAAAGTTTTACATTATAATAAGTTCCATTGTTATATGAAGCACCAGGAGTAATACTTCCAGTTACTATTCCAGATAAACCATGGAATCTTGAGAATGAAATAGTAGCAATTCCTGAAGTTGAGGATACAGTGGAAATGGTTAAACCAATTCCAATTTCCTTCATCACAAGATCTACTGATTCTCTAGTAATACTCTTTTTAAGATCGTTTGTAACAACTTCACCAATAGGGAAACGTTTAGCAAAAGTCTTTGTAGAAGGTGGGTTTGCATCAACATTGTCTCTATCGAGTTGTGGATACAGATCAGTGGGAGGTTGACTATACTTAAGATTAGTGAAGTGATTGGTGATGGAATTATTTGAATTTAAAACATAAACATGATAAATTCCATCTTGTTGATTGTAAATATATGGAGAAATAACTTCATTTCGATAGACATAGAGATTTGCCTGCCAATCATTTCTCTCAAATCTAGGTAGATTTTCATCTCTCGTTGCAGTGGTATCAGTAAATGTTCCAACGCTATGTGTGATTCCAGTTACATCTGTAGTTGAATATCTAAATGTATGAGAATCTACAACATTAGTAACAGTAAAACGTCCATTATAACCTAGGTCATCGGTTCCAGTTGTATTTGTGGAACTCTTGATATTACGAAGAATTACAATTTCTCCAATTTGAAGATTATGAGGAAGTTCAGAGATTACTGTTACAGTTCCTGAACTTTCTGAACAGGTTGAAATAAATCTTGGATTTTTGAAATATGAATTAAAGTCAGATGAATCAATAGTAGATCTTGTAAATTCAGAACTATTTTTGACTCCAGTTGTACTGGATTCTTGAAGAATAAATCCTGATTCGGGATCTTTACCATTTAATGTTTCTTTTGGTATAACAACTCTTAACTTATAGATCTTTTCATCTAAACTTCTTTCATCTGAGATTCTTTTAACATAAGCAAGTTCTGTGGTTGTACCATAAGTTGCAGTTCCCCCAGATGCAAAAGCATTGTAGATCTGATTGTTTGAATTTACATGAATAAACCAATTCTTATTTTGAGAGTCAAATTGAATTGGGGAACCAAGATCTCCAGACTCTTTATCAGATACCCGACTTAAAATTGTAAGATTTGTTCCACCGTATACATTGATTGGTTGAGTTTGAATTGCATTAGTATAAGTAGATGCCAATTTAACTGTATTATTGTCACCATTATTAATGACATAATAAGACTCATGAGCATTAATATTTTCTGGAAGATCTCCATCATCACTAATGACTTTAACTTTCTCTCCAGTAAGAAGATTATTTACACCAATCGTAAATGAATTTGAAGTTGGACCTGATGTAACTCGATGTGACTTTATGGAACTTGTTGAACCCAATGCAGTTGTCAGTCCAGAAGCACTAATAATATTGTCACACATGTAGATTGATGCTTCGCTTGTACCAGCACCTAATTTTACATATAATTTATCATTTTGTCTTGCACCAATTCTATATCCTTGAGTTAGAGTTGATGGGGCATTATCTATAGAATTAAATCCATAAAGATAAAGATGACTTGAAATACCAATCTGAGTTGTGAGTCCAACATTTAATGACAACCATTCAATATCATCTTCACTTTGAATAATTGCTCTTGGTGGAATAACTGATGTAATAAATGCTGTATTATCTTTATCAAATGCAGTTTTTTTGAATCCTGTTGAATTTAATGAAATTTGACCAAAGTTAGAGTTTGAGTTGGTGATAGATGCATCTCCACCTGACTCGGCATCAAAATGCTTATTAAAACCAATCGCAAAGACTGAAACGATTTGAATAAATGCATCGTTTGAGAATTTAATATGACTGGTTTCCCAACCACTACGATAAATTGCTTCAGGATCTAAGTGATAAACTTTATTTGAATCTGTTTGAGAAGCACCGGAAGGTAATGCGCTTCCATTTACAGTAGTATAATCAATTTTTTGATAGGTTCTGGTTTCAGCATCGTATTTTACAAATGCTCTATCATCTTTTTGTAATGAAATTGCAGTAAACTGTGCTACAACAGTGCTTCGGAATCCTGATGCTTTACTACCGTCTGCATGAAGACCATTCATACCCCATACTGAACGCAATGAGCAATTGAAAATATATGGGGATGAACCACTAACTGTATCAGTCTCAATCGTAACTGTTGCAGATGCTGAACTTGGATTTGGATTAAGTGTGATGTAGGATTGGAAATCTGGTAATAGATAAGTAAATGATGTAGATGAAATTACATTTTGTACGGTTGTTGAAATATTATAAGGTTGAGTTACACCACTTCCAGAAACTCCACGAACTTTAATGGGAGTACCTACATTTAATCCATGAGATTTCTCTGTGGTTACAGTAACTAAGGCACTTGCAGTTGAACCATTACCAGAAATGATAGATGAAATTTTAATTGGATCTGTTGCAAATGCACCTACAATTTCCCATTCTGGATTTCTCTTTGCAAATCCTAAAGTTTCTGATGGGAACTTTTGATCAATTTCCCTATATGCATTATAAGCATTTGATACCTTACTATAATACATATCCAGATCAGTAAGACCTGTTGCGACATCATTTGGTAATGTGATTTTATTTACACCATCACAGAATTCAAAGCAAGTTAGTTTATGATGTGAAAAATTAGGTGTTGCCTGATAGATTGAACTAAAATTATTTGGATTTGTGTAAACTAAATCACTTGGGTCTGCATCAAAAATGGAAAATTGCCAGAAATAACATGAACCTGTAATTCTAAAAATTGCTGACTTATCAATTGAATCGTCAGTTGGATTTGGAACGTATTTTGGACGAATCTTTGTTTTTCTGAGATCAAGACTAACGATTGAAGTTCCTCTTGGGACTACAATACCTCCATAATAACTATTAAACTTATAGAGAATATTATCTTCTTGAGTTAAATCAAAATTAGAATCTAAACTAAGTGAAAGAACTGATGATGCTAAAACACCAGTTCCAGTTGAACCTCTAGGTAAAACTTTTGCATCACTACCATCAGAATAAATTGCATATCCAGGTCTGTTGTCAATAACATGCTCACCTGGGAAAAGAAGAATTGTAGTTTTTTCAATTAAGTCGTTATTATTACCCTTTTGATAGGAAAATCTCGCTGACTCTATTAGCGCCCTTTGTACAGTTTTAAAAGGAGTTATTAAACTAGTACCATCATTTGTAATTGCATCCGTTGCATTAATATCGCTTGGATTAACAAAGATAATGCGACCATCAGTTGAACGAATGAAATTTTCTAACTTATTGAGGGTCATGTTCTTATTTTGACATACCTATTATGTTATATTTAGTTGTAATAGACTTCAAGATCTTCTGGTAAATCCTCTGGATTCTCAATCTCAACATCAAAGAAACAAGGATGTACTTCCTCTACAATAAGATAAGATGAAGAGACATATAAGTCTTCTGGTTCAAATGTTCGATTCTTATCCGCTTCTCTACAAAGGTCCTGATCATATAAGTGACCTTCAGGTAATTCATCAAATGTAAATGGAGATGAATTAATAAAGTACATAAGAACTATTTGAGTTCCTTCGTTGTACCAACAATAACCCTTTGTGATCTTATACGACATCGGAGTTTGTCTGACATCTTATATTTATTTTGATACTAAAAAGGGAGCATTTCTGCTCCCACTTTTTTTATTATGATCCACATTTCCAGACTCGAACTGGAACCCCGAAGGAGAAGTTTTTGAGACTTCCGCGTTTACCAATTTCGCCAAATGTGGTTGAAAACCAAATCATTATATCAGATTTGGTTGAGTTTTTCAAGGTGCTTCGTTGTTGGTATCAACGTAAAGTCTCATCAACTCATCATCAGCAGGTAACATGACTGCTGCTCGACCATTTTCATCCACAATTCCGATATTCTCACCATTTTCAACTCGATTAACAAGTTCATCAAAACGATCTTGAAATTCTTTCACTGTAAATACTTCCATATTAATGTTTTATTTAGAACATGTTGCAATATCCAAATATTGAATTTGACAAGGATCTAGACTACTGGTTGCGAATTGTAAAACATTCATAAATTCATCAATTGTATCACACTCAAGCATACGTCTACTTCCTTGGTCACCCAAAAGAAGAAATGACCGAGAACATAGGTCAATTATGAGTCCAAGGGGATATTCACTTTCATCACTCATTCAAAGAGGGTTCGGGGTTTACTCCGGTATTATAGGACATTTGAGGGCGGGTGTCAAGGGGTCTTTAAAAATTATACTACTGCATCAACAACAGTATCAATAATAGATCCGAAGACTTTACCTACTATAGAATTAATATCTGAAATTCCTACGTGACTTCCCTCAAATACTTTCTTTGTAAAATCTAAACCAAGAGATGATATCAAATTTCCACTAATTCCTTTAAAATCAATTTTTTGTCCGTCCAACATAATGCGACCGGATCCACTTTTTAAATTAATATTTCTTCCTGCTTTAAAGTGTATATCTTCTTCTGCTTCTATCATAATATTAGTTGCATAAATTCTCACCATTCCATTTGCAGAAACGGATACATTTCCATTATTTCCAATAATAACAACATCTTCTCTTCCAGAATCGTTTTTAGTTCCACCTGATATTTGAATTGTATGATCATTGTAAATTGAAAATAATCCACCACTACTTAAAGAAATGGATGATTGATTATCTCCATTATCAGTTACACCATAAATTTTATAAACATCAGTTCCAGTTAAACCCATCTGAGGATTTGCAGTATCAATTCTAAAGTTAGGATTGAAACTGATAAGTTGACGCTTAAAAATATTTTTATCTCTTTCCATCGTATTAGATTGGGCAATCGATTGAAGTTTGAATATCTCCACTGAATTTAGGTGATCCTAAAACAGGTCTCAATATTGCACCCGAACCAGTATTTGATGCAACATTAAGAATTGGAAGACTTTCTACAATGTTATTTAGAGGTATTACTCGATCAATTCTACCATCAACAATTTGATAATCATAAGTATTACCTAAGTTATCTGTGACAATAGCATCTTTATAATCAGCACCACCATCCTCAATGAGAACATTGAGAACTGAATATTCTTCAATATTTCCAACTGAATAATTTTCACCTTCAGATACAATGTAAATTGATTCAACTTCTCCTTTTTGATTTAAAACTGATCTAGCAATGGCACCGTAACCCTGATCATTATCATCTATAATTTCTATAAAGGGTGGATATTTATACCCAGTTCCAGAATTTGTAACTTGAACTCCTATAATACTTGCAGTAATTTTATCGTCAGAACGTTGAATAAGATTACCAAAAATAGGAATAGCAGTACACCCAGATCCTAATCCACCAAAGATATTAATTACAGGTGGACTTGCATACTGCAGAGAGTCTGTAAAACACTCCTGAACATCTTTAATATTCACTCCAGAATTTACAATGTCAGCAATACCTTTAATTGAATTATAAGTATTGACCATTGATCCAACTAAAGTTGAAGTTGATCCTGAAGGACCAGAACCAATTTTCCACTCATTAACTAAACCCTTAAAATTGGAAAGATCTTGATTACAACCAAATCCGACTCCAAACTCTGATAATAATCCAATACCTTCTCTCAAAATATTACCTAAATTAAAATCACTAAAAAATTGTAGAATTTTTTCAATTCCATTTAAAGGTCCATTCATGAATAGTTCAATAGATCCAATAATTGAGTTCAATAAAGTACCAGCAAATTGATCTGCAGCACAACTAACAAAACGATCTACATTATCTAAAACTGAATATAAAAGATCGGATACAATTCCTTTAAGTTCATTCAGAACAGATCCAACAATGCATGAGAAAGATTCTTCCAATTCTCTTACAGGTAAAACCATTGCAGTTTGCGCTGCAATTCCAGCAGCTTCTGCTGCTATTGGATTTCCAGTTGCAGCAAGAACTTGACCATAAACTAAATTGTATAAAAGACTTAAACCTTCTTTTAGTAATCCTATTAAACCTTTAAATTCCTCATCTCCGTAGATTAAATACTCAAAAATTCCTCCAATAAAATCATTACATAAAGTAACTATACTATCTGCTGCTCGTCTAATATCATTTTTAATTTTTTCAATGTCACCTTGATATTTTTTAAGTTTTCGAATTAAATTTTGTACAGTGGATTTGATTTTATCAAGTTGAGTATTCTTAACTGTATTTGCCAAAGGAATTAAATTTCCAATTGCACCATTTTCCGAAATAATTTGTTGTTTAGTTTCAATTGATCTTTGTTTTGCTTGTTCTTCTGAAATACTTTCAGGTGATCTCTGAGAATTTTCTTTTACTTCATTTGATTCTGAAGTTGATGTTGTTTTTGAATTTTTCTTGATTGGGTTAGAAAAACCTGTGAATCCATCAAAAGGATATCTATAATCTGTAGATGGAACTTGATCAGTTCTTCCGAATGTTGCAAGAATTACTGGAATCTGTGCATTATCTCCATCTAAAAAGAAACCTAAAACAATATCTCCTTGTTGAAGTTGAACTCCAGTAGAAACATTTGCGGCACCAGATCCAGCAGTCGTTGGAATTAAACATTGTGCCCATGGTAGGTCTTCATTTGGTAAATCTACCTCACTGTATGGATGATAACCAAGAATTCTTACTTTGAATCTATTACCCCAACCTTGACCATCAATTTGTTTACCCATAGATTCAAGTGGTGGAATTTGCCCAATCCACCATCTAAATCCGTCTCTACCTATAAAATGACTTTGAATTAATGATTGATCTAACATTTATGACACTCTCTCCTCATTATTAATACCAAAGGTATCTCGAATTAGTTTCATAGAAGTATATGAACTTTCAACGCTAAAATGATGACATAACTCCTTAATCATATAAAAACCACTTTGCTCTTTATCAATTTCCTTTGCTTGAGATTGAGTAATCTTAGGAAAATTACACTCTATAATATCACCTGCTCTCAAATTTGTATTTGAGGGTACTATAATATTTATGGATTGAGTGAACATCGTGTTATATTTCATCAGAGACTGAGATTGATATAATTTTGGATCAGAATTCAAATCAGTTGACACATCTTTATCCATCGTCCCAATATCTAAAACTGCAGTAATGATTCTTGATGGTATATCACCTAGAGTTTTATCTGACTCGTCAGATATTAGAGGAAGTTTGAATCTTCCACCTAAATTTTTTGTTTTATTTACATAATCTGACTGTTTAAATATACCATCTTCTGGTCTTGAGAATGTAAAGTTTAGCGGATTAAAAAACATCCTATGACTTGAATATGTTCCTAGACGAAGTTTTTCAATCAAATTTTGATTTTTATCCGTATAGTAATTTAAAATTTTGAAATTATTATTAATCTTTTTTCCACTTTCATCATAAGAATCTTGAGATTCCGTGTATGTATAGACTGCTTTTGGTGATTGAATCATTAAATCATTTAATGATCTAAATTGAAATCCATCCTTTGTTTGATAAAATAAAAATCCAGCGGAAGAATTATTTGATTTCTCTGAGACTGCTTTTGATGCCAACCAAATCAAAACTGTAAAAGGTTTTCTCATATTTCCAATGAATCCATATTTATTAGATGATATGTCAATGGTACCAATTTTAGAAGTCTTTAAATTTTCTTTGAGTATTTTATCTACAGAATCACTGATTCTTAATGATGTAGGAAATTTTTTGGAAATTCTTTCAGTCTCATTTGTAATTGCCTCTCTTGAAACTAAATGTAATGTGAAAGATTCTCTGTTAGTTTCTGATATTACATCAGTTATACTGGACACGTAAAAATAGTCTGAAGATTTTTTTGAGAAATCTAATCCAGGATTTGTTGATGAATTTCCAGCAATTTTTAGTGAAATTCTTTCACCTCCTCTAAGAGGTAAACCATTATAAATGGATTGTTTATCTCCATCTGGATTATCTACTGGAGAAATTACATTTCCATTATTAACAATCTTAATTTTTGCAGTGATTGTAGGTGAAAAAATATCTTCATAATACTCAAATAGAATTGTAGCGCCTATAAGATCAATCGTCCTAGAAAGATCATTAGATTCTATAATAATTTCTTCATATATAGACTTTTTAATTGACATTATACGTACACTAAATCGAGAAGAAGTTTATTTTTGATGAAATTATTTAACACTTTAGATTCATGAATCATTGATGGTGATGACTGCACTTGAGATACTGGATAAGACAATTGTGGCGGTGGTGGTAGTGGAGGTGGAGTATCATCAATTACTACAATTTGAGGTCCTTTTCGTTCAGATCTAATTTCTTCAGATACTGGTGTTCTTGGTTGAGGTGTAATTTGTGCTTGCTGTTCAATTGCACCAGATGGCATTCTCCCAGATACCAATAAAGAAATATAATCTTTAATTACATCATCTGGTGCTTGAATGTGAACGTGAGTACCCTCAACTCCAGAAGGAACTGTTCTTCCACTATGACCTTGTAATCCCAAAATTGTACCAATGGATACTTTATCACCTTGACGAACTTTTAATGAATTGAAATGCCCAAGTTCGACTAATCCGCGTTGAGATTGAATTTCAACCCAATTTCCACCGTTTCCAGCATATCCTGCAAAATTTACTGTGCCATCAACTGGAGATGGTACAGGAATATTTAAAAATTGTCCGCCTTTAAAAAGAGTAAAATCTACTTTCAATCTATTTCCACCATAAGTAGTTCTGGTTCCTTTAGAATGAGGTGGCAATTGCTTATAATTTGTAATATTTCTACCATCGTTGGTGACCTTATATCCACTAATTCCTGTTGGTTGTCTTTGTGAATTTGATGTATTAACTTGATTTAAATATTTTTGATACTCAGATTTTAAATCTTGTATTTTTTTGGTTGGTTGATTATAATTATTACCTGGAAATGGTGCCCATTCTGGAGACAGAAGTTTAATAACTCTGTCACTCATACCTTCTCGCCTTAAAACCTCGGCAGTAACACCTCTACTCTCAGCAAGTTTAATTGCCATCTCATCCTGAAAACTTTGATCAAATTTTCGATTCATATTCATGCCCAATGATCTTGCTTTTAGTGTAATGTTAATAATTTGATATGCACCAACTGCCGCTGATTGCCCACCATCAAATCTTGATTGTGGATCGTTTAAGAATTTTGTTACTAATTCTTCAACTTCATTAGCAGTTAATTTTGTAATATCTCCATACTTTGCTTGACCATATCTGTCACCAAAAAACATACTATATCCAGTTGGTCCTGCAGTACCTTCAGCATATCGAATTGTTTTTAATAGTGCCTGTTGTTCTTTTGTTCCAATTCCAGATGTAGTAGGTCCACCAGAACTTGGAGTATATAAACTATCAGGTCTCACTTCATCTAATTCTGGTGCTCGTTCACCAGTTGTTAAAGATTGTGTTAAAGGAGTTGTAAATAATTTAAATGTATCTGAGAGTTTATCCCCTAAATCTTGTATTGAATTGTTGAATTCTTCAAATGTTTTTGTAACATTACCTTCACCTGAAAAACTATTAAAATCTAAACGAATTATTGCGTTCAATGAATTTTGTAGAGTTTCACCGAAAAGATTCATAGTATAGTTCATATTTCCAATCATGTTATACATGGAAGATCCAAAAGATTTAATTCTAGATATAAATTCTTCACCCATGAACATCCAAGTTGGAAGATTTTCAATAATCCAACCTGCAGTTGTAAATCCCAGAAAACTAATTAAACGACTCAAAGGTCCACCTTGACCCTTATTTGCAAAGGATAATCCACTTCTAGTGTTTGTGGATACTTTTCTATATTCTGTTTTATCTTCTAATTCTTGTCTTCTTGACGCCTCTTCTCGTCTTGAAATCAATAAATTTGATCTCTCAGTTAAGATTCTTTTATTTTTTGTATTAGTTGAAATGATTTTTGAAATATTTTCAACTGAATCATTTACACTTGAAACACTTCTTCTCGTTAATCCTAAAGATTTAGAGATATTATCAATACTATTTGACGATCTTCTAAAAGTGTCTGAGATTAGTGACATCTTAAATTACCACATTATAACTTAATTGGGAATATAGTACATAAAAATTATCTGGATTTGAAGAGTTTATCAAAGGAACATCTGTCAATGATCCAATTGATGATGTTGAAGTTTCTTGTGGTTGAACTGAATTTGCAGTTTTAATTATTGTTAGTTCAGGTTTTGGTGGAGGTAATTGTCCAATTTTTTGTGTGTCTTGAGGTGGAACTGATATTTGTGCAAGAGGTGTAGTTGGTTTTTCGGGTTGAGATTGAGATTGAAGTTGACTAATACTAATTGAGTCAGTAACTCCCACACTCGACATATTAGGTTGTTGAAGAGGAGTCGCAGTTTGATTATTGATTAAGTTTTGTGTATTACTAGGAGTTGTGGATGCAGTTGCAGGTGCTATAGAAGTTGCTGCAGGTGAAGGTAATTCTGAAGGAGTTCCAGTTGCAGGTGCTATAGAAGTTGCTGCAGGTGAAGGTAATTCTGAAGGAGTTCCAGAAGACTCACGTTTTATCTTTTCTAATTCTTCTCGTTTTTTTCTTAATAGTTCTGGATCCGCCCCGGTTAGATTACTTCCTAGAAGTTCAGCAATTTGATCTAAACTAAAAACTGTACCAGATGCAATTCGAATCCCTCTAAAAATTCCTCCACCTGGCACAAATGTCAATAAAGATAAGATCGTATCAATATTCTCACCATTTAAAAAGTTCATCGCTCCTGATGCACCAGTTATCATTTTACCAATAAGACTTAAAAATCCACCACCAGAACTAGGTGGACTTGGTGATCTTGGAGAATTTGTTGGAGCATTGGGTAAACCTGGTATTGCATTTCGAATACCACCTAAAAGATTACCAAATAATATTGATGCTGCAACTAATGGTTTTACAACGAGTAATCTTGTTAGTCCAGATGCTATACCTTTAATCGTATTTGTGATAAGAGAAAATCCCTTACGAATTGCAAATAATCCACCAAAAGCAATTCCAATATTCTTAAGAATATTTAATTTAACCTGATTGAATAAATTTGTATTATTATCTTCAGATGCCTGTATTCCTTTTACAACTTGATTTGTTAACCATCCACCAAACAAAAATCCAAGAGCAGTTCCAATTCCACCAAAAATATTTTGGACTTTTGGTACTAATTTTTGAACTGGTTCTAAAATAGAGTTTTGTATTTGTTGTTCTAATTTGTCTTCTTTTCCAATTCTAATTTTTCTTTCAGTAAGTCTTCTTTGATTTTCTTGCTCAGATTCAATACGATTTCTTTCTTCTGCGCCATCTTGTTGTAAAAGTAATGCAATTGTAGAAAGACCAGTTCCCAGTTTATTGATTCCAAGTCTTAAATCTTGAATATTGGAATTGAATCCAAGTAATGCTTGCTCTTGACCCTGAATCGATCTTAAATTCTGTAATTCCTCTTGGGATCTTTTATTTTCAATGGTTGCAAGTTCACTTTTAATTAAAGATGAATTGACAATGGATTTTTTTAATAAAACTTCTCTAACTTCCTTAGATAAAACAGATCCCGTAATTGGATCAACTCCTGATCTTCCAACTTTTTCGGGATCTATTTCAGCCATTGTTGTTTCTTAACTCTTCTTCTTCGATTCTTTGTTTAATCAACGCAATAATAATCTCTCTTTCCCATGGGATCAGGTTGCCAATATCCTCTAACGAATATTTATAATCATTTATTAAGGAAAAATTTGTCTTATAGTATGATTCAAGATTTTCATGAATCATACTCAACCGAAAAAACTTTGAAGTCCCTCTAGTTTAACTTCACTTTCAACCTTAGTCTTTGGATTTTTTACATTAAAAGTATGTAAAAGTTTTGGCATTGTATTAAAGAATTTATCTATTTCTTTAAACTTTTGAGGACTTAGTTCTTCAATAAAGTCTTCAAGTTCTTTTCTTGTGCAATCTGATGCTGCCCAAGATTCTTTTTCACTATAAACTTGCTCAATACAGGAGATAATTAAATCAAATGTTTCATTTATACTTAGATCCCGATTTTGAATGAAATTTGCCTTAACGAAATCATTTACAGACGGATACTTCATTCTTAATGTAAGATTGTCATCTAACTTGATATCTCTGGAATGATTCTCATCAATTTGAACTTGAATTTCATCAATATTAATATTGACCTTAACTTTGGTTTCTTCGTCGTCTGGGCAAGTACATAAAAATTCAATACTTTCCCCTACAGATTTTCCTCGAATATTTAAGAACAGATATTCTATATCAAACGTTGCTAATTGATCAATTTTGATTCCACGAGTTAAAATACAGTTATTGATTACAGTTTTAACTGCATTTGCAATTTGTTCTGGATCCTCACTTTCTTGTGCAATGATGAGAATTTTCTCTTCTTTTACAAGAAATGGTCTATATTTAATTTCTTTTTTAAGTGAAGGAATAACTAAGGTATACTGTGGAGTTACAACTCTAGGTAATGGCATTTTTAAATCAAAATCAGTTATGAATTATTTATTAGATGATTTACCATATAAGTATTCATATAGGGGTTGACCACTCGGAACCATTTCAACTCCATTCGAAGGAATTGATCCAGGGGATCTAGGTATTAATAATTGTTGAGGTTGTCTAGGTTGTGTAGGTTGAGGTTGAGGTTGATTGAAATCTTTATTATTGTCTTCATTTCGAATAATATCAAGACTTAATGACTTTCCGATTACATAACGATCAATCTTAAATGTCACAGACATTTTTAATACATCGGATTGAGCATATGAAACTGGAATTGATGCAATATTATACGGATAAAGTCCTATGAATGTATATTCAATTTCTTTATTGTAATCACGATCAAATTTTACAATTTTTGTTTTATTTGATTTATAATATTTGGGATATTGCATTCTAATGAAATATCCATCATCAACGTTACTATTAATCGGAGGATTATTACCTTCAATTGGATTAGAAGCACCACTTGAAATAAATTCCATCCAGTGTTCAAGGAACTTTAAACTTTTATAATTTTTATCAACATAAAAATCAAAACTAATATCTTGAAATTGTCTTCTGTGTGCAAAAGTTTCTGTAATTCCAATATAATTACCAGACACATCAACAGTTGATAATTGAGTTGTAGGTAAGATGCCATTATAACATAAAAGTCCAGCATCTTCAGAAATGAATCTTGAAGTAATTCCTTTACTACCTAGATATGACACTAATTCGGTTGGCAATCCACCAAATTTAACTTCATAGTGTGTGGTCTGAGCAAGATTTGTGAATAGAGGTTTAATATCTGATATTCTACGTGGTTTTGCCACTCTAAATACCTATTATGAGTTTATTAGTTTAAGTATTTAGTCATGTCATACAAAGGTAAATACAAACCAAAGAACCCACAAAAATATAAAGGAGATCCTGTTAATGTGATATACAGATCTTTATGGGAAAGAAAATATATGGTGTATTGTGATACAAGTGATGAAATTTTAGAATGGTCTTCTGAGGAAAAATCAATTCCCTATCGCTCACCAATGGATGGTAAAGTACATAGATATTATCCAGATTTTCTTATAAAGAAAAAAGAATCTGATGGTACAATTAAAAAATATATGATTGAAATTAAACCTAAAAAGCAAACCGTACTTCCACCAAAACCTAAAAGACAAACTCAAAAATATTTGAATGAGGTTTACATGTATGCTAAAAATCAATCAAAATGGGATGCAGCAAGAGAGTGGTGTGCGGATCATGGTTACGAATTTCAAATTCTCACGGAAAAAGAATTAAATATAAAATACTAAAATGAAACTTACTGGTTACGAGAAAAAATTATCTGAATATACTAAGGAAGAATTAGTACAAATTGCTGTAGATTATTCAATCTATTACACAACGGCAACTGGTCAAGGAAGACTTAGTGGATATGAAAGACTAACAAAAAGTCAATTAATTAGTCTAATCTCAAATGATCGTGATTACAAAAGAAAAAATCCAAAAAATCCAGTAAATTGGACAACCACAAATAGATTCATTAAGTTTAAAGAATCTCTTTTTGGTACAGAAACACCTGAAGAACTTATGGATGAAATTATGAATCTCGCAAAAGATACTGAAAGATCATTCCCAGTTCCAGGTAAGTATTATACGTACATTTATTATGCAGTGACTCCAGGAATCATATACGATCGTCATCCATTGGTTAAAATTAAAAATATATTGCCAAGAGGATTCTCTGCTTTCAATTTTCACTGGACTAAATATCGTCAATATAATACCAAAGATGGAGATAGATTATTAAGTGGTTTGTTTGAATTAAACTCTAAAGAAGTTCAAACTCTAAGATCTGTACCTTATGCTAGAAAAGTTAGAATCTAACTATAAATAATTAAAAAAAATGGTTGACGGATATCAGTTAGCATCTCAAAATATTAAACTCAATGAGAGAACGCCAACTACACCACAAAAAAATACATCACAAGAAATATTGCGATATCCTATTAAGCAAATAGGAAATCAAGACGATTATTTTAAAATACAGATTATTAAGTACAAACCTCCGAGTTTTCAAAATACTGGAACATTTGCACTTAAAACTACAGAAGATGTATTAAAACAATCTGAAAGCATTAAAACATCCATTGCTACAATTATTCTTCCAATGCCTTCTAATATTCAAGATAATAGTAGTGCAGATTGGGGAAGTGCGACATTAGATCCAGCATCTGCTGCATTGGGGAGGGCAGCATATAATGGGGCTTTAAGTGATCAATATCTTGCTAGTGTTGCAAATTCAATTGGGAGTGCCTTAGGAAATGTTGCATCACTTATAAAAACTGGGGAAGGTCAAAAATCATTTGCCGCTGGTACTGCTGCTGCCGGTATTAAAGCGGTAATGGGTCAAGGTGACATCACTCAAATAGTTTCTAGAGCAACGGGTCAAGCATTCAATCAGAATGTTGAGTTGTTATTCAATGGTGTAAACATGAGACCTGCATTTAATTTTACATTTGATTTAGTTCCTAGATCAAGAGAGGAATCCGAACGAATTAAAAAAATCATTCGAACCTTTAAGGTTCATATGACTCCTAAAAAAGGCAGAACAGATATTTCAGGTGGAGGACTTTTTGTTGGGGCACCAGATGTATTTAAATTGGAGTATATGAGTGGAGGAGAATTACATCCATTTCTACACACATTTAAACCCTCTGCTCTGGTTCAAATGAATGTTGATTATAATGGATCTGGTCAATATGCATCTTATTCTGATGCTACTCCAGTTCACATGAGATTAACCTTACAGTTCCAAGAACTTTCTCCAATTTATCGTGAGGATTATTTGGATGGAGATGATATTAATCAATTCAAACTTCCAGGAACAGGATACTAATGTACTACTTTAGAGAACTACAAAATTTAGAATATCAATCATTTCTAAGTGATAAAAAATCTTCAGATGAATATCTTTTAGTAAAGAATTTATTTCGTAGAGTTAAACTTAGAGATGATTTAAATAATGTCTTTACTATTTTTGAAAAGTATCAAATATCTGATGGAACAAGACCAGACTTAGTTGCAGAAGAACTTTATGGTAGTAGTCAGTATGATTGGGTGGTTTTAATCACTGCTGGAATCACTAGAGTTAGAGATCAGTGGCCTCTTTCAGATAGACAGATTTATGATTACTCTGAAGAACTTTATGGTGCAGATATAAATTCAATACATCACTATGAGACTATTGAAATTAGAGATTCTCAAAATCGTTTAATTTTACCTGCAGGAAAAGTCGTAGATGCAGATTTTAAAATCTCGTATTTCGATGATGGTAAAGTCTACACTAATGATCTTTCACTCGGAGTGGATGTTTATAACATTCCGAATCCTGTAATTGGAATTAGCAATTATGAATATGAAATTCAAAAGAACAATGAAAAGAGAAGTATTTACGTTCTTAAACCAAGATACTTACAACAAGTATTGACAGACACTAAAAAAGCGATGACCTATAGTGAGTCATCGCAGTATGTAAATGATAAATTAATTCGAACTGAGAATACTAGAGCGTTGGGTTCCTAATCAATCGTCTAGTGCTAGTTTTTTGAAGTATGAGAGATCTGAATCATCGTCGTCATCATCAGAATAGGAACTTGAAGGACTGAGATTGCTAAGTTCATTACGAAGTTCAGATTCTAGTTCACGAGTAGGACCACGGTAGTTTTCCTCATCTTCAACTTCTTCATCAATACGATTAGAAGTCTTAGTACCAAGAACAAGATCTAGACGACGTTTTAGTTCATCATAAGACTTGAACTTATCTGGAGTAACAAATTCCTGAAGAGAATATTCCTTCTTCCAGAGTGCTTCAAGTGCATCATCGTCATCAAATAGTGCTGATGGTGCTGCGAATTCACTTGAATCATAGTTACGATATCCAGCAACATTCTTTGCTTTCAGTTTGAAATTAGCACCAGTCCAGAAATCAAATGGATCAATAGCCTCTTCATCTTCAAACTCTGGTTGCATTGCAGCAGTGATCTTATCGAAGATTTTCTTACCATACTTGAAAATAAAGTTCTTACCTTCATTTTCAGGATTTGCTGGATCTTTGACAACGTAAATATTAGAAATATAAGTTAGTTTACGCTTTTGCTTTCTTGCCTGCTCTTTACCTGCATCAGTACCGTTATTCCAAAGTTGTGTATTATACTCACCTAGAGGATCTTTCTCACCGATAGTAGTTCGACTTAGTTCTAGATACCATCCACCAGGACCTTGGAATCCATGAGAATAGACTTTCACAAATGGTAGATCCTCACCATCAGGGGTAGGAAGAAAGCGGATGACTGCATATCCATTACCGGATTTATCACAGGATAGTTTCCATACACGATCATCAGTTGTACTATTAGAATTATTCATTTTCTCAACTTCTTTCACCAGTTTTTCGGTGAGAGAACCAAGTTTGGATTGCTTTTTAAGATTTGCAAAGTTGGACATAAGATTTTTTTAGATTAATTGGATTTGTTTGGATTACTTGGATATCATACCAGAGACTCGCTCAGAAGTCAAGCGTCCTCTTGAGGTAATCGATGGTCTTAGATATGTTACTAAAAACAGTATTCATGTCAATGTTTGATGGGTATCCCAACATAGTCATTGACGTATGAATATTCTCTCTCATCTGAATTGCTTTAGGGTCATCAGACAGAGACAGTCGAGTATACATGATTCGTTGCTTTTCTAGCAAGCAACTCAATGTATCGATGTGCTTCAATCTTTGATCACGAGAGTTCAACAGATTGTATAAAGGTAAATCTAAAATTTTATTCTGAAGTTCTTGAATTTCATTCAATTCCTCTTGAATAATATCGGAATCAAAAAAATTACTCATAAACAATATCTCTCAAAAGTTTTTTATATTGAAACACATCAATATTTATGAATGGTTTGTATTTGTGAATTTTTAAACTTACAGTTTCCCAAATTGGATCTAAAAGTTTCTTATCAAAATCTTTTGAAAAATTTAAGATTTTGTCGTAAATGACTAAGTTTTCTAAGTATAGACTTCCGCTTAGATACTTTTTGAGTATTACTGGATGACCCTTGATACAACTCAAAGCATCGTCTAATTTTGTCTGAGAGAACAATTCTGCTGATTGCTCCTTGAATAAGTACGTCAAACTTTGCTGACGTTTCATCCATTCGATGTAATTTTTTTCTCCAGAATTGATAATTTCTCCAATCCATAAGTTACCTGAATTATTTGAGGAAACAAAGTTTGAAACAAAAAAGTCAACAATTTCTTTGTCTTTATATTTTCTAGATACTTTTTCGAAAAAGTATCTATCGCTGCGTTTATGATACGAGTCTAATGATGCTCTAACCTTTTTATTATATTTAAAATAATCGTATTTTGGATTAGTGAAATGTGATTTAAGTGCAAGATAATTGCAAAAAACTTGAAAAGGTTCCATCAAAATGGTAAACGCGCTTTCGAACTTCGTTTCATAAAGTTGAGATTAATTGCATCATTTTTTAGACGTTCCTTAAGAGTCTTCGTTACCAATTTTGCAACAGACTCTACTTCTAGTTTGTGAATATCACAATACATTATAATTGCTTCAATGTAATTTACCTGTTCTAATGCAACAAGATTTTCAATTTCTTGAGCAAACTTTACTGGAGTTAGAAATTTACTCTCGATAACTTGTTCTAGTTCAGTTGTCGGTTCCATATATTCGATTTTGATATCTAAAAATGCTTCTAGTGGATTTCTCATAAAATCACGAACAATTATTTATTATAGGACACTGAACATCTGGCGTCAAGCACTCATAAGTTCTAAACGATCGTTGACAAATTTTTTAATATATTTAACTACTAGTTTCATATATTTGTCAAAGTCTTTTTCCTCATATACTACACATTCACCATTTTCACATGCCATGATAATGACAAGTTTTTTAATTCTAGTTCCAGTCATTTCATAGTATGCCATACCATAAAACATTGCCTGAACAAAGTAATTTTCAATCCAGTCTCTAGGTTTTGGTTTCTTGGAAGTTTTAAAGTCAATAACAGCAAGTTCTCCATTATATTCAGCAATACAGTCTGTTGTTCCAGCAACACCTAAATGTTTGCTAAACAATGCTCCTTCCAAGCAATGAATGTTGTTGATATTATTCAGTTCTGGTTTTGAGATCTTAAAAAGAAAGTCTGAAAGAGGTTGAACAGAAGGAAGATCCCGATTATAAAGATAGTTCTCTACAAGAGAGTGCATATCTGTTCCACGACTTGTTGCCGCTTTTGTGATGCGATCTGCTTCTTCTTCACCAACTCTATTGCGCCATTTAACAAAGATTTCTTTATTAAAATGACTAGTCACTGAAGTAATGGAGACCATCTTAAGAAGTTGGTCTCCATCAGGAATTGAATAATATCTTACATTATCTATAGTTGTTCTTTCCAGTTTGGGAAGAATCACATCAATATGATTAAACATTAAATTACAGTCCTAATGATTTTTTAGCGATTACAAATTCACGAACTAAGTTTGAGCGAACAATATCATCAACACCAAATTCAATTTTTTCAAAGGATGGCATTGCTTCAATTACACGAATAAAATCAATAATACCAGTCTTTTCACTTTGCTTGATCAAATCACTTTGCTCAATATCACCCGCGAACATAATTTTAGTATCTTCACCACATCTTGAAATTACTGAAAATGATTCATGACTAGAAAGATTTTGTGCTTCATCTACGATAACAATGGCATTGTCAAGAGTGACACCACGAATAAAAGAAGTACACCAAAAAGAAATTGTATTTTGTGCTTTTAGATTTCCATATAACATTTCAAAGTCGGCATCAGAAGGCATCTGAAACATGTACTTTACCATGTTCTTATATGGTATTTCGAAAAGAGTTTTTTTCTGATCCTCATCACCAGGCATAAAACCAATTTCTCTTGTTTGAACCAATGACCTTACGATATAAATCTTTTCGTAAGGTGTTCTTTCATCGAGAACTTCTTTTAATGCTTTATAAAGTAATATAAATGTTTTACCAGATCCTGGAACACCGTGAGCGAAAATATTTTTTCCCTCATCGTAATAATTGTATAATAACTTCTGATTTTCAGTGAGAGGTTCAATATCAATTAGGTAATCTAAACTAATTGTTTTTTTACGCTTCGCTTGACGAGTAGTAAGACCAACACCGATTGGTTGATCATTCGTCCTTCTTTTTCTTGCCATATTAGAGTTTTTTTACAGTTGATCCCGGCATTTTGCTTGCTTTTGACAAGACTTCGTTCCATGAAGGGTGTTTAGAGGTTAATTTATTCCTCCAATCACCGACTTCCTGGGAGGCAGCGCACCCTTTACTCCAATCTTTATCCCAGTCCGGATTATCTTTTCTCCACTGGTCATAATCAGCAATAGACATACTCAATTCTTTTTCTTCACCTGTTTTAAGGTTTTTAACGGGGTATAAAGGCATTTTTCAAAAGTATTATATAAAAAAATATTTATTTACATTTCTAGAAAAGGTTCTTCCTCCCCCATTTTACCTGAAATGTGTCACCAAGTCAATTTAGATCAAATAACCCAATCCGCTTCTCCGCCAAGTGCTTCATAACAAGATGGAAATTGTTCTGCAAAAATTTTTTTACATTCTTTTGCAATTTGCATATGTTCCTTTTGAGTTCCTGATTTTTCACGAAGAGAAATATAAGTGATCCAAGAACGACAAGAACCCGTCATATAGATGCGTGTGGGCGTTGCCAGAGGCAATACAAATCGAGCACACTCCTTTGCCACCCCCTTATCAAGAAGTTCCTTATAGAGTTCCATAGATGCCTGAAAATGATCATTAATCTTCAACCAAAGATCCTCTTTCATATCTTCGGAGAAATCATCAATAGAATTCTGACGATTCTTGGTATCCTGACGGCGGAGATCAGGTACAGGAATATCACCCAATAAGGAAGAATCTGCATAACGCTGAGAAAACTCTTGGAATGTGAAACTGCGATGACGCAGAATCTGTGCGGCAATACCACGGTTTGTTTCAATCGCAAGAGTCATAGAAGACTGTTCAAAAACTGACCAATGATTATGCTTAATACAATAAGCAAGTAACTTGGCATAGTTCTCCGAACTCTGATTACTTGGGTTAGAAACTCGTGCAATAAATGCCATTGTTTTTTCTGCATCTGGTGTTACACTAATGAGTTTTACGGTCATTTCTTTCCAAATCCTTTTGATGTTTTTGCTTCTAGGTCTGCGAGTTCCTGTTTTACTACTCGCAGTTGTTTTTTCATTTCAATAAGTTTTTCTTCAGGATATAAATGATCTTGTTTTGTAAGTTTCTCCAGTAACTTTACAAGTTCCCTCGCTCTAGTCATATAGTTCACTGTCCTCGAAAATTTCATCATAATCTGTAATTAGTGGGGGTGATACATCCATCTTTAGATGTTTAATCTCATTCTTATAAACTTCTGACTTTAGATTATCTAAAAGAAGTTCCATATTTCGAATAATCAACTTCACTTTTTCTAAATCCATTCTCACCTCACGTGACTTCAAAATGAATATACTACACTGACCCCCGATCTGTCAAGGGGTCATCGAAAAAAAAACCTAGAGATTTCTCTAGGTTTAAACAATCAACTTTTTCTTTTCTTTTTTTCAGGTTTAGAAAATCCCCATAGTTTAGGATTTATTCTTCCATACCCCCAATCAATATTGCGAATAACTGATCCTAAATTATCATAATACATATCAAAAATACTTGATCTCTTACTTGAACGAGTCAAGTCATAATGAATCTTACCATTAATCTCATATGTCACAATATAAGCATCATTGGGAACATTCTTATCCTTTGCTTCTTCTAACGTGCAATTTTGCTTTAAAATTTCACACCCATATTGAGACTTAAACAATTCCTTTTCTTGTGCGGTCCAAGAATGATTTGAGTCTGATTTAGGTTTATCTTCCATCTTCGGTTTTTCTGCAAGTTTTTTACCCATTATATGAACTCCAAAAAATTATGAACGTCCACCCCACTGAATATCAGGGTAAGCTTGAGCAACAATATCCATTGTAATTTTATATTTTTCACTTAGTCTTTTATCTTTGACAAGACATAAAATTTCTGCTTCAAGTGGATGAAGACCCTGAAGAATATTAATAAACATAGTTTCTCTACGAAGAGAACTTAAACTGTCGTTACCACCTTTAATAAAGTTATAAAATCTCTCATATTCTTTACGAATGGATGAGAATCCTTGATCTTGTGAACCTAAAGAATTGCTTCCAAGTTCACCCATTTTTGCAACTGCATCTCCAATTTTTTCAGATACAGTACCACTAAAGGAATTCTGTTCACCCACACTAGAATAAGGAACCTCTCCAGGGGGGAGAACTGAAATTACACTTTCATCAAAGTTCCAAATAAAAATTGCTTTAAGTGATGGATGTTCATACTTTTGTAGAACTTCCACTTTTTTTGCATTGGTTCTTTGTTTTGATGCCAGTTGAAGAACTTCAAATGCAAACGGATTTGCTGGAAGATCTTTCATTACAGGTTCTACAGGTTTTGCTGTAACCGCTTTAGATTTTACTGCTACGGGTTTCTTTTTTGCTGATGTTGTCATATAAAAAAATAATTTACAATTTAGTTATTCATCGTCATCGTCATCCATATCATCATCTAGAAAGTAATCAGGATTAAAACTTACTGCAACTACTTCATCTGCAATTACGTTTCCATTACCATCAAAAAATTCTGGATGTAGTTTTGGTTTGTCTTGATAGTTCATCATGTATTCTCTAGTAACCCAACCAATCACAAGACCAATAATGAGATATAATATAGCCAAGAAGGAACCAAAAACTAAACTAACTGCTAACATGTTTTTTCTCCTGAGGGAAACTATTTTTTCCTGGATTGAATAAAAAATTCAAAATAGATAGTAAATTCCCTTTTAAATAAAGAAACTATCTTCTTATGAATAATACGAAACGGTTGAGTTTGTTTTGTTTTACCTCCATATAATAAAACTTCAACTCCACGATTACGATAATCTTCTTTTTTATTTAGGTATTCAGGTCTTGATGACATGGTGTTCCTTGAGGAATTTGATCGTGTCAGTGCAACCACCTAACTTTTTATTATCGCAAATAACTTGTGGAAATGTGGAACCTTCTCCAAATTCAGAATAGAATTCATCTTTAGTGAAGTGCTCATCAAGATTATACACCACGTACTTGCTTCCTGTCAAATCTAAGACTTGTTTTATTTTATAACAATATTTACAATCATTTTTGGTATATACTGCAAAGTTCATAGTAATTATAGGATTTATATTAATTTATAAGAATAGGAGGATGACTGTGTGCCACCCTCCTATCATAGCATCATTTTTTGAGGGTGTAAACCCTTTATACATCAAATATCATCTATCTGATAATCATTTTCATCAACCAATTCTATAATTTCTTCATCAGTTGTTTCTATAATTTCTTCAGAAACTTCAGGAACTGGTGTAGTAATTGTCGCTTCTATTTCATATGCAGGACCATGTTCCTTCAACATTTCGGTTATTTGTTCAATTGTATATCCCGTATCATTTGCAGAATCTGCAGTAAGATGATATAGATGACTTAAAGGAAGTGTGATAGTTACTGTTTTTGTAGACATTTAACCTTTTCTCCATAGTTCTTTGGAAAATTGGACCCACTGTTCAATACGTGTGTCCCAATTGTAGTATTTATTAATTGCTTGTACTTGTAATGAGTTATCAAATTTACCTTCACGATATTCCACAATTGTCTTTTTCAATTCTCTTGCAAATCTTTCGATGTGTTTTTGTCTATCTGGAATAAATCCATAATGTCGTGAAAATCCAAGTCCAGTTTCAGGTAGAGCGGCAAGATTACTCGAAAGAACAGAACATCCAGCAGCAAGTGCCTCAATCATACAAATGCAAGATGTTTCCATGAAATATGCTGGATAAGCAAAGATATGAGTTTTCATTAATTGCTCTCTTACTTTTGAATTGTTGGTACGAGTATGTCTAACAATTCTCTTATCATTATTCGCTAATCTCAAACAATAACGAAGAAATTCTTCTTCTTGTTGCCCAACATGAGAATATTCATAAGTTTGAATTCCTTCTAAATGTTGTTTCTTTCGTTCATCTGGATCGAGTTCATGAAAGATATGAAGATCAAAATCCTCTTCGGGTATTAACTTAATTGCTTCAAGAAGAATATCAAGACCTCGAATTGGATTTGGATGGAACATCAACTGCAACTTTCCTTTTGGTTTTTCATGAATCTCAAAAGGTTTAATTGCATTTTTAAGTACATGACACTTTTCCGTTGGAAGTTGAAATCTTTCCATGAATCTTTCATACTGCCAATCAGACACAAAGACATATGCCTTAAAGTGTTTCTGGAATTGTTTGTCCATCAATTGCTCTAGACCTGCCTCCATATGATGAGGATGTAACCACACAATATTTGAGTTGTCTGGTGCAATGATATTGTCACCTGGAATTACACACCAGTGCCAATCTGCAAGATCTGGAGCAGCAGGGAGAACATAATCTTGCCAGGCACGACCCATAATCTCGGTTCCACCAGTTCCATCTGGATTTAAAGATGCCTCTAGAAGTGGTGGCATATTATTGTGAAGATACTCAGGTTTTGTAGTTACTTTGTCAGTCATTTCATAAAACTCCTTTGGAAATATTTGTGCAATAAGATTTCTTAGATTCTCTGGGTAATTTAGAAAATTATATGCAATGAATTGCTTGTTTTCATGTGTGCGATTCAAAATATCTTTTTTATTTTGAATCGCACTGAGAAGATTCTCTTCATTTTTGATCTCATCCCGATTGAATTCTTGATGTGCATAAGATTCTAATTTATCTTGAATCTGAGAAATACCACCAAAAAATGTAAAGTGCCAACCCCCATTTTCAAAGAAAGGAAATTCATAAGAGTGACTTCTTAAAAAATCCCCACCCTTATCTAGTGCTGTTTCGATATTTGTAAATACTGTCCCACCCCAAGTACTGTTCTCATATGTTACAAAATTATAATAAAGATTATGACATTTTGCGAGAGCAAGATTATTTTCTGGGAGACCATTTTGTTTTACATGTTGAACTAACTCCTTACATGGAATTTCGTCAACATCACTTAACATAAACAAATCATTTTTGGAAAAGTTTTTAAGAACTTCCAATATATGATTTCTTTGCCCTCTTTCTAATTTCCAAAATCCAGATGTAAAGTCACATTCAGTTTTGTTTGAAAAATCATAATTAGTAATATCAGGTTCATAATGAACTGATATAATTTTTGCACGCAAAACCTCATCGAATTCATTTAAAATTTGGTCTAGGTAATATGGTTTTGTATCTCCAGAATGAGTATAATTACATTCGGATATAACAAAATAATCAACAATATCACGAAGATATTCCAAACGAAGTTTTAGAATATCAAATTCATTAAAAAATGAAAAACCGTCAATAACTTTCATTCAATAACCTCTTCTAAAAATTTATCCATTGGCGATTTCTTAAAGATTTCTAGACCTCTTTCTGTCTGAGCATCAAGTTCTTCAGGTTTTTTAAGAAGTTTATATGCAGTATCCACAAAACGATTATAAGTTGAAGTGAATACAGTTCCTTCCATATAATCGGGAAAGTCTGTAGTATCATTTCTTTCACAGAGAACAGGAACTTTATTTTGGATTAAATGTGATACACGAATAATTTCAAAGATTTGATTATCATGATTATGTAAATTAATTACTAACTTTGCTCTTTTGATTAGTTGGTCTCTATCATCACCATAAGTAGATTGAACAGAAACAAAATTAATTTTTTTATTATTCGCAAATTGGTCCATAATGTGAAGTCTTCTTGCAGATGGAGACATATATGCAAGAATATCAATATCTCTATCTTCAGGTTTGTTTCTTTCAAAATATGAAATCTCTGGAACATAACCAACCTTACAATGCTTTATATTTTCTACCCCTGCTTTACGTAGAACATCAACATTTCGCATCGAATAATCCCATACTTCTAGTCCACGATACTTACGACACCAACGAACACATTCTGGTTGATCTCTCATTTGTTCCAGAGAGTAAATAATTGTATCTTTTGGAATATCATGTCTTACAACATCTACTGGGCAATGGTGCATTCCAAAAACAATATTTCGTCTTCCGGGTTCAAAAGTATTGATGCTATTTGTTACATCATATCCTAGTCTTTGTAATGAGAAAAACACTGATGCTTCAATTTCATGAAACACATTGGAATGGATATAAAATCCATTATCTGGAACAATTCTTACTAAATTAAATTTCATTGAATAAACTCCTCAAAGTTTTTATTAATTTCATGAATTAGATTTATATTCTTACTTATAACTCCTAATCCATTACAATGTTTGAAGTTTGTTTTTGGAAGTTTAATTTCGTTGAAGAAGTCTTTAACTCCAAAATTCTCAATCATTGTGTCGTGCAATAAGATTATGCCATTTTCTTTCACAAATGGTGACCACTTTTCATAATCATTTTTAACTGCTTCATAAGTATGAAGTCCATCAATATGAAGAACATCAATTTCTTTATTCCATGTTTGGACTACATCATCAAAAAATCCTCTAATAAATGTAATATTACTCAATTCCAATTCTCTTTGTTTTTCTAAGACATAATCATAAGTATTTCTGATTCCTGCATGTTCATCACCCTCAAAACTATCAATGCCATAGATATGACCAATTTCTGGAAGAGCAAAACAGAATGTTGAATATCCGTAATCAACTCCTAAGTCCACAACAACGTCTGGTTCAACTCTACGAATTAACCAGTCTGCAAAGTCTCTATGATCTCTCCAATTAAAGTTTCCCATTGAACCAACTTCAGTAAGAGTGTGGATTTTACCATATCGTCTCTTCTCTTCATCACTCTTCATGCTCTCATCATACATCTCTCTCGGATAGTAAATAAAATATCTTTCAAGTCCTTGGTTATCATATTGATGATGACGACGATAATGAAAACAATATTGATTTGGAATTCCAGTTGCCATCCAAAGTTCAAAACAATAACGATAATTTTGAAGTTCTCTTAACATCGCATCAACATCCATATACTCTTCAATCTTGAGGGGATGTTTGAGTTTGCGAATATAATCATTTCGTGCCCACCAGAAGTTCCCTGCATAATGCTGAACTACAAAGTCAAGTTTAATATCGTGTCGTTCTACCCAATCAACACCACAGCAATCATATCCTTCATCAAGTTTAGCAATACATTCTTCCCATTTCTCAAGATTGAAATATTGCATATAATGCCTCCAATCCTTAAGAGCACCAGGAATATGAGTTGTGTATGAACTTATACCCTTATTATGAAAATAAAAGACATAACCATCATCATCTTGGCAATGCTCATATATCTTTGTGAGAGTTTGCCCTTCGTAAAGATTAGGTTGTTCTCCAACATTCCTCATATCAATAATGTTGACAAATGGATAACGATCTTTAATATAATTAGTTACCATTTGATCATAAGAATGACCAGTTTTAGAATTATAAAGTCCAAGAGGAAGAGTGATACACATATTGACAGTTGCTTTATCAGAAAGACCAACCGATTTCAATAAACTCATTTGTTCATCCACCCACCAAATCCACATATTGTTGGTATCTGGAATGAAGAGGTGATAAAAAACGGCAATAGTTTTTTTCACTTTCTTTTCATTTTTGTAATTTAACATACAATATTACTCTTAATGTGTCCAACAACAACTGAAGAATCTACATAAACCTTATATCCATTTTCCGTGACTCTCTCACAGAAATACAAATCTTCACCCAATGGAAGTTCATAGGTTACTCCATTAACTTCTTGAATTACTTTACCTAGTCCATACCAAGGTCTCTTGAGAGATTCAAACACACCAGATTTGATGCACATAAAACCAAGACCGACACCATAAACTGGAAAAACTTCTCCTATTTGATTTAGATTAGAAATTTCATCTCTAGTCATTGGGCGATAATCATCTTTGCTTCTATGAATCATTGCGTCTTCACCCCGTGCTTCAAAATAAACACCAGAAATTAAATCCTTATCTGATTGTAATAGTTTGATAAAATGTTCTGGATTCCAAACAATATCACTATCAATACAAAATATTTTATCGTAAGTATATTGACCTTTGCCAGGACTACTATTAAATACCTCTAAATTTTTGGACCCAGTAATCGTTGCTTCTCTCGCATTTGTTACAAGAGATGCATACTCATTCTGAAACAACCAAGAAATATTATTTGCCTGAAGAACATGAATTGTTCCAAGTAATGACTTTACATATCCTGATTCCAATTGATTGCCTGGAGTTGCAATTACCACATTGAAGTGTGGTCTTGTAGGTTCAACATTATTTGAATAATTTAACATATTTTTAATTATAGAATTACCATTTTTTGATGACCGACTCGAATCTTGGGATTACACCAAATTTCAAATCCATAACTTCTTAAGTCCTCACACATTGCAACATCTTCAGAACACATATCCTCAAGTATTGTACCATCATCCTTAATAAGTTGAACTTTTTTGGGAGCAAACCAAGGATAAGGAATTTTTTCAAATACACCTTTTTTCATAAGAACCCATCCAAATCCACAGTAATCAACTTTAAATGGTCCGGGTCGTCTTGCCATTTCTTCAATTGTCTCAAAATGATAAGAACCTTTAGACATTAAAAGTTCTTTGTCCATTTTTTCGACAACAGTGGACTGATTGCAAATTGGAGTTCCATTTGATTGCACATACCAACCAGTAGCAACATCCTTATTCATCATTAAAAGTTCCATTAAATCTTCAGTTTTAAAAATAATATCACTATCAATCCACATAATGTAATCATAAGGAACATTCCCCCTCCAAGGAGTTAACATTGTTCCTGCAAAATTATCCGCTTCTAAACAATCAGTTCTGGCAAAATTTACCATAGAACTATAACGTTGAGAAATGTAAAAGTTAATTCCCATTTGATTCAAATCAAATAATAATCGAATCATTTGGGTCATAAAAGTTCCAGAATAATAAAATCCTGGAAGACAAAATGCGATTGTTTTTCCTTTAAAATTATTTTTCGGTTGATTTGTATAATTCAGAGACATAAAACGAAGTCAATGTAAATTCATTGTACCATATTTAGAGTCATTTTACCACCAGGTAATCTTGACATATCCATCACCACCATTACCACCAACACCAAATCTGTTAAGTTCTGATGAATATGCACCTCCACCTCCTCCACCTCCACGAGTACCATTTCCACCATTTCCTGCAAATGATACTGAAGTTAATGATGCTGAAGATAAAATCCCTGAACCACCACCAATTGCGAAAAGTCCATTACCAAAAACTGAAGATTGTATTGTACTAGTAGAAAAATTTGAAGTCCTCAATCTCCAATTAATTGCATCAGTTGAATATGCTAAAGTTCCAGAAGCACCAGAAGCAATATAAGTATTAGAAGTATAAGATAATCCGTAAATATTAGTTGCACCTACTCCAGAAGTTCTTAAAGTCCATTGAATTCCATTAGTTGAAGTATTAAGAACTCCACTAGCACCAGCAACAACATAAACATTACCATAAAGAAGTTGATAAAGTGCTGCTGTAGTACCAGATGTTCTTGAAGTCCATTGAATTGCATCTGTTGATGTTTGAATTGCTCCAGCGGCACGACAGTTTAAATAATACTCAGTAGTGGCAGTAGAATATAAAAGTGAATTAATAATATTAGTAACGTTACCTGTAGTTCTTAAGGTCCATTGAATTGCATTAGTTGAGGTGGCAATTTCTCCAGCGGTTGCT
>Ga0129336_10000226_pt1 | contig 30894 bp, 30 predicted proteins | sample CPB6_02_DNA_FD_96878 | JGI IMG/M metagenome (GOLD analysis project Ga0129336, IMG submission 96878) | Freshwater to marine salinity gradient microbial communities from Chesapeake Bay, USA - CPBay_Sum_0.6_0.2_DNA | ecosystem: Environmental > Aquatic > Marine > Coastal | place: USA: Chesapeake...
AAGGGTCATTAGACACTTGGCTAGATGAAAAGAGCACGACAAGAGCACCACAAGCGCAAGCAAAGAGAAAGTAAACGGAAGGAAGACAATGATCGGTTCATTCCGCAAGAAGGGCCTCGCGGCTGCTTCTGCAGTGATCGCCGTCGCGGGTCTCGCCCTCACTTCGGTGCCGGCGCAGGCTTCAGAGCCAGGCGTCACAGCGAACTCGGTGAAGTTGGGAATCACGGTGCCGATGACCGGTATCGCAGCTCCTGGCTACTCCAAGGTCGCGCCAGCAGCGAAGGCGTACTTCGACTACGTCAACGCCAATGGCGGTATCAATGGTCGAAAGATCCAGTTGGTCATCGAAGATGACCGCTACCTGCCACAAGAGGCAGTCATCAAGACGAATAAGTTGATCTTGCGCGACAAGGTCTTCGCGATCGTCGGAGCGCTCGGTACCGCGAACAACCTCGCTGTCAACAGCAAGGTCCGTCTCGGTGCGCGTGGCGTACCTTCGCTCTTCGTCAATACAGGTTTCAGCGGATTCGCTGATAAGAGGAAGTACCCGACTCTCTTCCCGCTCTTCTCCACCTATGCGATGGAAGCAAAGATCATGGGTAATTACATCAAGGAGAACTTCGCCGGAAAGAAGATCGGCCTCATCGTCCAGAACGATGACTTCGGCGTCGATGCTCTCAAAGGCTTCGCTGCCGCTGGCGTGAAGTTCGACGAGACCATCAAGTATGTCTCCGGAACCCAATCACCAGCCACGGCTCTGACCTGGGTGCAGAAGTTGGTAGCTGCGAAGATCGAAGTGGTCTACCTCTTCGGTGTCACCACAGCGACTGCTGCAGCAGTCGGTGTCGCAGCGCAGGCTGGCTACAAGCCACAGTGGATCTTCGGTTCTGTCGGTGCTGATGCAACGACGATCCAGACCGCAACCACTGTCCCAGTCGCACTCCTCAATGGCGCAATCTCCGCATCGTTCATGCCTGATGCAGCAGATACCACCGATGAGTACGTCAAGTTCTTCCGCGAAGTGAACACCCAGTACAACAAGGGCGTCACCTTCGACAACAACGTCCTCGCAGGAATGAACGGCGCGATGATGGTCGCGAATGCGATCAAGGCAGCAGGTCCGAACCTCACCCGTAAGGGCTTGATGGCTGCGATCGAGAGCAAGGGAGCGACCTTCCCAAGTGCAGGCCTCGTTCCACTCGCTTACTCATCGACCAGCCGCGTCGGTTACACCGGATACTGGATCGGCAAGTACAACGCCACCGGTTCCCTCCTACCAATCGAGGCGAAGAACGTCGTCTACACAACTGACTCCGGAAACGGTCCAGTGGTGAAGACGACCTCTAAGCGTCCAGCACTTCCACCGAAGGGATTGCCACAATAATGAAGAGAACATTCAAAGCAATCGCTGTTGGATTCACATCCGCAGCACTCGTCGCTCTCTCGCTCGTAGTCGTACCGACTGCGGCGAATGCGAATCCAGTCTGTGCGACTGTCGGTGGCATCAAGAGCTGTCAGGGAAAGACCTCTGACGGCGCTGCCTATGTCTTGCAGGCACCGCTCAACTTCAATGGAACTGCATTCCTCTACTCGAAGGGATATCGCTATCCGATTAGCATCCCTGGTGTTTGGGATGTGGCTGCTTCCAGTGTTGCCGAGCAAGTACCTGGTTCGAATGCAACGATCAAGACTCAAGTAGCAACCGCTTTGCTCTCCAAGGGCTATGGCCTGTTCTCCTCCGCCTACACCAAGGCTGGCTGGAATGCAGATGGTGCAGTGAAGACCAACGTCGAGTTGGTTGGAATCTGGAAGAAGGAATTCCCAAACACCAAGAAGATCGTTGCGTGGGGAGAGTCTCAAGGCGGATTCATCACACAGGCGCTCGCTGAAAACTACCCAACCCTCGTCGATGCAGCAGTTCCACTCTGCATGGTCGGAGGCTCGGTTGAAGCAGCGTTGAAGATGGCCGGCGATGCACTCTGGGGTACGAAGGTCTTCTTCGATCCGACGATCAAGGCTGGCGGTTACTCTGCAGGAACGGCAGGTGTCGTTGAGCAACTCACCGATATCGGCAAGATCGCTGCTGCGTTGACATCGCTCTCTGGTGCTATCGCTACCGGTGCGTGGCCTGCGACTGCGACTGCGGTCCCAGCTGCCATCAAGGCCGTAGTGCCATCACGTTCTGCGGTGACCCTCATCGGTCAAATGGCTGGTCTTCCAAATGTGAGCGCCAACATCGATGGTGTCTCAGGTCCCGGAGACCCAGCATCGCTTCCACACGCACAGTTCGTACTCGGTGCAGCACCTGCGATCGCTACCTTGCAGAACCTGCAGGATGCAGCGATTCTCGGCGTGTTGATCATCGCGGACCTCGAAGGCATCAATGGTGGTCGTGTCTACGACAACACCAAGACTGACTATGAGGCACAACTCGGTGATGCCAAGGCGATCTACAACCTTGCACTCTCCGGAAATGATGCCGCTGATGCACTCCTTGGAGTGCTCAAGGCTGCACCTCGTGACACTGCCAATCCGGCAGCGCTCACTAAGTTGCGTGCGATGCTCTCTCACAAGGGCGTCATCAACGTGCCAACGGTCGCCATGACGGCTCCATTCGAGTCGACCACTCCTGGTGGACATCTCCAGTGGTTGATCAACTCCAACAAGGCGAACCTTGATAAGGCAAAGACTGCGGCTGTCGCTGCGATCCGTGCCGGCAAGCCACGTCCATCGACGGTCAACAACTTGATGGTCATCTGGAACTTCCCGCCAGATAAGTACACGACCTTCACGTCGGCTGGTCTGCCAGACACATCCAAGCCAGCTGCGAATGGCACCAAGCACTGCAACTACACCGTCGCGCAATTGACTGCGATGGCTGAGTTGGGTGCGATTGCTGCCATCACTGGCAAGGTACCGAATGCAGCAAACGCCCGAATCTTGATGCGAAAGGCGGGGGGACTCTCCTTCGATCGCGACTTCGAGGCGCCACTGCTCAAGTTCTACGCAATCGAGTAATGCTCGAACGCTAAGGAACAAAAAGTACAAGCAGTAAAGGCAGTACAAGCAAGAGATTGAACCGATCGAAGACCGGGGATCTAGGGAAACCTAGGTCCCCGGTTCTTTTTCTAACTAGAGTTGCCACTATGGATCGGAAAGAACGGATCACCACTTCGCGCGAGGAGATGCTCGCGCTCGGTGAGGAGTTCGGACGCACTCTGGTTGCGGGGGATCTCGTCGTCTTGAAGGGCGAATTGGGCGCCGGGAAGACCACCTTCACCCAAGGAATCGGCAGAGCTCTTGGAATCGAGGATGTCGCATCGCCCACTTTCGTGATCTCTCGGATCCATAAGTCCCGCCCGCCGCTCGTCCATGTCGACGCTTATCGATTACTTGCCAACAAGACGGGCGCATTGGAATTCGATGATCTCGACCTCGATACGAATCGAGAGGAGTCGATCATCGTGATCGAATGGGGAAGCGATCTTGTTGCGCGTTTGGCGGAGAGTTACTTCCTCGTTGAGATCGAACTCGTTGATGATCAAGATGCGCGCAAGGTCGTGATCTCAAAGCCATGACCTCACTCGTGATCGATACCGCCACCTCACGCACTTCAGTAGGGCTCTTCGATGGCGCGATTCCACTCTTTGCTGGCCGTCACGACGGTGCGACCGAACACGGCGAGGCGTTGCCGCGTCTCGTTGAAGGTGCGATCGAGGTCGCACGTGGTGCGGCTAAGGAGATCACCCAGGTCGTCGTTGGGATGGGACCTGGTCCATTCACGGGTCTTCGCGCCGGAATCACCTTCGCAAAAGTATTCGCTCATGCTCGCGAGATTCCATTGGCGGGGGTCTGTTCCTTGGATGGAATTGTCAGTGGAGTGAACGGTGAGTACATCGTCGCAACCGATGCGCGGCGGAAAGAGCTCTATTGGGCAAGGTATGAATCGGGAAAGCGAATTGGTGCGCCACAGGTATCACTTCCTGATGAGGTGAAGAGAATGGGTCTTCCGGTCTACGGCGAAGGTGCAGAGAAGTACGGATTCGAGGCAGATATCGACCTCATCTATCCCCATCCACTCTTCCTTCTCGCCGCGACCGAGTGGGCCGAGAACGTCCATGATCCGATGTACTTGCGAAAGCCAGATGCTGTTCCGACGAGTGAGCGACGATGATCAACTATCGCAATCTCACTCTCGTCGATGCGGTCGAGGTCTTCGAATTGGAGAAGGAGATCTTCACCAAGGAGGCGTGGTCACTCGCGCAAGTGAAGGAGGAGTTAGGCGGCGCTCGGCGTCTCTATATTGGTGCGATCGATGGGGATCTGGCATCGGGGCGGATAGTCGGTTATGGCGGGATCGCAGTGAGTGGAGAGAGCGCTGACATCCATAACATCGCCGTGGTGGAGGAGTTTCGAAGACAAGGGATTGCACGGCGTTTGATCGCCAGGCTTGAGCGATGGGCTAAGGATCAAGGGGCGAGTGAGATCCTCCTTGAGATGCGAGTCGGTAATACTGAGGCAAGACCGCTCTATCAGTCGCTCGGTTATAGCGAGGTGCGAATTCGTAAGGACTATTACGCGCCAGGCATGGATGCGATTGTGATGAGTAAGTCAGTAGGTGCTCCGTGAACGCTTCAAAAACTTCTACAAGCCAACCGCTCGTCCTTGGTATCGAGACATCGTGTGATGAGACTGCCGTTGGCATCGTCGCAGGTCGTCGATTACTCGCCAATGTCATCGCATCAAGTGTCGAAGAACATGAGCGATTCGGTGGCGTCGTACCGGAGATCGCAAGCAGGGCTCACTTAGAGGCGATCTGGCCAGCGATCGAGCGCGCTACAGCAGAGGCGAAGGTCTCGCTCTCCGATCTCGATGCGATCGCAGTGACCGCAGGACCTGGTCTTGTCGGAGCTCTCCTGGTCGGTGTCTCTGCTGCGAATGGATTGGCGCTTGCTTTGGATAAGCCGCTTTATGGTGTGAACCATCTTGCATCGCACGTGGCGGTCGACCTTCTTACGCATGAGAAGGAGTTTCGTCCATCGATCGCGCTCCTGGTCAGCGGTGGACATTCATCGATCCTCAAAGTGGAGCGACTCTCCTCATCATTCGAAGCGATGGGACAGACTCTCGATGATGCGGCAGGTGAGGCATTCGACAAGATCGCACGGATCCTTGGTCTCGGTTTTCCTGGCGGACCTTTGATCGATCGCGAAGCAAAGAGTGGAAAGGTGACGATTGATTTCCCAAGAGGGATGACTGCAGCGAAGGATCAGGAAGGTCATCGCTTCGATTTCTCGTTCTCAGGTTTGAAGACAGCGGTATCTCGCTATCTCAAGGCGACGCCGGATTATCTCCGCGCCGATGTCGCAGCTTCTTTCCAAGAGGCGGTGGTCGATGTATTGACGATGAAGGCGCTCGATGCTTGTAAGGCAACCGGGATCGATTCACTCCTAATAGGTGGCGGGGTTGCAGCGAACTCGCGCCTTCGTGAGATGGCGAAAGTAAGAGCGGAGGCTGCCGGAGTAGAAGTGAGGATCCCGCCAGCGATTCTTTGTACTGACAATGGCGCGATGGTCGCAGCACTGGGAGCGACCTTGGTCACGGATGGAATCGCGCTCTCTCCACGAGGGATTGCAGCGGATAGTTCTGCACCGGTCGCCCTTGTCGCTTGGTGACCGTAGTCGCCACACGCTTCATTTCATGCGGGAAGAACGGCATGATTCGCTCCGTGAAGCGGACTCTTCTCGTCGTCTTTCTCTCGCTCCTTCCCCTTACAGCGATGGCGAATACGCCTCCCATCACCAACATTCAAGTGAAGATCTTCGAAGGTGGGCTTGATCAAGGCTGGTTTCGTCCCTCACATCTCGGCGTGAGGATTGATGATGAAAACATCAATGACAATAGATTCGATACTTACGCTTGCTTGAAACTTGGTTCGGGAGATTGTGGTTACAGTGATGGAAACATCGTCAGCTATTTTGGCACTGTCATTTACCCAGTCTGTGTTGATTCAAGTAGTGGACCCTGCATCGAAAAGTTCGAACTTCGTCGTGGTTCTACCAGTTGGCAAGAGGCCGAGTACATCAGAAGCGTGAATGGCCCCACGCGTAGTGAAGAGCCCAGTATTGGATTTCCTGATGCAGGATCGATCAGTCTCTGGCGTAGCAAGAGTGTGACTCATCAGGGTGGCGAAGGTAATTACGCCATTGTGGTCGTTTCGGACGGAAGCGGAAGTAGAGGTAAGGACTGGAGCTATTCGGCGATTCAGGCACGGATCCTTCCCTTCAATGAGGAGAAGGGAAGCTTTCAAGAGGCATCAGTCGGACCATCGAGACCTATGAGCGTCGAAGGCGTCGACTATGGAAAGCGAATCGCTTATTCCGGATACGAGATCGATTCAATTTGGTCTGATCGTTTTGGCAAAGGGAGGCAAGCTGAATGGAGTGAGGGAGTCGAAGCACGCCTAACTTTGAGAGTGCCTACATCAACAAATGGCTGGATAGGGGGGAGGATGTCTGGAGTCGACTTTGAACTCGCACCCCTCAACGAAAAGATCAATCGATTGCGCATTACTGGATCAGCCATCTCGGTCTCAGAGGTTGAAGTCAATATTCCGCTTGCTGACGTTCCAGAAAAGTTGAAGAAGGTATATCCAGGAATTGATCCTCCAGTAATAGGGGCCTACTTTTCGGTGGGCTCAAAACATCAAGTGGCAGCTCGTGCGCTTGAGGCGTTACGTGATTACACCCAAGATCGAGCTACCGGCACTCGCACTGTCTGGGGCTTTGAGACGGTTGAGTCCACCTCAAACAGATGTCTGGCAGATAAGAATCGAATCGTTGGATTTATCAGCACGAATGCCCTTTCCTACACAAACTCTGCCCCCACATTTGCCGATGGCAGATTGAAGTATTCGGTGGCGAATATGCATCGAAATGAGAAGGGAGAGGTGATCCGAGGAAGTTATGACCTGGTGATCCGTTCTGATGCTGCGCGCTGTCTTTATGGTTTCTCGAACGCGCCGATCGAGGCAGTTGTCTCTGTGACCTACGATGACAAAGAAGAAAATGTAGCGACAACTGCGACTGGGGAACGAGACGGCTGGCTCTTCATCTCGGCGAAGAATTTCACCTACTCGAGCCCATCGATTGAGGTAGCGATCTCACAGCCCAAACCCACTCCGACTCCCACCCCTACAGTTGTGGCACCTTCCACCACGGTTACGAAGCCGACTTTGAAGAGCACGATCTCATGCGTCAAAGGAACCACCGTCAAGAAAATAACTGGTAAGTCGCCTCGATGTCCGAAGGGCTTCAAGAAGCGCGTCTGAAGGAATACACAGCAACGCTCACTTCACAAGTTGTCCCGCCTCGTGGCACAATATGCGCTAGAACGCATATTGTCTTTGGATGGCTTGGGAGGTTGTGCTTCATAGCGCAGTGGAAGAGTGGTACTTGCACTTGAGTGATTTGGAACGGGAAAAAGTCACTGCCGCTATCAATGAGTTGAAGCAGAAGGGGCCATTGTTGGGCAGACCTTTTGTAGATCATGTGAAAGGGTCAACAGTGAGAAATTTGAAGGAGTTGAGACCGATAGGTACGACCATCCGCTGTCTATTTGCCTTCGATAATTCCCGTCGAGCCGTGATCTTGGTTGCTGGAGATAAGAAGGGTCGGTGGAGCGACTGGTACCCCTCACACATAAAGCTTGCCGAGGCCAGATTCGTGAAACATGGTAAGGGTAGAAAGGATTTCTTCGATGAGTGAATGGGTGAGCTGGGATGAGATTCGCAAAGGGATTCCTGTAAATGAAAAGCGAGTCGCAAAGTACATGAAGATGATGCAGGCTGCCATTGATGGCATAAAGCTCGCTGAACTTCGTCAGGTTAGAAGACTCACTCAAAACGAGATGGCCAAGAAGTTGAAGATCGACCAATCAAATGTCTCTCGAATCGAACGAGGCAAATTCGATGCTGTTGAGATTCGAACTCTTCGAAAGTATGTTGAAGCTCTTGGTGGGGAGCTCGAGATTCGGGTCACGATTGACGATGTCTCGCAGAGGTTGATCGACTCTGAGTACGAGAAGAAGATGGAACGGAAGTTGATTCGTGCCGAAGCTGAGCGGGCCAAGAAAAAGGTGCCGGCAAAGATGAGACCACGGGCCAAGAGCGTGGCCAAACGCCGCACCTCAAAGAGGGTCGTGGCACGTAAAGCCTAGGTTCACCGTACATTTATCTCAAAGATCGCGCGTGGTTTATCTCGCCTCGACACTTTCTTTTAGAAGGTCAACCAAGACTTTGAATTCTGCTGATCTTTCCTGCCACATCAAGAATTCCTGAAATGGATTAGATGAGGACGCTTTGAAGCGATATCCATTGATTTGCAGGAAGACGCTGAGTGCGGCAAAAGCGACGCGCTTGTTTCCATCTAAGAAGGCATGATTTGTCCAGAGAGATTGAAAGAGTGCACAGGCTTCCTCAACAAGATCGTTGTAGTAACCTGAATGAGGCCTAGCAATCGCCGATTCAAGCGCGGCAAGACTCAAGAGCCCGGGCTCACCACCAAACTTCTCAATGAGCATGGTGTGGAGCACGAGTATGTCTGAGACGGATAGGTACGTTCGCCCCGTCACTTAGAAAGCTTGGCGAGGAGCTTTTCATGCTCGGCAAGCGTTTCAGTTATTGCTCTCAATACGGCGGGTTCAGGTAGTTCGGCACCGCGATAGTCAATGTAATCGCGGAGGGCCTTCTCCAGTAGAGACTGAAACTGGAGACCCTCCTCTTCCGCCACCTTCCTCGCACGCTTGAAGAGCTCAGGATCTATCTGAGATGAGAACTTCACTCGTGTCTTGGCCATACTTCTCCTATCAAGAAATTTCTTGATGATTCTAACAGGCTGGACTTATTGGGTTTGGCGAAGTCCACCGATTTGAGCTTCGGGAATACGCCCCCTAGGGTTCGCGTTGGCACTCTCGGCCTAACAGTGCTAACCGGCACTGCCACCGGCCCCGCATAACCCCTAAAGACCTAAGAACGAACCAAAGAACCGAATCAAGAAGGAGCAAAACGATGGCCATCGCCATTAAGCCACTCGAAGATCGAGTCGTAGTCAAGCCGCTAGATGCTGAGACCACCACCGCATCGGGGCTGGTCATCCCAGATACCGCCAAAGAGAAGCCACAGGAGGGCAAGGTCGTAGCTGTTGGACCAGGCCGCTTCGATGATGGCGAGCGCGTCCCGATGGACGTGAAGGAAGGCGACGTAGTCCTCTACAGCAAGTACGGCGGCACCGAAGTCAAGTTCGGTGGCGAGGAGTACTTGGTCCTCTCAGCGCGCGACATCCTCGCGATCATCAACAAGTAGTACGGGGACTGACCACACATGGGTAAGAGTCTGCAATTCGACGAGAACGCTCGTCGCGCAATGGAACGAGGAGTCAACATCCTCGCCGATACGGTCAAGGTGACGCTGGGACCTAAGGGACGCAACGTCGTCTTGGGTAAGTCCTTCGGCGCACCGGTGATCACAAACGATGGTGTGACCATCGCGAAGGAGATCGAACTCTCCGATCCAGCCGAGAACATGGGCGCACAGTTGGTCAAGCAAGTAGCAGAGAAGACCAACGACATCGCAGGTGATGGAACCACCACCGCGACCGTCCTTGCTCAGGCGATGGTGAAGGAAGGTCTTCGCAATCTCGCCGCCGGCGCACAACCAATGGGCATCAAGATCGGTATTGAGAAGGCAGTCGCTGCCATCGTCGAGAAGCTCCACAGCAATGCGACACCTGTCGCAGGCAAGGATCAGATCGCCAATGTCGCGACCATCTCCGCACAGGATCGCAACATCGGTGAATTGATCGCCGAGGCGATGGACAAGGTCGGCAAAGACGGCGTCATTACCGTGGAAGAGTCATCGACTACCGGTCTCGAGCTCGAGTTCACCGAAGGTATGCAGTTCGATAAGGGCTATATCTCGCCTTATTTCGTCACTGATGCCGATCGTATGGAGGCAGTCCTCGAGGACGCCTACATCTTGATCTCATCTCAGAAGGTCTCTGCTCTCCCTGACCTCCTTCCCGTTTTGGAGAAGGTCGCACAGGCGAGCAAGCCACTCTTGATCATCGCAGAGGATGTCGAAGGCGAAGCGCTTTCGACTCTCGTGGTCAACAAGGTCCGTGGAACATTCGCTTCCGCAGCGGTGAAGGCGCCTGGTTTCGGTGATCGCCGTAAGGCGATGCTCCAAGACATGGCGATCCTCACCGGCGCGACAGTGATCTCTGCTGAGGTTGGTCTCAAGTTGGATCAGGTCTCACTCGACATGCTCGGTCGCGCTCGCCGCGTCGTCGTCACCAAGGATGCCACCACCATCGTCGATGGTTCCGGTGATCGCAAGTCGGTCGAAGGACGTATCGGTGAGATCCGTCGCGAGATCGATGTCGCTGATTCCGATTGGGATCGCGAGAAGTTGCAAGAGCGTCTTGCGAAACTCTCTGGCGGCGTCTGCGTCATCAAGGTCGGCGCACATACTGAGGTCGAGTTGAAGGAGAAGAAGCACCGACTTGAGGATGCTATCTCCGCTACTCGCGCAGCGGTAGAAGAGGGGATCGTCGTCGGTGGTGGCGCTGCACTTGTGCACGCTGCTTCAGTACTCGAGAACGATCTCGGTCTTGAGGGAGATAACGCAACCGGCGTCCGTCTCGTCCGCAAGGCGTGCGAAGAGCCACTTCGTTGGATCGCAGAGAATGCCGGACATGAGGGTTATGTCGTCGTTTCGAAGGTCAAGGCGTTGAAGAAGGATGAAGGATTCAACGCAGCGACTGATGAATATGGTGATCTGGTCAAGGCTGGCGTCATCGATCCAGTGAAGGTGACGCGTTCGGCGCTCGCCAACGCAGCATCGATCGCAGCGATGTTCATCACCACTGAGGCCCTCGTATTCGAAACTCCCGAGGAGAAGAAGGAAGAGGCCGCCGGACATGGCCACAGCCATGGTCCAGGGGGACACTCCCACTAAGTAATTGACCATCGGTGCTCACTTCGTGAGCGCTGAAGTAGATTATGCGGGCTCTCACTTACGAGGGCCCGCATTTTCTTTGTTCATTTCATGCGGCAACTGAGGATGAGAGAAGGATTGACGCGCAGATGAGCATCTTCCTGGCGAGCACCGAGACGACCGAAGCGGCAGAGCGCATCTCCAACACCACTCCGACGATCTGGGCCGTGACTGGGATCGCTGTCGGAGTTGTCATCATCTTCGATTTGTTCTGGGCTTGGTATCGCCGTAACTCCGAGACCTCGTTGAAGGAAGCTGCAAGCTGGACCTTCATCTATGTCTCCGCAGCGATCATTTTCGGCATCACGATGCGCAGTTGGGAGAGCCCTGAGGCGAGCACGGAATTCTTCGCCGGATGGATCACCGAGTATTCGCTCTCAATCGACAATCTCTTCGTCTTCATCATCATCTTGACTCGATTGAAGGTCAAGAAAGAGCAAGAACAGATGGTTCTCTTACTCGGCATCCTGATGGCCCTTGTATTGCGTGGCATCTTCATCATCATCGGGGCTGCCGTCATCGAACGTTTCGTCGCCGTCTTCTTCCTCTTCGGCGCGATCTTGCTCTGGACCGCTTACAAACTCATCACCGGGGATACCGATGAGGATGAGTGGGATGAGAGCAAGTTGATCAAGAAGTTGCGTACTCGCGGTTGGTCGACCTTCACGCTTGCACTAGTTGCGCTTGGCACTACCGACATTCTCTTCGCCCTTGACTCCATCCCCGCGATCTTCGGACTCACACGAGATCCCTACATCGTCTTCATGGCAAATGCCTTTGCTCTGATGGGGCTTCGTCAGCTCTACTTCCTTGTCGGGATCCTGCTTCGCCGTCTGGTCTATCTATCGAAGGGCCTTGCGATTGTGCTCGGCTTCATCGGTGTGAAACTTGTGATCGAGGCGCTCCACGGAGTTGGTATCGATGAGATCGGTCCGGTGGTCGTTCCGCACATCTCGCTCAATTTCTCACTTGGCGTAATTGTTAGCGCTTTGGCGGTCACTGCGGTCATCAGTCTTCGTAAGAATCCAAGCGAACCAGACCCTAGAGATCACGCCTAATCGAGCATAGAATCTAAGAATGCGGCTCAAGCTTGCACTCTGGTTCTCGCTTTCAGCGCTTCTACTTACTTTGCAGTCGAGCCCGCAAGCCGCGAATGCCGCCACCTTCTTCGATGTCAATGTCACTGACCACGCTCCGTTGTCAGGAATCCTTGGGAGTGGTACGTCGTATATTGCAACACAGTTGAGGTTCGGCATTGGTGGAAATGGTGCGCAGAGCCTTTGTAGCGGTCTCAGCGATCCCAAGTGTGCGCAGGATGCAGAGATCTACGCGATGCTGCCGGTCTGTCAGAGTGCGACCGAGATCAACTGCATCGAATCGCTTGCTGTCACCTCAGAGGGAAATCAGGGCGGTGCGGCGACATTCAAGAAGACGATTGGCACATTGTCTTTCCCGGCAGAACCTGAGATCGGTCTCCCTGCGGGAGCGAACATTTCGCTTTGGAATGTACCGAGCCTTTCGAGCGCTGGGAAGATTGGGGACTTCGCCGTCACGGTCAGAGTGAAACTTTTCAAGAATGGATCCACACTTAGAGCGGACAATTTCAGCGCGCGTGTAGAGCCCTACTCACTCACTACCACCACTGAGGGTCCAGTTCGCACCCTCGAGAAACTAAATCCCCTCGGAGTCCCTGGTATCTCCGGTGAAGGTGGTTCGAGAGATTGCATCTGGATCGACAGCGGGCAATGCGGGTCTGTGAAGGACTTTCCCAAAGATTCCAGAGTCAAACTGACGATTCGAATCGGGAATTACCTGACCTCGTGGTTGCACGGTCGATTCACCGATCCTTCGATCACGATCACTGCTATTGATGCGAAGAACAATCGCCTTGAGATGGAAGCAGCTCCGGTCAAAGTCCCTTCCGCCACCGCGCTAGTAAACGCAGACGAGGCGGAGGATTCGGTGAAGAATCGGTTCAAGGACCCTTCCGGTTATCTTCCGCCAGGGAATATCGGCATGTATATCGAGGCGACCGATCCCTTCGCCATCAATAGCTTTCGAGATTTTGAGAAGTTCTTCTCGAAAAAGTCGAACAAGCTCGTCGATACCTGGTCTATGAGGTCGCTCTCGGCGCCATTGAGCTCTTGTGCCAATCGGGTGGCAAGTTCTCTCAATGCACCTCTCTCGACATTGATAGGAATCGTTGCGACGAATTCGGTGACCTACGAGAGCCAACCACCTGCCTTCATCGATGGTGCGCTCAACTATCAAGTGGCTGGGCTTCGCTATCTAGCGGATGGGACGACGATCTTCCAAGGCCGTTACGACCTATTGATGCGATCACAATTCGCTCGATGCCTCTACAACTACACCGATGCCCCGGTCCTTGCAGAGGTCTCGATAACCAAGGAGGAGGGAACCGAGGTTGTTCAAACCACGGTACTCAAGGAAAGTAACGGTTGGTTGGCGCTCGGAGCCTATGGATTCACCTTCTCATCGCCCACATTGAAGGTGAAATTGACTCAGGAGAAAGTCGTCGCGCCAACTCCGACTCCTACGCCGACTCCTACACCTACTGCTTCAGCATCACCGGTAGCGAGTCCGACTGCGACACCGAAGCCCCTGGCTGTATCGACCAAGAGTTCGATCACATGCATCAAAGGCAAGTTGACCAAGAAGGTCAACGGGGAGAAACCGAAGTGCCCGAAAGGCTATAAACAAAGATAATTGCCCCTATGCGCAAGTTCCTCCTCTCGTTGTTTCTACTTCTTGTAGTGCTTGCCGGCCAACAGAGTTCGGCCTCTTCGGAGTTTGAGAAGTATTCATGGCCGCCCGTGATAGACAGTGAGAAGAGCGCTGACAGGACTACTGGCTATTCGTGGGTCTCCAACGACAGCTTCGTCGGTGATGCGCGCGGTGGTGAGGGTGTTAGTCGCATCAGCGTCGCACCGGATGTTCAGCCCTCCTGCACGAGTTTCCTTGATCCACTTTGTGTCAATCTCATCACCAGCGGAAATTCTGGTTGGTGGAGCAATATGGTGCTCGATGCTTGTGCCAAGTTTGAGGGTAGGTATCCATGTATCGAGGGAGTGTCGATCATGGAGGGTCAGAACTCTCGTTCGTTGACCTTCGACCGATACGTCCCCACGAACACATGGCAACCAGATGATTCACGCAACGTGCCACCTGGTGGTGCGGCTTCACTCTGGAAGGACCCTTCGGGATCTGATGACTTGAGATATCTCGTCATCTTCGCTGGTCCGATCTCATGGCCGGATGCGAGGAAACCGATTTCTGGAGTTCCAAGTCTGCTCTCGGAATTTCAGGCATCCATCACGGCCACCAAAGTCCTCAAAGGCGACTTCAAACCTGATTTCCGTTCGACAAATGAGCAAGGAATTCCGCAATGGGTGGGTACGGCTCCTCTTTACTGTCTTTGGGTAGCTATCGGTGAATGTGGTTATAAGACGGAGTTCCCCTCTGGCGCAAAGTTCCAACTCTCGTCCAACATCCCCAATAACTTCAGTGGATTCTTGATCGGTCGAATGAAGGATCCAACAGTCGAAATCACGCCGATCGCCCGAAACATGATCAATCTCAAAGTCACCGCCGAGCCGATCATGATTCCTCTTCTGAAAGGGGTCACTCGATCGGAGAACGCGTCAGAGGCGATAATCGATCATTTCAATAATCCAGAGAAGTACTTCTGCCCTTCGACGGACGCTACTTGCCGCAAGGGAATGATCAGCATAGGTACTGCAAGTAGCGGTACTACCGCCTTCGAGTACTTCTCACTCTTTGAGAGCTACTTTGCGAAAGAGGCTGCGCTCATGGTGCCAGTCTGGTCATTTCGGAATCACCCAGCCAATCTCGGACAATGCTCCAACTCCTCATACTTCCAAGGTCTTGTGAGCACCAATGCCGCAATCTATGAGGGAGATCCACCGAAGTTGATAGATGGTGAACTTGTGTATCGGGTGGCCGGTGTCCATCTCGACTCTGCCGGTCGCATCTTTCAAGGGAGTTATGACCTCTTGATCCAATCGAGTGTAGGTCGTTGTCTGTACAAGTTGGATCAGAGACCGATCAGGGCGACAATCTCAATCCAAAACACTTCGGGTGAGAATCTGGTCTACACCACTAGTTTCAGAGAGAAGGACGGCTGGATCAAGATGTCTGCCAATGGCTTCACCTTCTCGCAACCGACGATCAAGGTGGCTTTGCGTCAAGATGAATCTGCACCGCTTCCAACGCCAACACCATCGGCTTCGCCGACGATCAAGCCAGTTGGCGAGAAGAAGAGCATCACATGTGTGAAGGGTAAAAGGGTCAAGAAAGTCGTGAACGAGAATCCGAAGTGTCCGAAGGGCTTCAAAAAGCGATAGAAAGAGTCTGACAAAACAAAAAGACCGGGGCTCGACTCCCCGGTCTTTTTAGTTTCTTGCTATTCCGTTATAAGGAAGGGGGTTCGCAACCGATTCCCTAGGAGGAGAGAAGGAGATTACGAAACGGAATACATCCCACGCCGTGTTGAGCGAGAGATGATTTCGAGGCGTTCCTCTTCGGAGAGGCCGCCCCAGATCCCGTAGGGCTCTTGGACTGCGAGCGCGTGCGCCCGGCACTCCGCGATCACTGGACAGGCATTGCAGACCGCCTTGGCCGCCATCTCGCGGGCCTTGCGGCGAGGACCCCGTTCATTCTCGGGGTGGAAGAACATCTCGGTTGGGAGGGATCGGCAGGCACCCTGCTGCTGCCACTCCCATGAAGCTGCTACAGGCTTGGGAAGTCGTGATACCTCGGTCATGCTGAGCTCGTTTCCTTGTAGGGGTTTCCGGCTTTGCGTGAGGCGGACTTTACAATCGTTGCATAGGTTGTTCAAGCCCCTTGGAAGCGTGGCGGGTGTGATTTTCCTGAGTCTTTCCCCGTGGGCGGCCTCCCGTAGGGGCCCTTTCAAGTGGCAGTGATGGGGGTCATAGCCCACTCTTGCCTCGTGACGATGCCCTCGAATCGAACCACGACGAAGGACGAATCCTTGACCGTGGCAGCCGTCGCTCGACGACTCGGCGTCGCACCCGCAACGCTTCGGACCTGGGATCGCCGATATGGCCTCGGGCCCTCCGGACATACACAAGGTGAGCATCGTCGTTACAACTCGATGGATCTTGCACGACTTACCTTGATGCGCAAACTTGTCATCGCGGGTATGTCGCCATCGCAAGCAGCAGATCAAGCTCTCAAGCTCGAAGACGAGAACATCAGTAAGGCGAACTTCGTAGAACTCCTACCGCAAGAGTTCGAAGTCCGCGAGGAACTCGTCGATTCTTTGATGCGTGCGGCGCAGGCGATGGATCGCACCTTCGTCTTCGAACTTCTCGAATCTGAGATCCGTAACAACGGTGTCATCAAGGCATGGAGCGAGGTAATCGTTCCCTGCTTGATGTTGATCGGTGATGAGTGGGCGGTGACCGGTTCCGGCATCGAAGTCGAGCACATGTTCTCGGAGATCATCAAGAACATCCTGCAGACCAACCTCAAACCCACGAAGGATCCGCGAAACTCTCGCCCGGTCCTCTTGGCATGTATCGGCGAGGAGACTCACTCCCTCGCGCTCTTCGCATTGCAAGTCGCCCTCTCGGAGATGAATGTCGAGGCGCATTTCCTCGGCGCTCGCACTCCGTTGGAAGCGATCGTCGCTACCGTGAAGAGGAGCGCGCCACCAGCGATCTTCCTCTGGGCGCAGTTGGAGCGACATGGCGATGTCACATTGCTCGCAGATATCCCATCGATACGTCCTACGCCACGGATCGTCCTTGGTGGACCTGGATGGTTCAGAGACGGTGTTGCGATTCCTTCATCGACGCCATCTAAGTTGAAGGTAGTCCATGTCGAAGATCTCCCGAAAGCAGTCTCGGAGATCATGTACGCCATCGGTGACTAGCTCCGCTTTTCTCACTCCTGCATCGAAGCCTTAGGATGAGGCCATGTCCGAGGCCAATGAGAAAGTCTTGATGTTGGGCCTCACCTATGACGATGTCCTCCTCCTCCCCGACGCCTCTGAGGTGGTCCCAAGCGAGGTCGAGACCAAGACCCAATTGACCCGGAATATCAGCCTCGATGTCCCGCTCGTCTCCTCGGCGATGGATACCGTCACCGAATCCCAGATGGCGATCGCAATGGCCAAGGCCGGTGGCATCGGCATCATCCATCGCAACCTCTCGATCGAGGAACAGGTCACTCACGCCAAACTCGTCAAAGGGGCGGGGCTTCTCGTAGGAGCGGCCGTCGGAGTCGGTGATGATGGTTTTACGAGAGCGGAGGCGCTCATCGATGCTGGCATCGATGTCGTTGTCGTCGATACCGCACATGGACACCATCGCGCCGTCCTCGATGCGATCGAGCGAATCAAGAAGAAGTACTCCGAGCAAGAGGTGATCGGCGGCAATGTCGCCACTCGCGCAGGCGCACAGGCTCTCATCAACGCTGGCGCCGATGCGGTCAAAGTCGGCGTCGGACCTGGATCGATCTGCACCACACGTGTCGTCGCAGGAGTCGGTGTGCCACAAGTGACTGCGATTATGGAAGCTGCGAAGGCTTGTAAGAAGTCTGATGTCCCGTTGATCGCCGATGGTGGATTGCAGTACTCAGGCGATATCGCGAAGGCGATCGTCTCTGGTGCAGATTCAGTGATGCTCGGCTCTCTCCTTGCTGGATGTGATGAATCTCCCGGTGAGTTGATCGAGATCGATGGCAGGAAGTACAAGTCATATCGCGGCATGGGTTCTCTCGGTGCGATGCAAAGTCGTGGTGAGAAGAAGAGCTACTCCAAGGATCGTTATATGCAAGATGATGTCTTGGCAGAGGACAAGTTGGTTCCCGAAGGAATCGAAGGCAAGGTCGCCTACCGCGGAAGCGTCGCAACGGTCGTCCATCAACTCGTCGGTGGCCTTCGAAGCGGTATGGGATATGCCGGAGCTGCGACTATCGATGATCTGAAGCGGAACGGTCGATTGGTGCAGATCACCTTCGCGGGGCTACAAGAGAGCCATCCGCACGATGTCTTGCATGTGGCAGAGGCGCCGAATTACACGCGCGCGAACAAGGGCAAATAAGGGCAGATAGGCGGAGGCATCCATGGCAGATATCGAACTCGCCCCCGGCAAACGGGCCCGCACTGCTTATTCTTTCGACGATATCGCAATCGTCCCAAGTAGAAGGACTCGAGATCACGAAGAGGCATCCACTGCTTGGCAGATAGACGCATACAAGTTCACAGTTCCACTCCTTGCAGCTCCGATGGACTCCGTCGTCTCACCGGAGACTGCGATCGAAATCGGACGACTCGGCGGACTTGGTGTCTTGAATCTTGAAGGCCTCTGGACTCGTTACGAGAATCCGAAGAACCAACTCGGTGAGATCTCATCGCTTCCAGCAGAGCAAGCGACGAAGCGAATGCAAGAGATCTACCGCGCACCGATCCGTCCGGAATTGATCAAGTCACGGATCAAGGAGATCCGTGATGCTGGCGTGACGGTTGCAGCGGCGCTCTCACCACAGCGAACCCAAGAGTTCTATAAGACCGTCCTCGAGGCCGGGATCGACATCTTCGTCATCCGTGGCACCACAGTCTCGGCAGAACATGTCTCCGCAAAACATGAGCCACTCAACTTGAAGAAGTTCATCCATGAACTCGATGTTCCAGTGATAGTCGGCGGTTGCGCTACTGCAACAGGTGCACTCCATCTCATGCGAGCAGGTGCTGCTGGAGTCCTCGTCGGATTCGGCGGTGGCGCTGCGCATACGACGCGTCAGACCCTTGGGATCTCGGTTCCGATGGCCTCAGCGGTCGCAGAGGTCGCTTCTGCGCGCCGCGAATACCTTGATGAATCTGGCGGACGCTATGTCCATGTCATTGCCGATGGTTCTGTCGGAAAGAGTGGCGATATCGCAAAGGCGATCGCATGTGGAGCCGACGCTGTGATGATGGGTTCACCGCTCGCCAAAGCAGAGGAATCACCAGGGCGCGGATTCCACTGGGGTAGCGAAGCGCATCACGATCAATTACCACGCGGCACTCGCGTCCATGTCGGCACTGTCGGAACGCTTGCCCAGATCCTCCATGGTCCTTCCACCACCGCAGATGGATCGATGAATCTCTTCGGTGCGTTACGCCGCGCGATGGCGACGAGCGGTTACTCAGAGTTGAAGGAATTCCAGAAGGTCGAGATCGTCATCCATCGTGGTTGATCAAGGATCAGAGCGCGTCCTCGTCGTCGACTTCGGTGCGCAATATGCGCAGTTGATCGCACGTAGGGTGAGACAGGCAGGGGTCTACTCCGAGATCATCGGATCTGATCTGGCATGGGATTCGATCTCGAAGATTCGTCCAAGCGCGATCATCCTCTCTGGCGGACCATCATCGGTCTATGAAAGTGGTGCGCCACTTCTCGATAAGCGGATCGTCGAGACCGGGATTCCGATCTTCGGAATTTGCTACGGATTCCAAGCGATGGCTAATGCGCTTGGTGGGGAAGTAGCGAAGACCGGAAAGTCAGAGTTCGGTAGGACGCCATTCACCGCGAAGTCCTCGAAACTCTTTGCCTCGATGAAGGATCATTTCAACGTCTGGATGTCGCATGGCGATAGCGTGAAACGGCTGCCACCAGGTTTCACAAATACGGGGAGCACTTCTGAGACTGAGATCTCTGCCTTTGAGAATGAGAGTGGACTCCTTGCTGGAGTCCAATTCCATCCTGAGGTCCTTCACACTGAGAACGGTCAAGAGATACTCCGCCGCTGGTTGATCGAGATCGTAGATTTGAAAGGTACGTGGAGCGCAGAGAACATCATCGAGAGCGAAGTACGACGCATCCGCGAGGAGGTCGGTAGCGCTCGTGTGATCTGTGGTCTCTCTGGCGGCGTCGACTCTGCAGTAGCGGCCGCACTCGTACAACGCGCGATCGGTGAGCAACTAACTTGTGTATTCGTCGATCACGGTCTCTTGCGAGAAGGAGAAGCGGAACAGGTAGAGCGAGACTTCGTCAAGGCGACCGGTGTTCGACTAGTCGTCGTCGATGAACGTAGGCGCTTCCTCGATGCGCTCGCCGGTGTCACCGATCCAGAGACGAAGCGAAAGATCATCGGAAGAGAGTTCATCCGGGCGTTCGAATCTGCGGCAAGTGAGATCTCGCGCGATAAGAAGGTCGAGTACTTGGTGCAAGGCACGCTCTACCCCGATATCGTCGAGTCAGGTGGTGGAACCGGGACTGCCAATATCAAGTCACATCACAACGTCGGCGGTCTTCCCGAGGACCTTGATTTCACTCTCATTGAACCGCTTCGTTCCCTCTTCAAGGATGAGGTGAGAGCGGTCGGAGCCCTCCTCGGACTTCCAGAAGAGATCGTCTGGCGTCAACCGTTCCCAGGACCAGGCTTAGGGATTCGGATCATCGGTGAAGTTACTGAAGAAAGACTTAGAGTTCTTCGTTCAGCCGACTTGATCGCTCGTGAAGAACTAAAATCCGCTGAGTTGGATCGAACGATCTGGCAATGCCCCGTCGTATTGCTCGCTGATGTCAGGAGCGTCGGAGTACAAGGAGATGGCAGGACCTACGGCCATCCGATCGTATTGCGACCTGTGACAAGTGAGGATGCGATGACGGCAGATTGGGCACGAGTGCCTTACGAGGTGTTGGAACGGATCTCAACTCGCATCACTAACGAGGTGCGAGAAGTGAATCGAGTGATACTCGATATCACGAGCAAACCACCCGGCACCATCGAATGGGAGTAGCTCGTACCTAAACCGCGGTAAGACCGACATTCGGAGTGGTGATAACGATGAGCAAGCGAATCGGATTCGCTCTTTCTTTCGTGCTTGCTTTCTCACTCTTGAGCATCGCACCATCCTCGGCTGATGAGAAGATCAAGCCACAGAAGGTCAATAAGAGCATCAAAGGTGAACGGTGCAAGCCAACCGATGCGATCGGGCATGCGCCCACCGATGTGCTGATCCCAGAACGAGTATTGACTCCGCGAGAGATGGCACGGACGATGAAGCAGATCGTCTTGGATACCAACTGCGGGGACATCGTCATCCAGCCGAACTACCGTGCCCGTGTCGCGCTGACTGCGCTGAATGCTTTGATCCGTGGCGGTTTCTACGACATGTCCTTATGTCATCGTCTGACCACAGAGAAGCTCTATGTCCTGCAGTGTGGGGATCCCACTGCGACAGGTCGCGGTGGACCTAACTTCACATACGGCGTCGAGAACCTGCCGGAATTAGTCGATGGGAATTACCCAGAGGGAACCGTTGCGATCGCAAATTCAGGCACACCTAATAGCAATGGAAGTCAATTCTTCATCGTCTACCAAGACACCACCTTGCCGCCGAGCTACACCATCGTCGGTCGAGTGATTCGAGGCATCGACATCGTGAAGATGATTGCGAAAGACGGAACCAAGAACGGCAGTGGCGATGGCGCCCCTAAACAGGTCATCGCAATCGAACGAGCCTGGATCCGCTAGCAAGACCTAATCAGTAGACACGATCCGAAGCACTCAATCAGTATTTATCACGCGGAATATCTCCGCATACTTGCCCGCACCTAGCCCCATCACTTCAGCGTTGCGCTCCCCCCAAGACCTGATCATCTCTTCCATCTTGGGATTGTGTGCGGTCTGACTGACGTGAGCGTGGAGGGCTTTGATCTTCAAGTCGATCGTCTCGGTGATGTCGACAACATGATTGGGATCCTTCGCTGCCATTACCCATACCTCTTTGACGCGATGTGGTTCCAGTCCTTCTTCCTTGAGGAGGTCTTCGAAAGCGAATGCGTTACGTGCGTCCGGATACACCGCTTGGATCGCTGCTTCACCTGCTGCCATGTGATCGGGGTGGGAGGAGAAGAGTCGATCCCAATTTCGTTCTGGTGATTGGATGACGAGTCGATCCGGCTTATGGATCCTGATCTGTCGGACAATCTCCTTACGAAGTTGGATCGTCGGCTCCAACCAGCCATCTCGGTAACCGAGAAAAGTGATCCGCGAGACCCCGACGACTGCGCCAGCATCACGTTGTTCCTTCTGTCTGATCTTCGGCATCTCTTCGCGAGGTACTGATGGATCCTCACCACCTTGGTCACCATTGGTGCAAATGACGTAGGAGACCTCGATTCCCTTCTTCACCCAGAGCGCGATGGAACCAGAACATCCGAAGTCGAGATCATCGGGATGAGCGGTGACGATCAGGACCTTCGAGATCTCTTCGTCAGCGAGAGGTTGGTAGGGAGGGAAGAGCGGATTCGACATGGTGGGATTCTCGCAGATTGCACTCGACGCTTACACTCGCGGTCTATGTCCGCGGATATCCTCGAAGATCTCAACCCGCAACAGCGCGAGGCTGTGATCCATCAAGGAACCCCACTCCTGATCGTCGCTGGCGCTGGATCTGGAAAGACCCGAGTACTCACCAGACGGATCGCACACCTTCTGCAGCAACGCTCTATCGCGCCATGGGAGATCCTCGCCATCACATTCACCAACAAGGCGGCAGGTGAGATGAAGGAGCGAGTGGCAGAGCTCGTAGGTCCCAGGTCGAAGAACATGTGGGTGGCTACATTCCACTCGGCTTGCGTGCGGATCCTGCGTAACGAGATCGAGCACCTCGGCTATTCACGGCAATTCACCATCTATGACAGTGCGGACTCTTTGCGATTGATCACGATGGTCATGAGAGACCTCAATCTCGACTCTAAGAGGTATGTGCCTCGAGCGTTCCAAGGGGCGATCTCGCGGGCAAAGAACGAGCTTCTCGGCCCTGCCGACTATCGCAACTCAACGCAAAATTACATGGAAGAGGTGATCGCTGAGGTTTACGCGCTCTATCAGAAGCGCTTGGTCCAGGCCAATGCCGTTGACTTCGACGACATCATCATGAAGACGGTCGAGCTCTTGCAAAGCTTCCCGCAAGTGCGCGAGCGATATCGGATGCGCTTCAAACACATCCTGGTCGATGAGTATCAAGACACCAATCATGCCCAGTATGTCCTGGTTCGCTTCTTGGTCGGTGATTTCGCCGAGGGGATCGCACCTGCTGAGCTATGCGTAGTGGGCGATGCTGACCAATCGATCTATGGTTTCCGCGGCGCGACGATCCGCAACATCATGCAGTTCGAAGAGGACTATCCAGATGCGAAGACCATCCTCTTGGAGCAGAACTATCGCTCGACGCAGAACATCTTGAGCGCTGCCAATGCCGTGATCGAGAAGAACGAATCCCGTAAGGCGAAGAACCTCTGGTCCGAGGCCGGAAGTGGCGAGAAGATCACCGGGTTCGTGGCTTCAAGTGAACATGACGAGGCGCAATTCGTCGCTGACCGGATCAAGGAACTATCGCGTGAAGGAAACGCTCGATATGGTGAGTGCGCCATCTTCTATCGAACCAATGCACAATCACGTGTCTTCGAAGAGATCTTCCTACGGGAATCACTTCCCTACAAGGTGGTCGGTGGCGTCCGCTTCTATGAACGGCGCGAGATCAAGGACCTGCTCGCATATCTTCGTGTCTTGGTCAATCCCAGCGATGAGGTATCACTACGCCGGATCATCAATACGCCAAAGCGTGGGATCGGTGATCGCGCCCTTGATACCGTCGATGCCTTCGCAAAGGCGAATGAGATCTCCTTCTACCAAGCGCTTACACAGGCGAGTGATATCGAGGATCTCGCAGCGCGTAGCGCGAGTGCGATCAATGGCTTCACTGATCTGATTGCCACGCTTCGTACCCTGGTTGAAGCGAACTCTTCTCCGGCATCGATCGCAGCAGCGGTCTTGGAGCAGAGTGGGATGCTCGCTGAGTTCCAAGAGAGCGATGATCCGCAGGATGAGTCGCGCGCCGAGAACGTCCAAGAGTTCGTCGCAGTCGCAGAGGAATTCGTCACCGATCGAGTGGAGGCAGGCGAGAGTGCGACGCTCGTTGAATTCCTTGAAGAAGTCTCACTCGTGGCAGATGCCGACGAGATCCCAGTTGGCGATGAGTCAGAGGGCGTGGTGACGTTGATGACGCTCCACACCGCCAAAGGTCTCGAGTTCCCAGTCGTCTTCTTGACCGGTATGGAAGAGAACGTCTTCCCACATTCTCGTTCCATTGGCGAACGTGAGGAGTTGGAGGAAGAGCGACGCCTTGCCTATGTAGGGATCACACGCGCGCGAAAGCGTCTCTACATCTCCCGTGCCGAATATCGAAGCGCATGGGGTGCGCCGAATTACAACCCACCATCTCGTTTCCTCGACGAGATCCCAGAGGAGGTGATTGAGTGGAGTGGAGATGCGATTCATGGTTCACCCGGTATCAGCGAGTATCGCCGCGCCGTCTCTGGCGCTTCATCGTACGTGCGACGAGGTTCTGCTCCGAATCCGATCGCACGTCCTTCCGCTACCGGCAAGAGAGTCGGAACGGAGGGATTGAAACTCGCCCCAGGCGATCGCGTCAGCCACGACACCTTCGGTCTTGGCACTGTGGTCTTGGTCTCAGGAGAGGGCGATCGTGCGGAGGCGACCATCGACTTCGGCACCTACGGCGAGAAGCGATTGTTGCTTCGCTATGCCCCGGTCGATAAGTTATGAACTTCGATCATTAGAACGTCCGAACTTCACACTTCACAATCTAGAGCTGAGGGGCAAAAACGAGAGTGGATCTCTACGAATATCAAGCGCGCGATCTCTTCGAAGCACATTCCGTTCCAGTCCTAAAAGGTGCAGTCGCATCGACTCCAGATGAGGCGGCGAAAGCAGCGGCTGAGATCGGCGGTCGAGTAGTCGTCAAAGCACAGGTGAAGGTCGGTGGTCGCGGCAAGGCCGGTGGCGTCAAACTCGCGGAGAACGCTGATGATGCGCGCGAGAAGGCGAGTGCGATCCTCGGTATGGATATCAAGGGTCACACCGTGCATAAGGTGATGATCGCTCAAGCAGCACCGATCGCCGCCGAGTACTACTTGGCGATCCTCTTGGATCGCGCCAATCGTTCATTCCTCGTGATGGCATCCGTCTCCGGTGGAATGGATATCGAACAGGTTGCGCATGAGACTCCCGAGAAGCTCGCTCGCGTCAACTTCGATGCCTATCAAGGTTTGAGTGAGGGCAAGGCGCTTGAGATCGTCCGCGCTGGCGCCTTCCCGCCGGATATCGAGGCAGAGGTCGCTCGAGTATTGATGCTCCTTTGGAAGGTCTTCAAGGAAGAGGATGCGACGCTCGTCGAAGTCAATCCTCTGGTCAAGACCGAAGATGGTTCGATCATCGCGCTCGATGGCAAGGTCACTCTCGATGACAACGCATCCTTCCGACATCCTTCACACGAATCCCTCGTCGATACCGCCGCCACCGATCCTTTGGAGGCAGCAGCGAAAGAGAAGGACTTGAATTACGTCAAGCTCGATGGCGAGGTCGGGATCATCGGAAATGGTGCAGGTCTTGTGATGAGCACCCTCGATGTCGTGGCCTATGCCGGAGAGAAGTTCGGTGGCGTCAGGCCTGCGAACTTCCTCGACATCGGTGGTGGCGCCTCAGCGCAGGTAATGGCAGATGGCCTCTCGATCATCCTCGGTGATCCCGCAGTCAAGAGCGTCTTCGTCAATGTCTTCGGCGGAATCACTGCCTGCGATGCGGTCGCGAATGGAATCGTGCAAGCGCTTGCGATGTTGGGTGACAAGGCGACGAAGCCGATCGTGGTCCGTCTCGATGGTAACAATGTGAAGGAGGGGCGCCGCATCCTCGATGAGGCTGCTCACCCGCTCGTGCAACAGGCGGAGACCATGGATGGCGCGGCATCGCGAGCCGCAGAATTGGCGGCGAAGTAAATGGCGATCTTCCTAGATGGTTCGAGCAAAGTCATCGTCCAAGGGATGACAGGGTCTGAAGGTTCGAAGCACACCTCTCGTATGTTGGCATCGGGAACGAATGTCGTCGGTGGCGTCACACCCGGCAAAGGTGGACAAAGCGTAGAGATCGGCGGAAAGTCATTGCCGGTCTTCAATACGGTCAAAGAGGCTATCGCTGCGACCGGCGCGAATGTCTCGGTCGTATTCGTGCCACCGAAGTTCGCGAAGGCGGCTGCGATCGATGCGATCGATGCTGAGATACCGTTGATGGTCGTGATCACTGAAGGTATTCCGGTCCATGACACTGCAGAGTTCTTCGCCTATGCGCAGTCGAAGAAGAGTGCCGATGGAAAGAGCGCCAAGACTCGGATCATCGGACCGAACTGCCCAGGGTTGATCAGCCCAGGACTTTCGAATGTCGGCATCATCCCCGCTGACATAACGGGTAAGGGAAAGATCGGACTGGTCTCGAAGTCAGGGACGCTGACCTATCAGATGATGTATGAACTTAGAGATTTCGGTTTCACCACTGCGGTAGGTATCGGTGGCGACCCAGTGATCGGAACGACTCATATCGATTGTCTCAAGGCCTTCCAAGATGACCCAGAGACTGAGGCGATCGTGATGATCGGCGAGATCGGCGGCGATGCTGAGGAGCGAGCAGCAGCATTCATCAAGGAGTATGTGACGAAGCCTGTTGTCGGTTATGTCGCAGGTTTCACCGCACCAGAGGGTAAGACGATGGGGCATGCAGGTGCGATCGTCTCCGGTTCCTCAGGAACTGCTGAGGCGAAGAAGGTCGCGCTGGAGGCCGCTGGCGTGAAGGTCGGCAAGACTCCAAGTGAGACTGCCAACTTGATGCGATCCCTTCTTCGTCGCTAATCCAGCCCGTACTGGAGAGAATGGTCCGGTGACGATCTCGTCGATTCTGGCCATCCTCCGGCAGGCAGTACGAAGCGTTGCGCTACTTCTCCTTCCGATCGCATTCGCCTCCTTGATCGTCTGGGCTACGGCTGGAAGTAGCACTGGTTCGACGAGTGATCCCATCTTCACCTCGCTCTGGTTCTTCCTCGCTGCTCACCAGATCCCACTTGAGATCGCTGGTTCGCTTGCAGGCGCTCGCCTCACACTCCTGCCTCTGGGTGCGTTGGTACTGGTCTTCTTCGCGATCCGATCGGGCGTGACGAGATCCTTGGAATTGTTCGACGAGGATCAGAAGCGGAGAGTCGTTCCGATCTTCGCACTCCTCTATAGCGTCCTTCTTACCATCATCTCGCTCTTCTCCTCGTTGCGAGATGAAGTGGTTTCGGTCCGGGTCTATCTCGCGATTCCCATCGCTCTCATCGTCACTTTCCTCTTCTCAATGGTCGCCTCACGTTTGATGCCAACGCGAACGTGTCAACCTTGGGAGGTGGCGACATCGTGGGCCGCATTCGCGCTCGCTCTTCTTCTCATACTCGCAACACTGACCTTCTTCATATCACTGGCGATCCACTATCGCGCAGTCATTGACCTCACTACGGTGATAAGTCCCGGCATCTTCGGTGGCGTCGCATTGATCGTGATCCAACTTCTCTATCTACCCAATATCGTGGTAGCAACGCTGGGTTACATCTCAGGATCCGGGGCGCATATCGGGAGCGATTCCATCATCCACCCCTTCATCTTCGAATTGGATCAGTTACCGGCCTTGCCTCTGCTCGGTGCGCTACCGCGAGGGAGTTTCCCCTGGGCGATAGCAGGCGCACTTGTAGTGATCGCATTCGGTTTCATCATTCATCGCAGACTTCTCGCGCGCTTCGGCAGCGATCTCACTTCAGCGATAGCGCTCGCGGCCTTCTTCACGTTCTCGCTATTCCTAGCGCTCACTGCGAGTGGGCAATTGATAACTGATGTACTAGGTGAGGTCGGTCCCTCATGGTGGCGCTTCCCGCTCGTACTCGCAGGCGAGTTAGCCTTAGGAATGGCTCTCTCGAAAGGCGCGATCCTTGCCAAGGCACGATGGGATGAGAGAACTACATCGCGAGACGAAGGTCTGAAGCCATGAAACGAAGGGCTCTGATATCCGTCACTGATAAGAGTGGCATCGTCGAACTTGCCAGAGCGCTGATGCAAGCGAATTTCGAAGTGATCGCTACCTCTGGGACGGTGAAGGAGTTGCGTAGCGCAGGCATCGAGGTACGAGAAGTCAGTGAGATCACAGGAATCGGTGAACTCGCCGGAGGGCGAGTGAAGACGCTTCATCCAGAAATCTACGCCGGAATCCTGGCGACAGGTAAGGAACGAGAGCAACTCACGCCCATCGATGTGGTCGTGGTCAATCTCTATGACTTCTCTACCTCATCTCTTGACGGGGATCTTGATGTCGAGAGGATCGATGTCGGAGGAGTCACGCTGATACGAGCCGCTGCGAAGAACTTCGAAGAGGTCACTCTCCTCACATCGCCTTCGCAGTATCCAGAGTTGATCGAATCCTTGCCGACTGGATTGGATGAGGGTCGAAGGCGCGAACTCGCTGGCATCGGTTTTGCGATCACGGCGCAGTACGACCTCTCGATTGCGCACTCCTTCGCTTCCTCGGGTAGTGGGTCAGCGCGACTTCGTTATGGCGAGAATCCCCACCAAAGCGCTTCGATCCTTAGTGATGGAAGTGGGATCGCAGGTGCACGCAATCTCTCCCACCGAAACTCCAAGTCACTCTCCTATAACAACTATCTCGATGCCGATGCCGCCTGGCGTGCGGTTGCCGATCACGGGGATGGCGAAGCCGTCATCGCGATCATCAAGCACTCCAATCCATGTGGCATTGCAAAGGCAGCTTCACCTAGGGCTGCATTCCGCAAGGCATTGGAGTGCGATCCAGTCTCGAGTTACGGTGGCGTCATCGCCTCGAATAGCGAAGTCGATGGCGACCTCGCGAAGGATCTCACCGAGATCTTCCTAGAGGTTATCGTCGCGCCACGATTCAGCGACGACGCGTTGGCAGAGTTGCAGAAGCGAGAGAACCTGCGAATTTTGGAGGTGGCTCGAAACCACCACTTGCCTACTGGAGCATTCATTTCCGGTGGCATCTTGATTCAAGAGCGCGATCAGATCCTCACTGAGTCGAGTGATGATTGGGATCTCGTCGCTGGTGAAGCCGTCAGTGAATCGGTGATGGCAGATCTCCGCTTCGCGTGGCGGTCAGTGAGGAGCGTCAAGAGTAATGCGATCGTGATCGCCAAGGATCAAGCGACGATTGGTATCGGCATGGGACAAGTCAGCCGCGTCGATGCTGCAAGACTCGCTGTGATTCGTGGCGGCGATCGAGTCAAGGGTGCAGTTGCTGCAAGTGATGCTTTCTTCCCGTTCGCCGATGGTGCGATGGAGTTGGCAAATTCAGGTGTGGTAGCGATCGTGCAACCAGGTGGGAGCAAGCGCGATAACGAAGTGATCGAAGCGATGTCGATGGCTGGGATATCGATGTATCTCACGCATCGCCGTCATTTCTCGCACTAGAGATAAACTCGCGCCATGATCACACTCGACGGCAAACGGATCGCCTCTGCCATCAAGAGCGCGATCAAGAGCGAACTCGAGGGTCAGCCAGAGTCGAAGCGTCCTGGCCTCGGCACCATCCTGGTTGGGGATGATCCAGCATCACACACTTATGTCGCAGGAAAGCACCGTGATTGCGCTGAAGTAGGGATTAGGTCCCTACGTGTCGATCTACCTGCCAGTGCGAGCGATCGTGAGATCCACGCTGCGATCGAATCCTTCAATCGCGATCCGCACTGCACCGGATTCATCGTCCAGTTGCCGATCCCTGGGAGGGAGAGCATCACCTTCTTGGAGGCGATCGATCCCGAGAAGGATTGCGATGGACTCAATCCGATCAATCTCGGACACCTACTTCTTGATGAGCATGGCATCTATCCCTGCACCCCTCTTGCGATCCTCACTCTCCTTCGCTCCTATGAGATCGAACTAGAAGGTGTGAGCGTCGCGATCCTTGGTCGCGGGATCACGGTGGGACGACCGCTTGCGATGTTGCTCTCATCGCACCATGTCAATGCCTCGGTCTCGATCGTCCATTCGAAGACGATCGATCCAGATCGGATCATCCGACAAGCTGATGTCGTGATAGCAGCAGTCGGTAAGAAGTGGTTCCTCACACCTTCGATGATCAAACCCGGTGCGACGGTGGTCGATGTCGGACTCACGCGCGTCGATGGCAAACTCTTCGGCGATGTCGATCCCGCTATCGCAGAGGTGGCAGGAGCTCTCTCACCCGTTCCAGGTGGCGTCGGCCCGATGACTCGGGCGATGTTGCTCGACAACATCATGCAGATCCATCGAAGGAAGATGCAGAGATGATGGTCGCAATCGGTCGAGGCTTGAGTTGGTTAGGTCCCTCGCTCTTCTTGGTTGGTGTCATCACCGCCTTATTCACGAACATCAGATTCGGTGCCATCATCATGGGAGTAGGCATCGTCCTTCAGGTCGGGGCTGATGCGATCCATCGTGGCTGGCGCCGTCCGGTTGCCGTCGTCGCACCATTGATCATCGCTGTGGCCTTGATAACAGTGGCGCTGCTCCTTCCTAGATCATCGATCTGAGGTAGATCCGCCGGCAAAGGCACGACAGATCCGCCGGTAGGATTTGAAGAGGCGTGAAGTTGCTGCGATAGCAGGCGCAAGAGAATCGAACGCAAGAGAATCGAAGAAGAGAGAAAATCGATATGGCACGTAACGGGAAAGTCACTGTCGTCGGAGCCGGTTTCTATGGATCGACCACTGCGCTTCGTCTTGCTGAATACGACATCTTCGAGACAGTGGTCTTGACGGATATCGTGGAAGGCAAGCCAGAGGGCATCGCACTCGACATCAATCAATCGCGAAGCATCGAAGGTTTCGAGACGAAGGTGATCGGTCAGACGACCACTGCAGATGGCAAGGGTTACGAGGCGATCTCAGGTTCTGATGT
>Ga0129336_10000227_pt1 | contig 30846 bp, 20 predicted proteins | sample CPB6_02_DNA_FD_96878 | JGI IMG/M metagenome (GOLD analysis project Ga0129336, IMG submission 96878) | Freshwater to marine salinity gradient microbial communities from Chesapeake Bay, USA - CPBay_Sum_0.6_0.2_DNA | ecosystem: Environmental > Aquatic > Marine > Coastal | place: USA: Chesapeake...
CTATAAAACCTAAAGAAGTTAATATATTTGCACCAATATTAGCATTTGAGCCACCTCCAATTCTATATCTAACAAACATTGTTGTATTGGGTTTAGGTATTTCACCTAAAGCAATACTGTTAAAATAATTTGATATTTGTAATACGTAAGGATTATTTGTGTAACTTAACAAATATTGTTCATCAGAAAATCCTGAACCAAATGTTAGTTTACAAAAACCGGTATCAGTATATTCTTTTAAAAATTTTCTAGTGACTTTTAACCACATACCAGGTTTTATTCCACTATTATCCGTATTTCTTAACTGATTTGGCACGAAAACTTTATCTTCAGCTAATGAATCTACCTCATACCATCTTTGTCCAATATCCAAAAATTCCTCAGTAGTCGGGTTAGTTGTTAAACCAACACCATCTTTTATTAAAATAGATTCAACAGAAACAACATTTGTATCTGGTAATATAACTTCTAAAAATGGAATTGCGTCAGTTGTATTTATTGATTTTTTAAAAATTTTTGTAACACCATTAGATACTATTTCACGTTTTATTAATGTGTAACTAATAACTCTACCGTTACTATCAAAATTAGGGAAAAATCTTCTATTTTCTATACCACCACTACTAAAAGGTGATGAAAAATCAATATCATCAATTGTTTCAAAAGTTTGTCCACCGCCAACAACTTGTGAACCATATCTAATTATAGGTGCGTATCTAATATCGAAAGTATCACCAAAAACTGGAAGGGTAACTGCGAAATCAACTATAGTTACAGCAGATCTTTTACCAGGGATTTTAAGACCTAAAGTTCTTGCTATATTCATAACAGAACGACGTTCTTGTGCGTAATCAATTTGAGTTTCATTGAACATACGGTCTGTATGGTATGACAACATATCGGAAACAGCCGCATTTAACTCAATTAACATGTTACCTATAGAAGCGTCATTAAAGTCATTATATAATTCTGGGTAAAAATGTTTTACGTAGTTTATTAATTCAGTACGTACATCTAAGAAGTTACGTGCAAAATAATTTATTTTTTTCTCTGCCATTTTATTATTTTTTTATAATTCTAATTCTACAAAGTCAGCAGACTGAAAAGCTGCAAAAGTTGCAATGTAATCTAACCTCACAACAACAGCGTGTCTGTCAGTTTCTGAAGGTGTCACAGTTAATTGTGTTACATTCAAATTTGGTATGAATTTTTTTATAGCTTCACTTATTTCTAATCTAATCGCATTAGCTGAAGGTTGGTCATTTGGTTCAAAGATATATTGTCTTAAATTAGCACCAAAATCTGGTAAGTAAAGTCTTTCTCCTTTATTTGTTAAAAGTAAATGTATTAAATCTGATTTTATTGCACGTTTAGCTTCAGTGCTCATTCTCAAGAATTTACCTTCTGGATCATCTTGAAACGGAAAATCAATATTTATATAACTTTTTTGTGCCATTTTTTATTTATAAATATCTGATTTTAAAATTTACTATTAAATTTTAAAAACTAAATGGCACAAAAAAACCCTCCGAAGAGGGTTTTTCTTATCCATAATTTTTACGTATTTCGTAGAAAGCTGATAATATTTGTTGAGTTAAAGTTATATTGGGTCCCCAATTAATTTTTATCTCACTTTTTTTGGATTGTTTGTTTTTTCAAACAACAACACATCCATCAGCTCCACAAGCTACTTCACCTGAAAGATTGGTATTATCATCCAATTCGATTACCCTTGTTAAATCAACATTAGTCAAGGACTTCATTAATTCATGATATTTTTCTTCGGTGATATCTTCAAAAGGAGCTTGTGTATAAGTTCCACCATTATAAGGCAACACTGACAATCCGTTATAATAATCTTTGTTGTCCCACATCCATTCACCAACAGATTCCCATTCATCTTCTTTAATAGAAATTGTAGCTGATACATTGTGTGTATTAGAACCACTTCTGTGACCACCTTTTACCCATTCCTGAGAAACTTTTTTAACCCTTTCCAAAATTTGGAAAACTGCTTCTGTTCTCAAAATAGAATCTTTAGGGGCTTTTTGTGGGATTGAGATAACAGCTGTATCGTGTGGACGGAAATATTCATCTTCTACAAGTTCAGGATGATTAACATACAAGTAACTGTAAATAGATTCGTTTTTACCAACTCGGATACGACGGATATAGTAATCATTGTGCCATGCATGAATCCCAGATGAGGTTCCAAGAACCAAAGAAGAAGTTCCAGATGGTTTCACAGTTGTACAACGAGCTGCTTTATTAATTCTAATTAAAGACGCAACTCTTTCGTTTTCTTCTTTTGAAATTTTAGCTGCTTTCTTCATATCGTAATTCAAAACAACACCAGAACCAATACCTGTCATACCGACACCGATAAGAGCTTCTTTTTCGGTTGTTTTTTTCCAAACATCACGTAGATAGTGGAAATCAGTATAACCAGCTTGTAATGTACCAATAAAGGTTGCTGCTTTTACTCTTTCTTCAAAATCTTCTTGTGATTCAATATCACTAGCGTTAATTTCACAAAGATTACAGAATTGATTTGGACGAAGAGCAATTTCACAACATGGGTTAGTTCCCCAATCTTTATCATTTGTTAAATAAATTCCAGGTTCACCTGAACCACTTAATTCAATACGTTTCCACAAATCTGCAAAGAATTCTTTGGTTACTTTGTGACGAAGTAGTACGGCTGAGTTGTTTGCTCTTCCTCTTTGTGGGTTGTTTTCCCACCAGTTACCTGATTTACAAGAAATCATTTCATCATCATCAGCTGAGAATAAACTAATCAAAGCTGCTCGACGAATACCACCTGCTAATACTGCATCTGCGATATAACAAACAATATCATGAACTTCAATAGGAGACAATTTTTCACTATCTTCTTTGTTATCCAAAACTTTTTTAATGTTATGGAGACAATCTTTAAGTGGTTGAGGACCTGGGGCTTTACCACCTGAAGTTACCAATCTTGCTCCTTTTGGACGAATGTCTGAAAAATCAAATATTGGTGTTGATGACTTGAAACCAAAATAAGATTCCATAAGTACTTTGATAGCGTCAGCCCATCCTTCAATAGAATCACCAATAAGGTATCTTCTAGTTCTGTTTGGGTTTGGTTTCTTTATTTCTGGTAATTTATCAACGTGGTGTTTTTGTACTGAATAACCAACACCTGTACCACCTAACAACAAAAACATAGTTTCTGCAAAAGCGTCAGGGTGGTCAACTGGCATATAAGCACAATTGTAAATTCTATTTGGGCTTATTTCAATTGGTTTACCGCCAAATTGTAAACTACGCATTGATGGAAGAACTTTTTTATCGTAAACCAATTGATAAACTTTTTCAATTTCTTCTTTAAGTTGTGGGTACTTTCTTTGGTGCATCTCTTTGTTTCGGGTCACCAATTCTTCCCAAGTTTCTCTTCTGTTTAACTCTGGAACGTACTTTGCGTACTTCATGTAGACAGTAATGTCTGAGAGTATTTTGTTTGAAATCTCCATTTTTTAATTTTTATTAAGTTATTAATTATTTTCCTTTTTGTAACTCTTTTGCTCTTTGTATTCTTTCACGAACATGACTTTCTTTTTTATCTTCTTGTTTCTTTTCATAACCTAAGAAAGTTTGTGAACTATCGGTATCAATATGAACTTTTCCGTTGTCAAAAGTACAATCGTCAAAGATAACACCATCTTTACCAAAACGTGATTTTAAAACTGCTATTGTTGCTCTACCAGCCTCTTTTTGTGGTAATGTTCTCGCAATTGACATAATGAAATGTCCGATTTGTGCCTTTTTAATGGAACCACCCATTTGGTCTCCTGTGACAACATCGGAACTAATTGAGCTTCTATTACCTTGTACTGCCGTCCAACCAACAATTCCAAATTCATTTAACATAGATTCAAATCCACGCATTACGTTACCTTCACCCGACCATTCGTCAGAATAAATTTTTGATGATTCAACACAATCTATGTAATCTAAAACAACTAAATCTGGTTTAAATCCTTTTGAAATTTCATGTCTAACGAAAGATTTTATCGTCTGCATAGTTACACCTTCAGAAGAAAACTTTTTGATTTTTAAATCATTTGTTTTGTTTAAAGTCACTTCTTTGTGTTTTTGTAAGACTTCTTCTTTTCTTTCGGAAAGTTCATTTAATTCAATCCCAGACCAACATGCCAAATGTTTTCTTTTAATAACATCAGGCATATCCTCAAAAACAATTTGTAAAACATTATAACCTAAGTTGTAAGCAGTGTTTGAAATTTTAGTTAAAATAGTTGTTTTTCCTGTCCCATAAGGAGCTAAAACAACACCGAGTTCACCTCTTGAAAGACCTCCATCTGTGAGTTCATCGACACCATTAATTCCAGTAGGGATTGGGTGTCTGAAGTCTTTCTCTAAAACTGCTTCAATATTTTCACTTATAGATGTTCCATCATCTTTTTCTGAACCAACGGAAAGTGCTTCACGTAAAATTTCTGCACACTTCTCGTAATTATCAAAATCACCATTATCGATAATTTTGTTAATTTTTTCATTTGCTTTTTTGAGTTCTTGTTGACGACAAAAATTTAAAGCTTTCTGTTGTACAAATGCCCAATCTTCAACTACCAACTCATTAATTTCTTTTAACATTTCAAAAACATAGTCCTGAGTGACTTTATCTTTAATTTCCATTCTTAAAACGGTTTCTAAAGTGTCAGCTGTTGGGACTTTTTCGTATTTCTCATAGTAGTCCTTAATTTGGGCTACTATGAGACGAAAATACTCATTGTCAAAATACTTCGCATGTACGATGTCAATGATTCTTTCAGAGAATTTTTTGTTAGCTGGATGTAGGAGTTGATTAATTAGTTCTGTTTGAAACTTATAACCGAGATAGCCTAAAGTAACGTTTTTTGTCATTTCAAATCTTATTATTCTATAAATAGAGCAAAGTATTTCTTAGTTTAGTATTCCACAGAAATATTTTCTTGTCCTAAAGTTTCTTGAATGTGGTTTATAATTTTAGGTATTAAATCTCTAATATCAACGCTATATCTAACTCTTTGTGGATAAACATTACCAGTAAATCTTCTAGCTGCAACTATCTTTTCATCGATTCTAATTTCGAAATCAAAAATGTCTTCTTTTTCGTAAATAGAAGTTCTATTTATTTGTTCTGGGTCTTGAATACCGTATGGGTTAAATTGATTCCAAATATAATCAATTGCCTTGTCTTTTAGATTATCTTGAATCATTTCAACACAATTATTAGCACAATACATAATGTCAAGTGAACTAACAACTTTTTGGTTGAACTTTTTAACTGCGAAATACCTTTGGCAAATAATGTTACCGTTGATTCTAAGAATAAATTCGAATTTTTTCATATGTCTGATTTTTTAAAATTTGTTTTTTCTTTTTTTGTTAACTTAATAAAGGGTTCTAGGAAACTTATATAACCGTTTTCACCACCAGGTAAAACATACATAACACCATCTTCGAACATCATTTTTAAGACATTTTTATAATCTCTGCCTTCGGGATTTAAAGGTAAATTTATTAGATTTAAAACTTCTTCTTTTGCCTCATCGGTTAATAACGGTTGATGTAGGTCGATGATGATTTTGTTAATCTCATAAACATTACCTTTGTGTTTCCCTTTGGTTTTTCCTTCGATAATTGCATCAAATATCTTTAAATTTTTTTCTTCTTTCAAGCTTTTTGTTCTTTCCAGAATCTCTTCTAAAGTTACTTTTCTTTCTTTAATCTCAGGAAAATAATTTATGAGGGTTGTTTCTGATACACCTTCAATGCCTTTTATATTGTCAGTCGAACATCCTTCTATTATTTTCACTAAACCAGCATTCTCATAGTAATGTTCAAAATACCAGCCATAGTTTCCAATACCAAGTAAGGTTTTTTTGTCTGCCAAATAAAGACTCACCTCTTCTGAAATTAATTGACAGAGGTCTCTATCATTTGTGTATATTATAACTTCCTCATTTTGTTTCTTATTAAGAGCATAGTAAGCTAACAAATCATCCGATTCACAATCAGGATTTTCATATTGTCTGAGAAATAAATCTTCTGCGTAAGCTTTAACCCTTAATTTTTGAATTTCGTAGTTTTGGTCAAAGAAGGTTGGCCTATTGTTTTTATAATCGGGATAGTAATTTAGACGTAAATAACCTCCTCTTTCACCATCCCACATTATAATAACTTTATCAACGGTTAACTCAACAATTAATTTTCTAAGTGTTGCGTAAAATTGATATATACCACCAATATGTGTTTCTTTATAGAATAGATTTTTGGCTCCATTATAAGAACGTTTCATTAAAACGTTGCCATCAATAAGTAAAGTTTTGCTTTTGGTTTTTCTTTTAACCGTCTTAAGACCTGTCATTATCCATAAAATTAAATGGTTTGACAATTTGTTTTTCTGTTTCTTCGGTTAATATACCCAAGTGCTTTAATTCTTTAATAATGTTCCCTGAATAATGATCATGAAGATAATCTTTAATCATATCATGAATGATATGCTCCATTTCAGTTGAACGCATATTAGAAATTACTTCTTGATATTTGGACCAATCTATTTTCATTATTCTATTTCACCAAATATTTGGAAATCATTTGCTTCCTCTTCTTCTAGAGCAAAATCTGAACCACCTGAAATACCTAACTTTTCTTTCCAAAAATCAGAGTACTGTTTTTTGTATTGTTCAACAGCTTCAGGTGTATCTTCGATATAACCGTGTGGTACAGCGATTATCTTACCATCTTTGTAACCCAAACCATTGACGTGGTTTTTAAGAACTGATATTTTAGTTCTAATACCAAAACCAACTTTTCTTTTATCTTTGGTTGCCATGATATGTGAGATACCTGATTTCTTTTGGTTACCGAACAAGAAAACCAAAGTAGATGCTAACCAAATAGCCTCACCACCTTTTGCTTTAATCTCTGGTTGTCCAAAAGGATTATCTGGTAAGTCAACCCAAGGTTGGTTTACAATAACCAAACTGTTTTCATACGGATAATCTTCTTTTTTAGATTTTGAAATACGACCACTGATACCTAAACCAATTTTATCAGCCAAAGCAGATGCGTTATGCATTTTACCACCTTTACCTTCAAAGGTCATTTTACAAGGTACAGAACCAACTGAATCCCAGAAGAAAGCTAAACTATGTGGTAGTTCTCCTTTTTCTTGAAGATTCAGAAGTTCATTCATATAGTCGGTGATTTCTTCAATATAATCAAAGTCATCACGGAAAAAGAAAAAACCTTCCCATTCTCCTTCAGCATTTTTTTCACACTGAAAACCTAATTCTTTTGCGTGGTCAAAAGACCATTTTCTTTCGGTAATAATAAAAACAGGAAGATGTCCTTTTTTCTGTGCGTCAGCAGCGGCTTTAATTAAAGCAGTTGTTTTAGAAGAGTTACTATGCCCTAAAAACATTGAAATCCCACAAGTCACAGGTCCTGGAAGACCACAAGCTTTATGAAAAGCTTCTCCACAATCAAAATATTGGGTTTCTTTATATTTGGTTTTAACACTGAACTTATTTTTCAAAGCGTCCAATGAAAACTCTTTTTTACCAATAGATTTCTTTTTTTCTGTTTTTTCTGACATAACTTAAATATTAAAATGGCATTTCATCATCGTTACCCATATCAGCATCTTCGTCAACCACTGGAGCTGTATATTTGGTACTGGTTGTCCCTGTTTCTTTTTTGGCAGTTTCTTCACCTTTTGCAACAAACTTCTCCAATTTCTTATCCCAAACAGGATTTTCACCATTTGCAATAATTTCAAGGTAATCTATCGGTGATGCTTTATAAACCGTTTTCCAAGTAGTTTCATCTTTTACCCAAAGATTTGCTTTGGTTTTATCGGTTGTCAACATAGAAGGGTCTTCTGCCATGATAGAAGTAATTTTAGTACTATTCTTATCACCACGACCTAACATGATAACCAAATCACGTCCTTCTCTTGGGTCGGAAAGATCACCTTTTTTAGTGAAAAGTGGAATCATTTTATCTAGTTCACCTTCACCTTTAAAATTGTGACGAAAACGCCAAATCTTAATACCATCTTCTTCTTTTGCTCGGTCAATAACACGAGCCATATAGAATTTAGAAGCTTTGTAAGCTTTGGCAAGTTTTTTGTCTTCTTCACTACCAGTAGCTTTTAAAGCCTTTTCTACTTCACACAATGGACAAGTTTCACCGTCATTGTGTTCTCTACAATAAAGTTTTCTCCATTGTCCGTTAACCTGCATCACATGAAAGTAACCTTCTTCAAAAGGTGAACCACCTTTTGCTTTAGAAGGCATTAAACGAATTGTCATTTCGCCTGTTTTTTCCCCTTCTTCAAGACGCGGATTAAAGTACTTGGAAAAATCTTTTTCCTCGAATGTTTTACCACCTGAAGTACTTTTATTTTTTTCGTACTGATTCATGATGGCATCTAATACATTGCTCATAATACTTTTTTTAAATTGTTAAACATTAAATTACTTATTACAAGTATAAGTCAAAATAATTTATTGTCAATAAAAAAAGGGGGTTGAACCCCCTTCTTTACTTTTAATTTTTATAATTAAATTTTTCTTCTTTTTTGTTTTGATTCAGGAACAAAAGATTTTTTAACATCTGTTGAACTATAATCTTTAACTTCATCTGGGTTTAACTTCCAAACTTTAACATCACCATCTGAACTTTTACCGTCAGGTTTTCTAGAAGTTATTTCGTAATTGTCTTTTAACTTTTCATCATCCCAATAATCAGTTAGTTTAACATTAAAAGGATAAGAGTCCAAAGAACGTAATTCTAACTTTTCTTTTGGTTTTTGTGATTGTATATCTGCCTTAATGACATTTAACTCATTTGCAACAGTATCAATTTTTGATAGAGAGTTCTGTAAAGCGTCAAATTTTACCATTAAGTCTTGGATCATATTCTTACCTTGTTCTGCCGCGTTTACTGCTTTTTCAGCGTAACCCTTGGCATCGTCAGCTCTCTTAACAATATCAGTAACATCAATTTCTTCAGTTTCTTCGTCACCACCTTCTTCATCTTCAATTTCGTCGGCTGCACTAAACTCATCTGCGGTGCCAAACTCATCACCTTCTTCTCCGCCTTCTTCACCACCTTCCTCTGTTCCCTCTTCAGCACCAAAATCAAAATCAGTGTTTTCTTCTCCACCTTCCTCTGTACCTTCTTCAGCTGCAGGAGCTTCTTCACCTTCTTCTGGGTCCTGTTCTTGTAACATTTCAGGGTCAGCAGCATAACTGTGATATCTTTTTTCATTTATAGATTCACCACCAATTTTTGGATCGTAACCCAATAATTGTTTATATCTTTTTAAATCTTCGTTTAAGTTTGCCATAATTAAATTGTATATTCACTTAATAATTGTCTACCGTCGTTGGTAATTATTTTTTTGTGTTCTCTTTTAACAATTTCTTCAGGGGTTTTCATTTGACATTCTTGGTCAAGACATTCTTCACCCTTATTTTGTTTTAGAAAAGCATCTAATTTACTATTAATTTCTTTTTCTTTTTTGTTGTTGTTGTTTCCTGTTAACATAAAAGTATTTTTTATATAAATATCAGTCTTTCAGGAAAAATCTGGTAATGGTTATTATTTCCAAGATATTATCTTTTATTAAAATGATTTTATCTTTAAATTCTTGCCAATCAATAGAAAATTCTTTGTGGTTAATATTTCCATGAAGTCCACTTTTATTTTCAATTAATTTATTTAAGGCATTAATGGTAAAAAAAGTATCCCCTTTTTTATGTATTTGGATTGTCCTCGGTAATTCTTTTTTAAAATTTATTCGTTTTTCGGCATCAACATAAATTTTATAAGTTAAAAAGACATCCCCCTTTTCAGTTTTAAAAAAGAAAACATGTTCTTTTTTAATATTAAATTTTTTATTAAGTCTATTTAAAAAGTTTGGGATTTCGGATTCTTCAATGAAGGACGCTAGTAGTAGAGTTTTTTGTTGCATCTTTATATATCAGATATGGTATATATTTGATGTCAAAATATTTTAATTCGGATTTAAATTCTTTTTCTTTGTTTTCAAAAAAATTGCTTTCTTCCCTTAGATATTTTAACACTTCTTGACTATTAAAAGAAATGAATTTTAACAAATTCAAATCAATCGCAATTATTTTGGCATTGTGATAAATATACACCATGCCATCACCATATAAATATGTAAAGCTTTTAGCAAAAGTTTTTAATTTCTCTAATAATTCATCAGTTGTTTTTATGTTCAAAATTAAAGGATCAAGAACATAAAACGGGATATTTTTAACAAAATCATCATATGATTTTTTTATAAAACTTTTAATATCAGATTCAAAAATATTTCTTTTTTCTGGAATCGAAAAAGTCCAATAAAGATTATTATTAATTTTTTTATTTAAAATAGAAGCATTTGGTAATTTTTTCTTGGTTTCTTCCCAACCAATAAATAAAGTCGGCAAATCATTTGGTTCCCAATCCTCAAAAGAAAAAAGATTAAAATTATTTGGGATTGATGTTAATTCATCATTAGATACAATATTGCCGACAAAAATCATTGCAGATTCAAAAATATTTTTTATCTTTGTTATATCAAAAGATAAGAAATAAAAATGGAAAAAGAAACCACCCACCAATTAAAAAATGAAAACATTCAAAACTTCATTTTTGCTGGTAACGCAACTTTTACCGTTGTCAATGAAACAACTGGAAACCGTTTTACTTTTAGGGTTAGAAATGCTGCTTTTGGGAAAAAAGATGTTACCTCTGATGTTTTCTTTGTTTCTGTTTTAACAGGTCAAGATAACAATTCTGCTTATACTTTTTTGGGTTCTTTTTTTAACAACAAAAACAAAATATATCGTCGTTCTGAAAAAAGTCGTGTTAGTGGTGATGCCCTTTCATCAAAAGTTGTAACTTGGTTTTTTAACCACTTCATTGGTAATGATGGAAACTATCCAACCGTAAAAGTTTATCACGCAGGAAAATGTGGAAAGTGTGGTAAAAAATTAACCACACCTGAATCCATCAAAAGTGGTTTAGGCCCTTACTGTGGGAATAGGGGATAAAGAAAAATAATTATCCACCACATTTAAATGCATCATTACCAGAACAAAAATTATTTTTCCACACATTAAATTGAGGGACCGAACCAAATCCATAACTATAATTTTTTAAAGACCAAGCAATTATATAATTTTGATTAGTGGGGTCTGTAGCATTATCATTAAAACTTGGTAAGTCAGTTGTTGGATTTCCTTTATATTCACCTTCCCATAATGCATAAAGTTGTGGGCCTGTAAATGAATTAGCAATAAAACCACCACCAAATTCTTTTTGAAAAATAGCCGCAGTAATTGCTCTAACGAAATCTGTGGCCGTAGGGTTATTACCTGAACTAACATCAAAATCCCTATAATAAGAAAATAATTCATTACCACCGTAACCTGCATTTATGTCTCCAGGTATAAATCTAGTATTTACATTACCTGAACCGTCTTTTATTGCGGCATCTCTTAATATTTGATATCTTTCACCATATGGTGCTGTCGGACTCCACTCAGGTTGTTGTCCGTCTGTAACTAATTTATCATTAATGTTTTGTAATGTTGTCCAAGTAAAAGTCGGCACTACTTTTTGAATATTTTTACCGACACTATTTATGTAATGATTTGTACAGTCCGTATTTGGTGTGGCGTAAATCATTAAAAACGTCATTAAAGTGTTTCTTGGTCCGGTAAAACCATCTGCAACGCCTTTTTTATTATTTATAACACTTCTTTGTAATTGTAATGCCGCTTGTACACCCCAAATGATATCATCATAAACCGCATAGAAACCAGGAGCTTTAGGGTCAAATGATGCTAATGTCATAATAGCGCCATAACCACCTCTAAGATTGCCTGGGTTATTACAACCAGTTGGACCGTATGAGAATGATGCGAAACCTTTACAATTTGCTGGTCCAGAACCTGCGGGTTGATTAAATAAAGGTATTTTTGGGGGTGTTATTACTACCGGTGAGAATCCACTTAGTGGTTTTTGTGGTGCTCTTGTTGTAATATTTGTTGTATTAGTTAAAATAGAGTAATTGTTATTAGCCCCACAACTTTTAGGTCCTGTTGATGCACTAAGTGAACCAAGTGAAACTGTTAAACCGACTCCACCACCAGTTGGTGGTGTCAAACCTAACGCAACTGAAACACTAGTTACAATTGGTACTACAGTTCTTGGTTGTCTAACACCCTTAAAATTGGTTGTTATACTATTAGGTTTAATATTATGTGTAACATCTGTTATGATATAAGCCCCACTAAACATAGGTATACCTTGTAAATCAAAATACATCATGGGTTGAATCATCATATTACCCATTGTTTCAATACTACAACTATAAGAACGTGTTAAGTATGCACTATTAAGATTTTGCCCTTTTGAGGTTGTTGTTGTTCCTTGACTTTCTGCTAACCTATCTAAAACTGCAAGTGATTCGGCAGTTTCCGTAAATTCTGTTTGGTCTAGTTGTATATTTCTAAAGTGATTTTGATTTTGTTTACCATATAAAACTTTAAAAGCAGTAAAACCACCAGATGCAATATCATTTGGTTGTTGTATGTCTTCTAAACTAAAACTATCATCTCTAACGTTGTTTAACACTGTTTTGAGTTCGTCGTTATCAATTTTACAATTGGTTTCACCTATTTGTAGATTTAATTTTCTGGAAGCTCCACCAACATACATACAAACAAAAAGAGGTCCACAACCTGCATCGTCAAGATTAAGAACTGGTCTGAAAATATCTTTTGTATCCTCCACATCTAAACCATTTCCTGTAAAATTAATATATGTTGGTAAACCAAAAAACAAGTACTCATTTTCAGATAAGATATCACTTATGATCTGATAAAGAGATAATCTGTTATTATCTTTAATTTCATCTAATCTTCGAATATCAATAACTGATTGATTACCGATATCACCCCAAACACGATTAACGTAAACAAAATAACTAGCTAAAGTTCTTTGTTTTTTATCAACAACTGGACCATTTTTTTTACAGTAAACTGAACTAGCACCGCCAATATTAAAAAACAATTCTCCATCACCTGTTGTTCTTTGAAGCCATTTCTCACTCAATGATTTAAAAGTTCTATACATTGCTAATTTTAAATCATTATCTTTTGCCGGATCTACACCGCCTCCACCACCACCTCCACCGCCACCTGGTGGTGTAAGTTCATCTTTTCTTTTTTGTAAATTAGCTTTATAGGTATCATAAAAAGTTGTTAAATATCTTTCAAAATCACTTTTTCTAACAATAAAACCATCTTCATTAGGGTCTTCAGCGATAAAACTATTTGAAGAAAAAGGGTCACTATCGGGTTTAGGCATTTCACTTTCGTCTTGGTAGCCGTACCAAATTTTAGGTGTGGAGTTACAAACATACCAAATTTCTTTAAATAAAGGTTCAACTTCACCTGCATCAAGAACCAATACAACTCTATCTTCTGCATTAATTTTAGTTAAAGCAGCGGGACTGCCTGAACCTTTTTTATACACATATTTACCACTACCAATTAATTGATTATCAGCTATAGTAGGTGGGTTTGGCCCGAAATTAAGTGGGTCTATTTTTTTTAACATATCTTTCCATTCTTGTGAAGTTGCAAACTTTTCAAACTCCTCAACAAATATGTCTTTTACAGCATCTGGTAAATATTGCATTATCATACCTAAACTACCATCTGCTTGCCTACTTCTTTCTGGGTATTTATTAAATAAAGTATTATCTGCTGAATCTATGTCAACATAAGGTGATAGAGCATAACCTCTATTACCTCCACCAACTATTTTTGTGGTAGCTCTAACAGGTTGTATTGTTTGGTAATCTAAGCCTCCTAGAAAAGAATTTTCCATTAAAAGAGTAAAACTAGCACCTTTTCCTGTTGATAAATTTTTAACAGGGGAATCTAAAGCTAAAGCTCCTGTAATATCGGGTGATATATATGGTATATGATGTGGTGCTATATAAGCTTGTGGCCAAGAAAATTGATCTTTCTTTATGAGGTCTGAAAAACTATAACCTAAAAGTTCAGTCCATGGTGATAATTTACCAAGATAAGTTGAACTTGTACCTGGGATATTACTATTATACCTACCAGTTCCACCAAAATAATAAAAAGCACCAACTAAATCTGGGGTACCTACTGAAATACCGTTTTCTATTGTAAAACCACCAGCAGTACCACCCTGAGCTGATACACTAGGTCTTGATCCATCTTTTAAAGCATCAGAATAACTTTGGGGGCTAAATACTGATTTTGGTGTTTTAGTAAAATCTATAGCGTTGTATGTACCGTAAACCCCATCTATATAATTTTTAACGTTCCATCTATTACCTGCAGGGTTATAGGACTTTCTAGAACCTGGAGCTGAACTTAAGTCAAATGTTGGTTGAACTAATGGGTCATAACCGTTAATTTGAACTTGTGGTTTGTTTAAGTCACAATTAAAACAAAGAATTGTTTTTCTCCATTTAGCACCTTTTGCTGACCCTGTAAATTCTCGCCAACGCCATAATTGAGATCCAAATGCTAAAACCCAAAATTTAGGTATTTCATTTATTGCTGCTATATTTTGAAAAGCAGTTGAAGCCCAAGGCATTGAACCTCTATCGGTGTCAACAACTAGTTTAGACTCAGGTCCTCCATAAGTTTTTAATTTAAAATTAAGAGGGAGGTTAGGATCGGGTTGAGAGTATTTAGAAAGTGGGAATTTATTACCAGCAGAATCGTAAGCTTGTGACATTCTACCATCACCTGATATTAATCTAACTGTAAGTGGTGTTGGTTTAAAACTGTTTAAAAAAAGATAAGCTAAGTTTTTAAATTGTGTTGGTTCGTCATAGATTAAACTACCTGTAGCTAGAGATCTAAAATTATTAACATTATCTAACCAAAGTGGTGTTGCTATTAACGGTGCGTAAAAATGATTTTTTGCGAAAATTTTACCTTTTACATCTTCTAAATCATAAGAGGCAGTCACTGGGTTGGTTGTAATATTTCTCTTTTGTCTGAAAATAATGTCTATACCAACAACATTATTGTTATTAGTATCATATTTATCATAAAGCCAAAAAGATAAAAAACCAGCGTTACTGAGTTCACTACCCATAGACGATGAAGTCTTTGCCCCATCAACAGGTGAATATTTACCTAAAGTTGAGTATAGTATTTCACCGTTAAAATCAGGTGAATTTTGACTGCCACCAATTTTTACTAAATTATTAATATCCAAACCCATAGCGTCTTTATATATAGGATTACCGAATCCTAAATTAAAAGCTTTCACACTGTTTGTATATTCACCATTAACAAAATCTTTAATCGTTTGATTTGATAACACGATGTCACGTATGTTATTAGTCGTGATATCAGCTGGTTTAACTATTTTTAGTAAATATTTACCCTTATCCATTTTAAAAGGATTGGGAAAAATTTTAATTGGTACACTTAGTCTGAAATTTATAAATCCATCCTTTGGTTTAAAAACATAATACTCTTCATCACTGTCTATTTCTGTATCATAAACTTTACCGGAAGATGTGAGTTTATTTTTTGAAGAGAGAGTATAACCATCTGTATATATTTTGGTTAAATTTATAGCCTTTGTTACATAAGGAAAAGTAGCGTCTGCTTGATTACCGAAAGAACTAACATTTTTTAATTGATCAATTACAGATTGTATAAAAACAGTGGCAGTACTATCGGTTATCCAACTATCTAACTGACTTTTATTATTGGTTGAATTTAAAAGATTAAAAGCGTCTATTTTTGCGGCTGTACTTGCGTAAGATTCAGAAAATTTTGCAATATTTATTGGTCTTCTTGAGAACATGGCATCTCTAGTTATTCTCATTGGATTCATTATTGTATGATCCAAGGCAACAAAAAGTCTATCACCTATTGTTTTTAAAACAGTATTTCTATTAGTATTTCTATTAGACCAACCATTTGGTTTATCCTTTACCCAATATTGGGATTCAAGTGGATTTATAGGAATGTAATTATCGTATGTTGGAGTGCCGGCACCAGGTGGTGGAGATGGGTTAAATAGAGCTTCAATTGCTTTTTGGTATTTAATGAAAGCGTTTAAGAAATCTTCAACAAAAATAAGTTCCGGCCAACTTTTATCTGGCTTTCCTTTTTCATAAAAATCTGGATTAATTCCTGGATATTTTTCAATTTCACCAGTACCAATTGAACTACCTTCAATAACACTATATGTTGGCCAAGAATAAACTTTTTTGTTACTTGTCTGGGAAGCTTGTATATCAGTACTCTCTACTTTTGCACCAACATTGGTATCTGAAGTATATTTATTTAAATCTTCTGCTAAATGGTACTTTTCAGCTTTAGTGGAAACTTCTTTTAAAATCTCCATGAAAGCTTGAGTATTTGCTAATAAAATTGTGAAAACACTCCTAATTGTAGGTGAAAACTTTAATTCTTTTACAATTTTTGCTTCACTTATGTCACTAGCGGCATCAGTTGTTAAATCTATTGTTCGTCTTATTATATTTATATCATTATCTATATTTTCTAAAATATAACCAAAATCAATATAATAGTTATTTGTAGTCTTATCTGATGAAACATAACCTAATGATGAGAAAGAATTTGTATTTCCCGCAGTACCGCCGGCAAACCAAGGTTCATTTGTTAATTCAGGTACGTCAAAAATAGGGTATCCTGAAGAGGGGACCGTTGGGTTTATTACTGTCGCAGGATTACTTGACTGTAGTGTAAAAGTAGCTTTTGGTACACCACCTCCTGTTATTTTTGTATATTTATCGGCTTGTTTTAAAACTTCTTTTATTGCTGATAAAAAAGTACCACCGTTTCTATTAAAAATTTCATACAATTTTCCACCAGATGCTACTTGACTGGTCATTATTGCACTACCTAATGAATCTTTACCAAAAACTATTTTTAAGGGTCTTTCACCATTGATACTACCACTTTTTAATGAAGTTTTTTCTACTGTGTAAGTTGAACCTAATTCTTTTACTGCTTTTTCAACTAAATTTCTATATCTTAAATAAAAATCTAATAAAAATGTTAAAGATTGTGCTTCTTCATAGTTAGGATTAGCTATTGCTCCCAATAAACCACGACTTGCTTTATCTAAAAATGTTTTTAAACTCTTAATTAAAGTAAAAATATTAATACATTTGCCGTCAGGACAAAAGGTATCTATATTCATTTCGACAGCACCAATATTACCAACAGACTCTATATTATTTTTATAAAAATCAATTGTATCTTGGTATACTTTTTTTAGTTTCATGGCAAAGTTATATCTTCCTCCAGCAATTTGATCTAAAAACGGTGCTGCCATGATATAGCCCATTAAAATATCCGATAAAAAGGCAAAAGAATAACCAACAAATTCTGCTTTACATTCAAAATTTCCTGTATCAGAATTAAATTTAGCATTAAATTTCACTAAATTTAAATAGTAAGTAACAGCTTTCCCATAGTAACCTTTAACTGTCAATTCAAAAATAGGATATGGTAGTTGGAAAAAGAAACCGTATGGTGAACAAGAACCTTGTTCAAAAAGTGTTGCCCCACGAACATCGATAAAATCAATTGTAATCATAGGTGCTGCCTGACTTTTTATTGCAATGTCAATATTAGTTATAGCAAACCCTTGTGGGTCATAACCTTCACCAGCACCAATTGCTTTTATACTACCAATACCGCCTATCTGAGTCCAGTCTGTAGTTAATCCGTTAAATAATTGTTCAGAACTTACACTATTCTCTTGATTACCTGCACCAACAGAAACTACCGTACCTTGTAATACTGTAAGATTATACGTTTTATCAGGTGTTGCAGTAATCAAAGTTCTATTTCTGGTTCTAGCTTTTAAATCAACAAAAATAAATAAATCCTCTAGTGGTACACCTTCCATACCAGGATTCGGGTCTATTAAAGTGTAGGCGTTAGAACCTTTTTGTGATGCAACAGTTGAACCTTCGTTTTTTAAAATGATTGGGTTATATTCTGTGGGGGTATAAGACATTAACTATTAATATTATACAAAACGTTATAATTAGTAATTGCTCTTTGATATGCTTGTAAAGCCGAAGTAAGTGGATAAGGTATACGAATTGTTGTACCTTCAGGGATATCAAATTCTAAACCACCGTAAATTGGATTTGCTTGCATAATTAGCCAACCATAATATGGTGATCCATAATAGTTGTTTGATAAAATGTCAAGTCTAGTTCTTTCAGTATACTCAACCAAAATATCATTCGGAAAAGTTGGTATTTTTATAAAGGGTAAAACTTTAACTTGATTATTGAATCTGAAGTTTTGATATCTATCGTAATATGACCTTGCCATTTTTTGTATTTTAAAAAAAAATTAATATTATTTAAGTGTTTTAAATTTATCACGGTACCCCAGTTGGTTGTAATTGTAACTTAATTTCCAATTCTATTATATAATTTTCGTACTTTTTCCCGATTTTAATGTTTCTCCCTGGTAGATAATATATGACAAGATTAAAATTACCGTTACCAAACCAATATGCTGGAGCTTTTACTTTTTGAAATGCGTCACCACCTGTTAAATCTCCGTCATAAAAAGGTAACATTGTATCGTTATTTGGGAATTTTTCAGGATTAAATCCGCTTGTATAATAATTGAAACTCATGACACCTTTACCTTCTAAATTAAGTGTTTCTTGAGTTCGTAATAATTTAGGTATAACAAAACCCCATTCTGAACGAAGACCAAGTTTTTTAAAATTCACTTCATCACTAAGATCAAAATTTCGATCAGTACATTTTGAAAAATCATCTGGGAGACAATTAAATATTTCAAAAGCTTTAACCATTGTAGTATCACCTGGCGTTGGGTAAATAAGTGTCGGTCCAATTCCTAATACTATTGGGTTTGGATCACGGTCAAAATTCCCTGCTATTGGTTCACTAGTATTAAATCTAGTATCTGTTATTTGTAAAATAATGTATTTTCCGTTTGGTCTAAGAATACTGACATATGTTATTAAATCTTTATTTTGTATAATTTTACCCCAATCTGGATTAGAAACATTAACACTATCTGCATTCATATCCAATAATTTAATGGTGACCCTTGAATCTGTAATAGGAGTCAGTAATTCTGTAGCGTTTTGTATTTCTGGTTCAGGTTGTCCATTATCTCCAGGTGCTGTAGGAAGACTTACTGTGTCTTTTTGTTCTTCATTTTTTTCTTTTTTCCTAAAAAGTCTACCGAAGAAACCTTTACCTTCATCTGTTTGAGTGGTTGCTTGTGTAGGTGTAGGTGTTGCAGCTGGTGGTATTTGAGACGTAGAGGTTACAACTGGTGGTGGTAAAGTTGGTGTACCAGGTGGTAATTCAGTACTAATAGTAACTTGACCGTTATCTGATACGGTAACATCTGGTTGTGAACTAGGTGGTGGATCACCTTGATTTGAAGCGTTTATCACATCAGTTAAAGTTTGACTTTGATTTGTTAACGTTAACTGATTGGTTGTATTAACCGTTGGTACAGCATTTTGTTGTATAACACTATAACCAACGGTTAAATCACCGAATGTTTGTTCTGGTGATAATAAAGCACCGTATATTAAATCTTGTCTTGTTGTTATAGCTTCGTCTAGTTGTACTTGAACCGCTGGTCTATAAACACCTGTATTTGCGTAGAAATTATAAGAAACAGCATTTTGTAATTGTTTAATTGGTCCACCTAATGAACTACCACCAATAAATTTAAAGCCCATACTAACTTTTGCCAACATTGGCTGAACTCCAATACCTTCTGGATTTAAATCCCATTGTAAAGGGTCATAAGTTATATTAACACTTTCAATAACTATTTTAGTGTTATAAAAATCACCAATACGTAAAATACAAACTGGGGGTCTACCAAAAACCATATTTGAAGGAACGTCGTCTGCCAATAATTGTGGTCCTTGTCTTGTACACTGATGTAAGAAAGTTAATCTACTATTCAACCCTTCTGGGGTAATTGAATGGAAAGCGGGATGAAAATATTTAATTTTTTCTTTTAGTGACTCATAAACAAAAGGTTGTTCCCTTTTCATTGATTCAAAATAGTCACATTCAGTTATGAAAAATTTCTGTAAAGATTCTGCAACTATTTCACTAAATTTTTTATTTTCTTCACCTATTTGTTCTGATAATAGGTCGGCTTGTAAAGCTGTAGATGGTATTAAAGTTATTTTTACATACCTTAATTCTTTTTGTGTTCTAGAATTACTTAAAATATTAACATCACCAGTGGTATTATTAATGTAGTTTTTAACACTACACGGGTTATTAGGTTCTGTTGGTGCACTACTATCGTAAACACCTAAAGTACTAACATAACCCATTTGAGAAGAATCGGTGTAATAAACCCTAAATAAAGGTGTACCTGAAACTGTACCATTGTTTATAAAATTAAAAGGACGTGGTTGATTTCTATTGGTAATACCGTAATTAAAATCTAAATCCCACCTTTCTTTACTGTCAGCTAAAGTAGTTTCTACAGGGTAATTAATATAATTAGGGTCTCCATTAAGCTTTGGTGGTCCTCCTTGGAGTTCTTCTTTGGCTGCTAGTTTTCCTAATAAATATTGTTTCATTGATAAAACCCTATTTTTAACTAATTCAGAAGGATTCCAATATGGAAGTTGTCCAGTACCGATTTGGTTTGGCCAAGGACTTATATTTTGACCATTTTCACGTAGAAAATCAACTTCAAAACCTAAGTAACCTATGGGTCCAAAATCACCAGATTTTTTTTCATATTTACCTGCAGAAGCTTCTATTTTTATTTTATAATTTTTACCATCTTCTGTAACAAGAAATTTAGCTATAGTATCTAACCATTCGGAAATTGGTTTATCTTGAACCATGTTCATGTACTTATATCCTGATAAACAACTAGGACTATAAAAAGATTTCCAACTAGTTGGTGATATACCTACGGAACTGGGTGTTCCATCTAAATTGTGTGTTATTTCGTATGTTAAATTTTGATTCATATCAGAAATACCGTCATCAAAATAAATTTTTATTTCTTTTGGTATTTCTGTGTATACTGCTCTATCGTATTTTACAATTTTTGAACTTGTGACACCACTATTTACTATTGTTATGGCTGTCGCACTTTCTGTAAGTGTTGTTTCACCTGTTATTTTATAACCTACATGTCGACAAGATTCAAATGGGTTTGGGTCGTAAATAAACCAGCTAGGTGGGTTAAAAGCTAAATCTAATTCAGTAGAACCAGTAAAACAATTTGTTGTTGCGGAAACTAAAAAACCCGGTAGTGGTTCTGGAGTACCATTCTTTCTAAAGGCTAATTGATATTCATTATAACAAGTTGTTGTGCCCGCGGATAATGTATAATAAGTTGGGCAAGTAACAGTTGCGGCCGAAAAAATTGTTGTTTCTCCTGTTATTTTAAAACAAGTTGTTGTATTAGCAGAAAGTTGGTAACCTGAACTACAAACAATTGTTGCCCCACTTCTTATAGTAACACCAGCAAGTGTACTATAACAAGCGGCAGAAAGAGGAAAAAATGGATCAAATACATATCCTGAAGGACAACTATAAGTCACAGGTGTAAAAGAATAGGTACCACCAGTGTATTTGTAACAAGTTGTGGTATTTGCGGAAAGTGTGTAAGTAGGGTCTGAACAATTTACAGTAGCAGAAAGAGTACTACCTGAAGGTACATTTAAACCACATCTAATATCACATCTTGTAATAGAACCAGTAGGAAATAAATCTATAAGTGGTGTGTAACTATCTGGGCAAACCAAATTAAATTGTGATGTTCCAGTAATCCCAGGTTGGCATGGTCCGATAAAAACATTTGTACCACCTGTTGTTTTAGTACAAAGATTAATACCCGCATCGTATGTATACCCATCAGGACAATTATAAGTTGTTGTAGTCGAAGCAGTTACTGTTTGTTCTAAAAAAGAAACCGATGTTATTCCAGAAAACAAAGAGTTTCCCGGTAAATTTGTTCCCACTGTGTTAAGTAAACCTTGCAAAGGTACAATTTGTTCTTGTAACCACTTATCTCTTAATCTTTCAGTTTCAGCAAAAGCTTCATTTCTTGTTGGTAAATAATCAGCAAAAATTTCTTTTAAAGTTTCATTATCAGTACCAGCAAAAAATGAATGCAAAGGTCCATCAGGGTTATTTATATTATTTTTAAGATTATCCCTTAATTCATTTAAAACTGAAGGGTGGTCTACTATTATGGTAAAATCTAAAGTACCACTTCTTTCAGTATTATTATATGTATAAACATTTTCACCTCTACCAATAAACTGTGTTGCTTCCCAATTAACGGTTACAGATTCAGAAAAATTAATATCATAAGGTGGAAACCACATGATTCTTCCACCATTTGGTCCTATTTCACATTGTGGTAGATAAAGTGTTTGTGGAGCATCTTTCCATGCCAAATTTTCAATTGAAAACATATACGGTATTGCAGCTCCTTTTACTGAATTTTGATTTATGACTGCTCTAAGTAAGTCTTCTTTCTCAAAAGCAATTTTTGGCATTCCAGTTCTATCTTCATTCCAGTTCATGGTCATATTCTGATTGTTTTCCTGACCACGCCACCAATTACCACTACTTCTAACCAAATCTTTCCATTGACTGTATTTTCTACGTGAAGACCAAGAACGTGTGAAATATTCACCTCCAGTTCCGTCTTGGAAATTGTAATTTCTAGCGGTGTTACCCATTGAAGACCTGTAAGGAGATTCATCGGGTTTTTTAACACCTGTTGAATGCCCTAAAATATCTGTATCTATTCTTTGGGAATAATCTGATTTACCATTAAAGGCTTCCGCTGAGTTAAAATAACCTATATAATTTGCCGCATCTCCCCTTTTAGATTTATTTACTAAATTTTGTGTAAATGATAAAATACCTTTTTTAAATGGATTATTACTTCTAACTCGCCAATCAACATTTTCATCGATAGTACCTCTTTGTAATACAGGTATTTCTCTTTCTGTTGATGTACCTAAATATTTAGTATTTATTTTACTACTATCGTATATAAATCCAACATCACCACCGCCAAAATTACTTTTTTCTGAAAAAGGAACACCAACTGAATTAAAAGCCTCACTCGTACCAAAAAAACCACCATATTGATCTTCTTTTACATCTTCTAGTGGTGTAATTTCTGTTTTATTTAAATCAGTACCTTTGTTAAATTTTTCGTAACTACCTTCTAAATTAGGTCCTAATTTATTTGTGTTAATTGCATCAAAAATAAGACTTCTAGTTGCATTACCAGTTCTATCTAATAATCCAGCTTTGATGTCTACCTCATTAATATTAGTAGGTACAGCTTGATTACTTAAGGTTCCGTCTTTATTAAAAATACTGATATTAAAATCGTAATCTTGTAAATAACTAACTGGGATACTAAATCCAGCAACATCCCCAAAAGTATCTAAAGCGTTTAAAGCAATGTTAGCTGCTCTAGTTATTTTAAAATCGGAAAGAACAAAGGCACCACCAGCAAACAAACTAAAAGGACTAGTGTTAATAATTCCAACAGTTTGATCTATAGAATTTATTCTGATTCTTTCTTTTAATTCTATACCTCTTCTTTGACGAGCTATTTTATCTAATTCCGATATATTTTGACCGTCTGGTAAATAGTTTATACCTGAACCTTCGGTACTAAAAGGAACAACACCAACACCTAAAGTACGGTTTAATAATTCATCCCTAAGATCACCCTGTACACCTAAATTATATTCAATTAAGCCAGTGTTGGCTTTAATCATGATTTCTTGTATTACAGAATCATAAGAAATCAAATCTTTAGGACCGTATTTATTTTGTTTTTTCTCGTTTTCTATAAGTTGTGTTGAACCATCGACTGGTAAACCATCTTGAAACCAATTATCAATACTACCAGCAAAACCTAAAGTTAAAGTTGCAGGTATTCCATATTGAGATTTATATGTATTATTCTCATTTTGAAATATGGTAGCATAGTTAGGGTACCAAGTAGTTAAATCATTAAAAGAAGGATTTCTTGTTAAATTATCATCTAAAGGTTGTGTAAAATCATTAATCTCTGAGGGAGTATTTGAAACTACTGTAACATCAGGAAAATTTTGTAATTGTGTTGGTGGTTGGCTAACAAAAACTGCAGCATCTGTACCTTTATCTGAATCATCAAATCCTGCATTTAAAATTGCTGGATCAACATTTGGTGGGTTTAAACCTAAATTGTTATTTAAAGGTTGTGTAAAATCATTTAAAAAATCTGGATTGTTAGCTAAATAAGTTAAATCAGGTAAATTAACGACTGTTACGTTTGGATTAAATAAATTTGCAGCATCTTGTCCTTGACCAGCTTGTGACGGACTACTTGAACCTATAGTGTTACTTACATTTGGATCAATATTTTGTAAATTACTACCTATATTGGTACCAAAAGGATTTGTGAAGTTATTAGTTTGTGAAGGTGTATTAGCTACGGTAGATAAATCTGGTACATCTATAACATTAAATTGTGATTGTGAAACATCGTACTCTACTCCTAAACCACCTTGTGAAGGTGTAGTAATTCCTAATGTGTTAGCAATTGCTGGGTCAATATTTTGTAAATTATGACTATATAAATAAGTTAGAAATTGACTGTCACTTATTGGTCCAAAATTAAGACTATCAAAATAATCTATATTGTAGTTAAAAGGGTTTACTGACATTTAAAATATCTTTTTCTAATAAATATTTACTTTTATAAAATTTATTGCTAATATTAAAGCAGATCTCCGGTTATATAAATATTATGAATAAAGCTTATATATTAGCTATTATTTATTAGCCTCCTACTGGTCTCTTAGCGGCTCCAGCCACTCTACCGTTATTATCCGCGTTAGAACGATTAACAATAGCATTTTTAAGGTCTGACAAGAATGATGAACTACTTAATAATTCTTGTTTAATACCAGATAAGGTACCCTCACCTTTAACTTTAATTTCACCACTAACTTTTAGATTATCATCAAAAGTAATTTTTGTTTGTCCGTTTAATGAAGCCATCCAGTTTGATAAATCTTTTAGAGCATCTAATTTTCTTTCATCAAGAGAATTTATAGCTGTGATTGCTTTTGTAACACTTTCACCTCCACCAGCTGCCGCTAAAGAATCAGAAACCTCAATCATTGATTCGGTTACGGAATTTAAAGTTATTAAACCTAAAACACCTAAGACAGCAGCTCCAGATAGTGCAATTAAAGCACCAGATAAAAGACCCATACCCAAGGCCATTGCACCAAAACCTAATCCTGCCTGAAATAGTCCAGCTCCATTTTGTCCTATTACTGCGAACATACTAGTGAAAGAATCTACTAAAACCGAAAAACCTAATGAAGCTACAGCTACTGCACCACCAATCATTAATAAACCTAAACCTATACCATCAATAACAAGTATGGCAGCCTTACCTACACCCGACATACCCAATAACCCCATTGCTGCAACAAACAAACCTAAACCAACAGTTAAACCTATCATTGTTGCACCCAAATCATTTTGTTTAACTATAAGAGCTGCATCAGCAAAAATTTCTATAGCTTTTGCAAGCATTATAAAAGCGGCACCAACAGCCAATATTGTAGCGGATTGACCCAAATTAAAAGTATTTGCAATACTTGTGTAGTTTTTTACTGTTTGAGGTCCAGCGGGTATTGGTGAAGATTTTTGTAATACAGAGATATTTGGTTTTAAATTTTTACCCATAGCCATACCTGTACCTCCTTTATATGCACCACCCATAGCACCACCCATAGCACCACCCATACCACCACCAGCCATTGCAGCACTAATTTCTCCAGCAACTACAGTTCCAGCGGCTATCATTTGACCAGATATAACCTTACCTGCGGCTCCACCTTGCGCCAAACCTGCCGCTACCCATTTTGCTATATTAAATATTCCCCAAGCGGCAGCTACACCAAGTAACATCAGTTTCCAATTGTTTTCGATATAGGCAAAAACGGCTTTAATATCTTTATTCCATTGTTCCCAGTTTTTTTGGAAATCTTTTATCCAATTACCAAGATTTTCCCTTAAATATACAGCACCGTCAATTAAAAATTGACCCCAATCCTTTATTTTAAAAGCTAAATTTTTCATCCAACCAGTCATGGTCGTTGCTAACATATCTGTCAATGGTTTAAGTTCGGTCATTAAAGCCTCTAATAATGGCCAAGTTGACATCATAACCTGATTTACAAAATTTTCCCATTGTTCTCTCATTCCAGTAGCTTGTTGTGCCGCTTCTTCAGCACTTCGTCTTCTTTCTTTAAAAGCGGCCAATTCCGAAACACTTAGACTTCTTAGGTCTTTTAGCATAGCCTTTCCATCTTTACCAACACCCAAATTTATTTGAGCTCCTCCACCTTTGGTGAATTCTGATAAACTCGCTATTAAATCCAAATCATCTTCACCAAATTTACCACCTAAAAGACCTTCAACTTTTGTTAATTTTGCTGTTTGTTTTGCAGAACCAGCTAATTCCTCATAACTTAAACCAAGAGCTTGTGCTGCCTCTTTTAATCTATCTAATTCATACGCACTAACTTCAAATTCACCTGTTTTAGCATTAAAAACTGCCGACGCTGATGCGGCTTTTGCTAATTGTTTGGTTAACTCTTCAGGTGCATTTCTAGCCTTATACATTAATTGAAATGGGTCACCTAAAGAAGCCAAACTTCCACCAAGAACTTGTAATTGAGCAGCAGCCTCTACCGCACCCTCAATTCGGAAAACTTTATCCGCAACGGCAGCGACTGATTGCATACTGAGTTTAAATTTCTCAGACATTTTTGCCATTTCTTTTAAACCGTTAAGACCTGCTTTAAAGTTTAATTTATTCATTAAACCTAAATTCTCTTGAAACTTCTTAATGATTTTTCCAGAATTCAATCCCATTGCACTGGCTTCCGATGACATGTTCCAAATAAACTCACTTGCTTGACTAGCTCCTAAACCAAAGGCTTCCATTTCCCCAGTTAATTGGGCCATACCTTGCATACCTAAACCAGTCGCCTTACCGATTTTGGCCATATTAATTAAGGCACTTTGACCTAGTAATACTGTTCTACCTAATTCTTCACTATATATTTTTTGAGCTTCAAATGCATCTGCAACGGAAACACCGTATTTCTGCATATTCATACTAGCACCCAGAACATTCTGTCGCATAGTATTCATACCTGAAGCACCTAAACCAATAGAAGCGGCAGCATCACGAGCTTTTTGGTCAAATTCAAGGAATCTTGTTATTGATTGAACTATAAGACCTAGGACACTTTCTAAAATACTACCTATTGAACCAAAAACACCACGCATTACAACACCAGTACTCATCATTGATTTGTTGATACCTTGTAACTGGGTTTTTTCTTTTCTTAATTCTTCATTTGCCTTTTTTAATTGTGCTAATCTTTTTTTGTCTTCTTCACTTGTGCTTTTAGCTAACTTATTAATTTCTTTTTCGTTAGCTTTAATAGCATTGTTCATCTTCCTAATATCATTATAGTTTGCAAGAATTTTACCACTATAAGACGCAAGGGAACTTATATTTTTAACTTGACTCTTTTGAGCATCAGCTATTTGTTTATCTAATTTTAACTGTTCTTTTCTGGCCTCTAAATTTGATTCAAAATTGTCAGGTGTTCCATCTACCATAAAACTATTGTGTTACTGGTGCTATCTGTATTGTTGCCGGAAAATTTTCTTTGAAAATCTCTTCTCCACCAAATTTCGGGCCAACATTTATTACGACATTAGGTTGTTTTAAATTGACATTTAATCCTGATGTTTGACCAATAAAGGCCTTAGTACCAAACTCAATTACAAACATTGTGCCATTTGTATCTTTTTTACTTATTCTAATTTTTGCGTTTTGTCCCACTAGATTTTTAACCACATCAAAAGCTTTCTTTTGTTCGGTATCAAATTTGTTAGGGTCTTTTGCTGTTAATGTGACAACCACATTTGCACCTTCTTTTGGTAAAGCTTTTAAAGTTCCGTCCCATTTTTTAAAATCAAAATTACCTGTTGCAGGTATTTTACCTGTTGCAACACCGTAATTATATATGTCACCATCTCTTCTAACTTTAGCTTTTGGACCTAATTCAATACTTTTTGTTAATATTTTAGCTGTAATAGGTTGACCCCCAGTTTTTGTAGTTGGGATTTCTGTCGTACCTTCATCAGGATTCCCGTCAACTTCTAAAAGTAATTTTTCTATTTCATCAAAAACACTTTCTTGTTTTTGTCCTCTATCAGTAATTGTAGTATTAATTCCACCTTTATCAGTTGTTGTCGGTGAGGGTTTAGAAGTTCCTGTGCTTAATATTTTTTTATTATTAACAATAAATTGAAAAAAACTGGTCAGGTCGGACATCATTTTTTCTTTATTTACTTTTTTCTTATCTTCTTTTTCACCACCTTCAGTTCCTTCACCACCTTCAGCTGAACCAACTTTAACTACTTCCTCACATTTAACTTTAATAGTAGCCTCAGATTTGTCACCCTTTAATTTAACTTCAACCTCACCTTCAACCACATTTTGATTATTTACGTTAACAACGATATAATTTTTTTTCTCATATGTAATTTCGTCATTAATTTTTAAATCTTCACATTTAGTTTTTTCTTCTGTTTCTGTTTTTTCGGTTTCTTGACCTACAACTTTTGAAAGATTTCTACTGATTTCTACATTATAAAATTTACCCTTACCGTCACTAGAATCTACAGTTATAGCTCTAATATTTTTTTTGGAACCAGGTAATTTGGTTTCTAAATCGGACATCTTAAAAGAGATTGTAAAAACATCTTCACTACCTTCCTTTTTAACATCCAAAACCAAATTAGAATCATTTGTAAGTTGTGTATTAATTCTTGTTAATGTATCTCTAAAAAGTTCTGGTTTTGGTAATTTAAATTCTCCTTGAACATCTGTTGCGTCCTGTAACACAAAAGTAAATTTAAAAGGTTCAATCCCTAATTGTTCTAAAGTCATAATACCTTGTATGCCAGGTATATCATAAACACCTAAACTACGTAATCTATCTTTGACATCTTGTGCTCTGGATTGTGCTTTTGCCAATCTTTCTTCCGCAGAAGCTTCAATTAAAAAAGATTTTTTAATATACTCTTTATTTAAAGGATCAAAAACAACAGGATTTAAAGCCTCATTTAATTCCTTTGATGTTAATTTTTTTATTTTCATTAATAATCTTTTCTTTAATAAATATCATGAAAAAGAAAAATGGAGGTCGAAACCCCCATTTTTTATTTTTTACTTTTTGATCTTACTTTATCGTACTCCTGTTTCTGTTCCTCCAATTCTTTTTGCCATAAATCAAGATAAATACGACGTTCCCAGACTGGCATTGACATTACGGATTCATATGAAAATCGCATATGTTTTACTAAATAAAAGATCTCACGTCGTAAACCTAAACTATATTCTAGCGTTAGGCCAAAAAAAGTTGAGTCCGATGGTAACTGGAGCTTGAAATGGACCTGTCGGTCCCTCCACTTCCACCGACATTTTAATACCTGGTTCAATAGAGTCTGAGTATTCTCTAAATTTAAGAGAATCAAAAGCTGGCATTACATTAACAAATTGTTGAATGTAATTGATGTCACGATTACCATCAATCTCTTTAATTTGTGCCTGTAATCTATAAGTTAAAGTATTAGAAACTTGTGATTTAGTTGCTTTTTCATATTTTTCTGCACGACTAAGAATACTTTTTTCATCACCGACAGTTAAAAGTTTAAATTTTATTGTTTTTTTAGACTTTGGTAAAACAAAAGTAAATTCACCCCTTTCATCCGGTTGTAAATCTTCAGGCAATTCTTTACTTTCCAATTCACCCAAATCTATATCGTACTCAAACTCAACACCACTATTTGGGTCGGTCAATTTAACTGGATAAATTTCACCGTAACCTGTTGCACGTAACCAAATCATGATAGCATTTCTATCCCCGATTAATAATTGGTCATAAGGTACAGGTGATTCTTTAATTTTTCTTTCTAATAGATAATCGATTACTTTTCCACTTTTAATTAAATTTTGAGAGGTTAGGATGTTTTCATCCATGGCTGTTAGATATTCTATTTTTATACTACCATTTTGATTTGGGTATAACAAACCTTTTGAAGGTAATGGTATGACATCAAAAGGGGCTTGAAATTGAATTTCCTGTGTTTGTGGTTGTTGTTTTGACATTTTAAAACTTTTTTATTACACTTATTATTTTATAATTAACCTTAAAAGTTATTTCTTAATTGTAAAGGTTATAAAAATAAATACTTGAATAGACATTTTTTATAAAATTTTTTGATATTGTCAATAATATTTCTTATTTTTGTTTTATAAAATTATGTAAAGATGAAAATGACGGAAGAAAAATTTAATCGTTTAAAAGAAGTTCTCTCCATACCGACACATTCACAAAATGAAAAGTTGATGATTGAGTACCTTCAAAAAGTTCTAACCGAAAAAGGTTATGACCATTACACTGATGAACACGGCAATATTTATGTTACCAAAGGTGAGAGTGAAAATTATCCTTGTTTTATTGCTCACACAGATACAGTTCATAGAGTTAATTTGAATTTGGCTGTTGTTGAGACATATGAAAAAGGTAAAACAATTCTTA
>Ga0129336_10000228_pt1 | contig 30832 bp, 45 predicted proteins | sample CPB6_02_DNA_FD_96878 | JGI IMG/M metagenome (GOLD analysis project Ga0129336, IMG submission 96878) | Freshwater to marine salinity gradient microbial communities from Chesapeake Bay, USA - CPBay_Sum_0.6_0.2_DNA | ecosystem: Environmental > Aquatic > Marine > Coastal | place: USA: Chesapeake...
CCATTGAAAAGTTCTGCGGATTTACGACTTACAAACTCACCAGATTCACGAAAAATAAATTCTACTTGTGGAATCTCATATCCTTCTTTACGCATAGTAGTCTCCATCAGAAAATGCCAGGAATGATTTGACCAGTTGTAAGATAAGAACCAGCAGCGGCAACGAAACCAATCATTGCTGCCCAACCATTAATACGCTCAGCTTTTTCAGTAAAAAGATTTTTCATTTGTTTTCTCCTTGATAGGGGTGTCTTTGTTTAAGTTCAGGATTAGATTGAGAAGGAACTACGGGGTTCCTTGACTTATTTTTAATTACGATGAAAGCATCGTTTTGATAGGTTACTGTTCCAAATGGTTTTGCCCATTTTGGATTTGCATCTGGGTGGGTTGCAGTTCCTGTAACTGCAACTCCACCAATCTCTACAGAGATTTCATCTTCATTAGACCATCCAAGTTTTTCAAGAGCAATTGCAAATTGCCCGAGCATATCAGCACTCACAAGTTCTCTTCCTGTTCAGTCAGGATTACACAGTCGCTGGTAGGATATGCCACACAGGTGAGTACATAACCTTCAGCAACTTGATCTTCATCCAAAAAGGTTTGATCTTCATTATCTACCGTGCCGCTAAGAAGTTTACCAGCACAAGAAGAGCAAGCACCAGCACGACAACTGGAAGGTAGATCAATGCCAGATTCTTCAGCAGCGTCAAAAATATATTGATCGTCAGGACATTGGATAGTCGTTTCGGATCCATCGGGGGATTGAAGTGTAATGGAATAAGTAGCCATCAGTAAGTCTCACAAAGTTTTTCTACAGAATAAGACAGCAGCACAAGGAAGCTGACTCCAGTAATTGTAAACAAAAGTTCAGTCATTGTCAATCAATTATCAGAAGATGCCGAAGAAAAAGTTGCCAGTGATAGCGTAAGAAATAACACCAGCAACAAAACCGACCATTGCCCAGCGCCCATTCATTTTCTCCGCTTTTTCTGCATAAGGTTCGATGCCATAACGCTCAAGATCTTCTTTAGTCATGTACATGGAAGGCTCTTTTGCCCACATGTTCATTTGTCCGAATTCGTTTTTTGTTACAGTCATTTTTTTTAGATTCATTAAGAATTGTTACACAATTATATAGCAAAAAGAAAGGGGCGTCAAGCCCCTTAAGTATCAAATATTACTTATTTTATTAAGATTTAAATATTCGTTCAGAACGAATAACGAATTTTTAGTTCACCACCAAGAGCGAACACTTCACTATCAAAACCATACTCACCAGCAACTTTGACTTTACCAGTCAGATTATTAGCAATAGGGAAGTTCACACCAACTTCACCAACAGCAACACCCTCATCGGTGCCGACATTGTTCCACTCATAACCAGGACCAATTTCACCAAAAATGGTTACACCACTAGCAGTCTTTTGCTCATAACCAATACGAAGTTCAGTTTGAGCACCAGTGTAATCACCATCAACAACAGCACCAGTGGTCTTGCTTTCAACATAAGGGCCAGCAAATGCAGCCGAAGCAAGGAAGGGGGTTGCAGCAACAGCTGCGAATGCGGGTTTAAACATAATAGTACCTCTATATTTTCTCGCAGAGTAATACCTGCGGATGTAAGGAGTTTCGACAAACTCCGTAAATTCAGTGACTCAACGGGTATTTGAGGTTTCATCACTTGAATCTATTTATTTTAACATTCTCTTTGGGATCATGTCAAGAGGGTGGTTGTTCCGCTCTTGGAATAGGTCCGTTTGCATCAAATCCGGGAGGAAGTCCAAATTCATATGGATGCCAATTCATAAGTTGATTCAATCCACCCTCAACATTATAACTATCTCTTTCCCAAAAGTTTACAATTCCATTGTAACTATCTCTATGGAATATATCAATGTGTTCTGGATGAATTGCAGACCCAAGATCTAAACGATATGCAAAAATTGGAAAACAGTAAGATTTACCAGTATTCAGAATAAGGTCTTCAGATACTGCTCTTGGTCTTACTCCATTATCAAGTCTGTACTTATTGTTAGGTTTAATATGATTCTTATAGATCTTTTCTGCATGATGTCTAGTAATTACATATGCTGCAGCAGAAAAATCATTAATGAACCTAGGATGAAGATTAATATAAATTGTTGCAGGATTAATAGTTGTAAATTGAACCGTATCATAATCATACGGCAACTTAGAATACATTTCAGACCATGAGAACTGCCAATACTTAACAGTATCAAACAAAATATCATCCTCAAGAATTAAAACTTCAGGATAATCAGTTTCTTCAATAAAATAACGAATACACTTGAGATGTGAAAGGCAACAACCAATCTCATTCATACTCATATTGTCTGGCATTCTACCTTTAAGTAGATCTGTCACATCACCATCCCTACCATCAACGCCAGGCATTCTAGTATGATTAGTAATGTCCCAGTATGCAAATTGGTCTTCCATATGCCGACGTCTATGCTCATCAGCATCTAAATTCATCCAAAGAATAGGAGGAAGATTAGTAAGTTTATATGAGGACTTATTTTTGTCCATCAGAGATACGGGTCCATTCATCGGGTATCAAATCTTTAGTATTTAAATCTTTAGTGTAACCTGTTTTTCCAAACCATTGAACAGGAGCAATAACTTTTTTATTTTCATTGTTAGAAAGCCAAGCTGCCCACCAAGAAAATGAAGAATTTGCAATAATAAAATCATCACAAAGAGACATCAGACAAAGATCAACTCTATTATCAGTGTTCTCAGAAACCATAAAACGATCATCAGAAAACAATTCTTGTTCCTGACACCACTTAGGATCATCAGAAAAAACAATCACGTTTCTATCAGCATCAAAATGTTTTAATGCTGCAGCATAATACTCTAAAGGAAGATTAAAGTGATTTTCACTATTTGTCAAGTAATCAGTGCGACGAACATGAAGAGCTACAGGATTATCAACTGTAGAGATCATTTCATTACATGGTTTAAGAATTTCTTGTTTAAATGTAAAGTCCTCACGAATTTCTTGTTCAATATGTTTGAAGTATTTTTCTGTTTGAAAATATCCTTGAAGACTTACATGATCTGGACAAAGAGTAAAGAGTTCTTCATCAAATTCATGAAATCTTTCTTTAACTACAGGAGCATGACCATTATTCAACAATCCAACATTCACATTGAGATCAAAAGAATCAAATAATTCTGTCCTGAGTTTATTACCAATTCCATCATCAACTGCAATAGTGTGATTTGGAATACAAATATCTGCACCAATGTTTCTAGCAATGCCCTTCAGTGATGCATATTGGAACATCTGATTTGCCAGACGACCCATTCTGCCTAATGCATTAAATCCTATCATACCAATTGTTCTCTACGTTTTTTTAGATAGTCTTGACTTTTATAATACTCTACGAGTCTATCTTTGTCAAATGTTTTAATAGTATTCCAAAGATGATAATTGTTATTAAAATTTGGATTACTAAACCAAGAATTATGAGTCCTTGAGTGTTCTAAATGATAAACATAATTTTCAACCCTTCCAATACGATTACCAAGAACGCTCATACGATAATAAAACTCATCATCTTCACATCCCCAAGATATAAAGTTCTCATTCATCATAAAGGAGTCAATATACCTCTGACGATTTACAAATTGAGTCCAACCTATTGTTGAGTTGGAAAGTGATTTCCTTCTATCAAGAGTAGATGTATCTAGGGTATTTACAAACTCTTCATAGATTTCTGGATTATATTCAGATCTCCACTGATAGATTCCACATCCATAGGGATAAACCACATCTGCCTGATCACTTATGATTGCTTCATATGCTTGATAGTATGATGAGATTGGTAAAATACAATCCGCATCATAGTTTGCTACAACTTTAGTGCTAGAAGCAACAATTAGGTCGTTTAAAACTTTACTTTTACAAAATAAAGGTTCATTAGATTCTTCAAAAAGATACTCAAGATTAGAGATATCAACATACTTCTTAATTTCCGGAATTGCCCTAAACTTAAAAGTTGGATGATGAGATACTTCTTTAACTAATACTTTGGCAGGAACGTGCTTTAAAAGATAAGAGACAGAAGATATAATGTTTCTTAGTCTATCTTCTGTCTCTATTCTCGTAGGAATGAGAAAAGTCAAGTCCATCATTGTTGAATCCTATCATCTGGAATCTGCTCAATAATCCAAGACTCTGGAATCAAGTCTTTGGTGTTATTGAAAGAAAGTCTTTCACCAAACCAAGGATTTTGTGCAATCACTTTCTTATTTGGATTCTTCTGCAACCAAGCACCCCACCAAGACAATGAACTATTAGCGATGATAGCATCACTGCACATACTCATGAGACATAGATCATAGAATGGAACAAGAGACTTTTCCATTTGACCTACACCATTAAGAACTTCTTTTGGATAATAAATTCTGGTTTCGGAGAGATAGAAACGATCGCCTTGAAATAGTTTTTGTTCTTTTACCCAATCAAGATCATCAGAACAAATCAATACTGGTTGATTATCTGAAAAGTGCTTCTCAAGAAGATACTCATAATGATCAACTACAGGCATAGGATACCAGTCAGGACGACCTACGTTGTCACCTCTACGAATATGAAGTAAAACAATGTTCCCATTAAATTGTTCCATAAACTCATTACAAGTTTCATAGATCTCATCTTTAAACTCAAAGTCCTCACGAATAGAATCTTCAATATGTTTGAAGTACTTTTCAGTCTGACGATATCCATCAATGTTTACATTATCTGGGCAGTTATTAAAGAGTTCTTCATCAAACTCAAATCCAGGTTCATCTAGAGTTGGACCATTTTGAATGAATCCAACATTCTTCACATTCTTAAGTTTGAATGCATCAAAGAGACCGTAATTAGCGTATGTTGGTGCGTCCTCGGGAGGAATACACCAATCTATATTATTGTTTGCAGCAATACCACGAAGTGCTGCATATTGGAACATCTGATTTCCCAAACGACCATTTGTTCCGAGTCTATTATATCCAATCATAAGTCAATCCAAAATACTTCTTCGTTAGGAATACCAAAAATCAATCTATCACCATAAAGTTTTTCTAAATTATCTCTTACTTCAACATTAATAGAATCATAGTCAGTTACATAAACCTTATAATTTTCTCCAATCAGGTCATAACATAAACGGTATTGCTGACTTTCAGTTAAAATATCTGTACCTGCCTTGTATGTAACGTAGTGGAAAGCAAAAGGGAGTCTTCTAGTATTTTTCCCAATAAAATAATCTTTCAAAAACTTAGCATGTTCATTATTAAAGTTGTCAGTTGTGAGACCTAGATTATATTCAAGTCCAAGTTTTTTTGCATAAGCGGCAAAAGAACGATTGTCTCTCGGTAAGCATGGACCACCAAACCCATATCCATATTTCAAAAACTTATTACCAACTCTAGTATCATTACCAATTGCACTTAATACCAAATCAATCTCATCCTCTAAACCAGATTTAGTTAAGACTTCCCCAACCATATTGGCATAACTGATCTTAGTTGTGAGATAACAGTTAATGGCAAGTTTAACAATTTCAGATGCAGTCAAAGACATAAAGTTAATCTTTGGTTCTGACACTTGAATCTTGTGATAGATTTCACTGATCAGAGATTTAGTTTTTTCAGAATATCCCCCAACCAAAACCATATCAGCATGTTGAAGATCACGAACAATTGTTCCCTGAGCAATAAACTCTGGATTGTAGAATACATCTACCCCAAAAGAATCCAGTTGCTTCTGAAAGTTTTCACAATCTCCAGGATTTGTAGTACATCCAACAACAAATGTTTTTCCATGAACAGGTATATCTGCTTCCTGAATGTCATTAATGACTTGCCAGACAGCACTTACATCATAACTACCATCTGGCAAAGAAGGAGTTGCTACAAGTGTGTATATAAGGTCACACTCACGAATAACCTCTTTGTTGTCAGTAGTAGCTCTAAAATTTATGGCATTATCTAAAAGATCAGAAACCTGGGGTTCATTAGTTTTAATGACTCTATCATTCAGACCATTAACATAGTCCTCGCGAATGTCAGAAACTAAGACTCCATATCCTGCTTTTTCTAAAAGAAGAGCAAAGCAGATACCAAGTCTGCCTGCTCCAATAACTCCAATCTTCATAGTTTAAATGTAGGAATAGCAACCATTTTATGTTTGTTTTGATTATGAAACTTTTGATAGATATTGATAGCAAGAGTTTCTTGCTCATTAAGGAACATAGGATCTTCAGAGAGACCCTTTTCCATTGCCCATTCTAGCATTTCATATGATGTACCAATCTGATCTTCATCAGTCCTTCCATCATCCCAAAGACCATCAGTTGGTTTTGCTTCAATAATTCGCTGGTTAATTCCTAACGATTTACCAAGTTCCCATACTTCTGTTTTGTAGAGATCTGCAATGGGAGCAATATCAACCCCACCATCACCATATTTAGTATAAAATCCAACACCATAATCTTCAACTTTATTTCCAGTACCAACAACAATACCACCAACAGATGTAGCAACTTGATAAAGAGTTACCATACGAAGGCGAGAGCGACTATTAGCAAGTGCAAGTTTATCTACACCATACTCTCTCATTGTAAATTGAAAAGTATCAAAAACTTTGGTAAGATCAAACTTATTTGCTATTACATTTGAGAAATTTGTTTGTAACCATTCCAAATGAGAGTCTGATAAAGTTTCCTGTTCCTCTTTTTGATGAATAGGCATTCCAAGGGCATAAGTAGGAAGTCCAGTAGATGCAGCAAGAGACGAAGAAACTGCCGAATCAATTCCCCCAGAAACACCCACTACAAATGCTTTGATATTATGCTCAACAACATAATCACCTAACCACCCCACTATTCTATTTTTTAGATTATTATAATCAGAGATGCGATTCATTTCCTTCCTTGATTTTTAAACTATTATAGCATATATCAGTTAGTTCTACCATAGTCATCTTCAAGTCTCACAATATCAGACTCTTCACATTTGTCTCCCATTTGAACTTCATAGAATAAAACACCTTCAGAACCTGCCTTCATGCGATGAACTTGTCGAATGCCAATCCTAAAGAAATCTCCAACTCTAACTGAAAATGTAACCCCATTAAGTGTTATATCTCCATCACCCTCAACCACTACCCAATGCTCATCTCTATGATTATGATATTGAAGAGAGAACTGTTGATTTGGACTTACATAGATCTTCTTAAGTTTGTAGTGATCCCTTTCCTCTATGGTTTCAAACCATCCCCAAGGTCTTTCTTCTCTATTCATTTTCATAAATCCAGTTAGGGTTTCTGTACACTAGATTTATTTCATTATGATGAGTCTGTTCTTGATTTGGATGTCTGCGTTGGTACATATGAATTTCATTATTATGACAATACTTATCAATCAAATAGCAAATAGATGTACCGACAGTATGAATTTCTGATGCATTCTCAAATGCTTTAATCCAATCAAAAACATTAAATCCATTTGATTTGTCTTGCTGAAGACTCATATAATGTACTTTTTTATCAGTATTAACATTAAAGTTGTCTGAATCATCTGGATCAGTACCAAAGGCACGGTTGACAATCACATAATCACCAGTAAGTCCATAAGTCTCAATCAACTTATTTTCCCTTTTCTCGTCTCTAATAACATCAAAAGACTTCCTATAATCAGAGATAGGAACAGAAAGGAAATAATATTTTGCTGCCATTACAGAACATTTTGGAAGATACCTGTCAGCAAAACTTGCAGGAACATAAAGTTCATTTTCAGTTTGATGAATATTTACTGTCCCATAATATTGTTTGAGAGGAAAATCATCAGACTCCCTAACCCAAACAAGATTGTCTTTTTTCAGATACTTTACAATCAAGTCATAATAAACATCACCAACAGGATAGTAAACAGTATATCCCTCTTCGATAATGACATCAACTAATCGCTGAAGCCACAGAACGTCACCCAGACCCACTGGTTGATAGATCAAACAAGTTTTATTTGTAGTACTCATAACAGTCCCTAATACCTTTTTCAATACCTTCAAACTCAATATCAAGTTGAGGTGCAGACCCACAATAAGAAAACTCTTTATATGAACCTTGCTTTGTTATATTTACCCCATACCCATCCAGGGTATTAATCATTTCCGCCAATTCACTCAAGTAATATTTTTCCCTATAAACGCAGTTAATATCTTTTTGAGTTATTTCTCCATCGAGACACTTCTTTATAATTTTGTAAAGATCATTTGCATAGATAAAGTCCATCTTACGATTTTTTACAATAACAATATCCTTTTTCTCAATATAATTTCTTATGTTTTTGGCAAAAAATCTATCTACAGATTCATACTGCCCAAAACATCCGAAGATCCTAAGATTCATACCTTTTGAATTATCAAGAACTCTTTTCGCAATACAGTATTTTGAAAATCCATAAGGATCTTTAGGTATAATCTTTCCCAAATCATTACCATCAGGTTCTTCAGAAATAGATGGTCTACCCAAAGATGCACCACTATCAAAGTTTATAAAGAGATCTGTCTTGTCAATATGTTTAAAAATATTTTCAAACATGAGCATATTCGTTAGAAATACATCGGAAGAATCATCTATGTCCCGTCTACCTCCAACTATAGCACTATGAATGATTGCATCAAAATGCTGATTCTCAAATAAAGAATCAACTTCTTCAGTAATCTCAAGTCTTACTTGATATGAACGAGGACAAACAATTTCCCAACCATCACTTTCAAGTAAAGGAACAATCTGTTTACCGATGAATCCATTTCCACCAGTAAATAAAATTCTATTCTTTTTCATATTTCCAGCTAGAATCACTTAACAACTTTTCAAGTTCTTCATCTTTAATTTCATAAAAGTTTTCTTCAGAAGGAAACCGGAGATCACGAACTTCGTTTACATAATCAGTTAGAGCAGATTGAATGAGTTGACCCGCTTCACAATAGCGTTTTACGAACTTTGATTTGAACTCCCAGAAGAGTCCGATTAAATCATGCATGATAACAAGTTGTCCATCAACCTTGTCACCAGCACCAATACCATAAACAGGAATATCAAGATTTTCAGCAATCATAGCAGCAGACTCCCTAGGCATTGCTTCTAAAAGAAGAAATGAACATCCAGCATCTTGAAGTCTAAGTGCTTGGTCAAGAATAACTTTTGTTTGATCTGCAGTTTTACCTTGAACTTTATACCCACCAAGTTTTGCTCTTGTATGTGGGGTTAACCCAAGATGACTCATTACCATAATACCAGCATTGCAGATTGCCTTCACACGATCTACCATACACCCCTCAACTTTAACTGCATCCATTCCCGCCTGGATGAAAGCACCAGCATTAGCAATAGCATCCTCATTAGATATTTGGTATGACATGTAAGGAAGATCTCCCACAGTAAATGCGCGATTTACTCCGCGTGAAACTGCTCTTGCAGAACGCAACATATCATCCATTGTCACTGGAATGGTAGTTGAATATCCCAAAGTTGTCATTCCTAGAGAATCTCCAACGAGAACCCAATCAACTCCAGCATTATCTGCCATGAGTGCCTGTGGGTAATCATATGCAGTGACTCCAACAGTCTTCACTTTATTTTGTTTTTGTTTTTGCAACTTAAGAATAGTTACTTTATCTTTATTATCTGCAGGCATATCAATCTAGGGGTGTTACAATCATGTTAGCATAAAATTCTTCTCTAGACAAGAAAGGATACATATCTTCCAATGGTTTAGCAGTTACTGTTCCATCTTCATTCTTTTTACCCATAAGAGTAGGAACAACCTCTTGCCACTTCTGACACATCACTTCAGCAATCACCGGAGAATCAAATTTAAAAATCATTTCCATTACATCATCAAACTGCTGATAATTTTCAATTCTCATATAAGGAATCTTGTACGCATGAGCAATATCTGCAAGGTCAGGAAAAGAAACACCACTATCACTATCAGTTCCAATCTCCCTGCCATCAAAAAACTTTTTCTGAGTAGTTCTGATAGATAAATATCCGTCATTGTTCCAAACAAAAAGTTTAATTGGTAGTTTGTGGTGAACAATAGTTTGAAGTTCTTGGATATTCATTTGAAGTGAACCATCTCCAGTAACTCCAATCACTGATTTTGCACCAGCAAATGATGCTCCAATACAAGCAGGAATCGTGAATCCCATTTCTGCTTGAGCACTTGTAGTTACATAACGATCATTACCTTTGATATCAACTGCTTGAGAACAAACATAATAAGCAGATCCTGCATCAGAAATCACAACACTACCTGCAGGTTTATATTGATTCAGTTTACTCATGAAGTCATAAAGATTGATGCCACCCTCATCTGATTCATATGGGGGAGTAATTGTCCAAGACTTTCTCCATTCAAAACACTTTTGTTGCCATTCTACAGTTTCTGTAGAAATATTATACGAATCAAAAAACTCTTTTAGATCCGTATGAATAAACTTATCAATCTTTACAGTGTTTTTTGAGTGCTCATCAGCATCAATATCAACTACAACTACCTTTGCTTCTCTAGCAAACTGACTGTAGTTATATCCAGTCACAGGAACTGGGAGACGGCATCCAAGAACTAAAAGAAGATCGCAGTTCTGCATCGCAAAGTTTCCCGCTCTAGTTCCTTTAATTCCAACTCTGCCTACAAAATAAGGATCATCAGACTCAATCAAGTCAACTGCATTAAAAGAGGTGACAACGGGAATCTTAGAGTTATGAATATAATCTCTGAACTGTTCTTTAGAGATTCCTGCACAGTTAACACCATTCCCTGCCAGAATCAGAGGTCTCTTCGCATTCTTAACTTCTTCGATAAGATCAAAAAGATTCATTGATGCTCCCTGAAGATCCATTGGAACATCAATCCAAACAGGGCCAGGACGACCAGTTGTTGCTTGCTTGATTGCTTCTTGAACTACACTTTCAACTTCATCAACACTCTCAATAATCTTAGCAAACTTGGTGATTGGTCTTACAATCTCAACAATATTTGCTTCCTGAACGCCAAGATTACGAACTCCTTTTGGGGAAATTTGATTGAGGTTTACATTACCCGACACAAAAATAACAGGAACACTATCCTGCCAAGCATCCAAGAGACCAGTAATCGTATTAGTTCCACCACATCCAGTGGTAGGACACACTGCAGCAACACCACCCGTGTATTTTGCATAAGCGACTGCTGCCATAGCAGATGCCTGTTCATGATGATTACAAACTGCTTTAATCTTAGGATGACAAGCAATCGCATCATTCAAAAACATTGCACCACCACCTGTTACAGTAAAAATGTGGTGAGCACCTGCTTTATAAACTTGATCAATAATATAATCTACTACTCTCATTTTTCAAAAGTTGAAGTGATGGAACCAATGTACTCAATCATTTGATCCGTAATAGTTGGAGAGCATCCAACGAAGAAAACAAGATCAAGAACTTTACAAGCATTGGGATAGTTCTTGTAATAATCAAGATGACTATACCCAGGATGCATCAGAATATTGCCAGCAAAATAATTCCTAGTCTGAATCTTATTCGACTCAAGATGCTGAGTTAGTTTATTTTTAGTGTCTTTAGAATCACAAACAATGGGAACACCAAACCAACTAGTTTCTGCTTGAGGAAGTTCATTAATGCTGCGGACACCAGGAATCTTTTCAAAGTGTTCTTGAATCTTCACTTTATTCAGTCTGCGGAGATAGTGAATCTCTTCAAACTTTTCAATCTGAACTGATCCTAATGCACCTTGAAAATCCATAGGTTTGAGATTATATCCCATTTGACTATAGACATACTTGTGATCAATGATACCATCATATTTTTCAATCCACTTATCAAATCTCTTACCGCAGACGCCACAAGAGAGAAGATTCTGAGCGCCTACACAATAACAATCCCGCCCCCACCAAGCAAGACTACGAGCAATATTAATGAGTTCTTCATCATCACTAGAAACCATTCCACCTTCCCCAGTACAAATATGATGCGCTGGATAGAAAGAACAGGATGCCGCAATAGAATAATCGGTTAGATACTGATCATTCCACTTACTACCAAGGGAGTCGCAGTTATCAGAGATCAGAAAGATTTTATTCCTTTCACAGATATCAATAACTTGATCGAGGTTATATGGATTACCAAGAACAGGAGATGAGATAATACCACGAGTACGGGTAGTAATCTTATCTTCAATCTCATTAATATCCCAGTTTAGATCTGAAAAATCAATATCAACAAATACAGGTTTTAGACCAGTCTGAACGATAGGTGCAATCGTGGTTGGGAACCCAACACAAGAAACAATAATTTCATCACCGTCTTGCCAACCAAATCTTTTCTTTAGAGCAGACATCATGATCAGGTTAGCAGAACTACCTGAGTTAACCATTAAAGAATATTTCTTATTAAACTTCTTCGAAAACTTATTTTCAAACTTATGCACTTCTTCACCGGAAGCAAGCCACTTACCAGCAAGAAAAGACTTAAGAATTACACCAATCTCTTCATTTGTCCAATAAGGACCAGAATAATAAACAGGAGATTGTCCAGGAACAAACTCCCCACTGTTAGCAAGATATGGAAAAAGATTTTCTTCAGTTGATGAAATGTTTTGAAGAAAATCTTGAATTAGAGTATTAATGTTGCTCATAGTTATTTTGTGATTTTATCAATGTATTCTAATGCTTCTTGACTTACAGCAGTTTTAAACCATTTACGGAGACCTCCGTTAGTTCTATTGACTTCTGCTGCCAAAGACCCACCAGCTTGATGTAGTACCTTAACTATCATTCTATCACCATTTACTGGATCGTCAAGACACAAATTTCCATTATGCACATACAAATCCCTCCAACTATCCCAATGAGTTTCTGTTCCCCAACTATTAGAAACACCATAAGAAACACCAGATCCCATTAAGTCTAAAATTTTAGTAGTATATTTACCCCAATGAAATAACTGATTTAGTGTATCTTGCTCATCCCCCAGTCCATGAAAATATGGATCTACTTCAGTTTTAATTCTGTATGCTTCTTTGTTTAGATTGTGCCAGTCATACCAAAATTCTTTATTATTTGAAGCAACAAATCCAGCATTAATAAATTGTTGAACTGGAATTGGACTTCCGTTACCAAAGGGAGGAAGATGTGCAATGGTAATTCCTTGATGTGAACTTGCCTTACCAAGTGAGTTATTATTTCTCACCCCAATAATATCTTCATCGCTCTCAAATAACTCAGTTAGAGGTCCAGTAATAACAGAGTCCCCATCAATATGGACAACCATATCATAATCATTGATGAATGGCATACAAGTTGGTGCCATCATCCAAACAGGTTGAAGCCAAGGATCATTCACCTTAGCTTCTTCAGTCATCTTTGAATCAAAAACAAAAAAATCAATGTCTGGATGAAAATGCTTAAATGATTTAACTAAATCTTCAACTCCAATTAAATCAACATAATCATCGGTACACCAAGTAGTTACAGCAATTTTTTTAGACATAATCAAATGTATTTGGGAAGAATTTTCTGTTCGTTAATATAACTGTTTGTCTGTTGATTTATTTTTGTTTTAACTTCAAACCTTCGATCATTATTAAAATAAACATCTCTAGCCAACTGAACAAAAGTATCATCAAATTGTTTGTTCTTTTCACACAATCTAATACTATCTTCAGTATCCCAAATCTTTTGATTAACATCTTGAAGTTCTTTAATTAAATTCTCAGAAACCTTTAGTTCTTCAACTAAAGGTTCAAGATAATTAAGTTCTCTCAAAATTTGTTCTGTTTTTTCTTTACTATTAGAATTTTTTAATTTGATTTTAAGAATTGTAAACTTATCTACAATTTCTCCACTAGAAACTTCAATTTTCATTTTTTTCCTCAGATCATTTCCACTTATTGAAAGGATACGTATCCCAATTTTTTGCCAGATAGTCTTCACCAAAAATTTCTGTTCCGACATTTCTATCTACAAACGGTGCAAGATTTTTATTGTTTCTAACAAATAACGAGTCTCCCCATCCCTGATTATCATAAGATGATGACATTTCCTTTAAAGAAAATCCCCTTTCATCTAACCACTTTACAATTGTAGCATGAGTAGCTCCACTTTTACATCTATCATCCAATGATGTTTCTATGTCAATAACATTAATATAATCAAGATGTTTTTCAAATCCAATAAGAACATCAAGTTCTGCTCCCTCAACATCAATATTTAAAAAATCATAATCATTCATATCGATATTATTTTTTTCTATCAATGTTGATAAAGTTTTGGTTTTAACTTTAATAGAATTTACTTTATTCCACTCAGGAAGTCCTGGATAAAAACTTGATCCATACTCAGCGAAATAAAAATTCTTCGCACAATCATCTTCTCTGTAAATAAATTCATTAAAGATTTGAAATCCCCATTTATCAGCAACTGGTTTTGACATGTTTTGATAAATGTTTGGATTTGCCTCGACACCTATAACTTTATTTCCAAAAAGTTTAGTGTAGCACCCATATTCAATAAAGTCCCAAAGACCAACATGAATCACACCTTTTGGTTGAACATTAATCCTTTCAAAAATTCCAGTATATTCTGCAGTAGGATTATCCCAAACTGCATATCCAGTCTCTTTATTCCAAGAGGCATAAGGACCAAGCATACTCATTTTTTATTTCTCCTTCAATAATTTTTTATTATTCAATAAATGCACACAGCACATAATCTGGTCTACCAACAGTTCCCGTTCGCAATTCAATTTTGTAATCTGGGTTAATTTCCAAAAGTTTTTCTTTAATTTCATCTAAAGATTGTATGAAATATTCCGGAATATTGTCAATTAAAATTGTATGCTCTTTATAAGAATGATTTTTAATAACTTCCAATTCTGCAAAAAGAATTTTATTGGGAAGTGTTGTTTCTCCAGGATTATTTGGATGAGCATCTAACCAAAACATACATTTGGTGTTAATCTCTTTCAACCAAATTTCAAGTGCATCATAGGATTCGCCTTGTGCCAAATACACATTATCATATTCTTCAAAAACATACATGCAATCATTGTAAAATTTTGAATCTATGTCTACGCTATAATATTTTTCAAATCCTACTTTAAATGCATGAAATAAACCTCCTCCAGGTCCTGTCCCAGTTTCAACAAAATTTACACATCCATCAGAAAGACCTCTAAACAATTCAATTGAATATGGACAATACAAATATGGTCCAGAATGAGCTGGAGTGATTTTAAACCATCTTTCTTCATAATCTGTAGTATCAAATGTTAGGTACATTTTTTTCTCCTTAATTTTTAATTAAAAAACAAATATCTTAGATGCCTCAACACCATCACATCTAAATCTCTGCCACAAATCAGAATTTATTAATTCTGGATGAACATACCAATCTTCAAAGGGATTACCCGAATAGCAAACATTACTACAAACCAGTTCATATCCCAAATCTTTCAAATATTTTCTAGATTCAATTTGTGGAATATCATTTCCAGAATAAACATCGGTTTCATAAGTTATTACAGAAACCTTAACTTCATCAAAAGGAAATTTATATAAACACTTTAAAGTAGTTTCTGGTGGTTCGGTATCGACTTGTAAATAATCAATATGATCCCAACCCAAATCTTTTAGTTTTTTACTGTGATCAAATTTGGTAGCGTCTTGAATAATTAATTCATTTTTTCTTATTTTATTCCAATCATGCTCATATTTTGTACTTATTTCTAAACTATATCCATCCCAACCAAAATTTTCTAGAAGAAAAGTATTATTAATATCAACTGGATTTTCGGCACCAATTTCCACATATCTACCATTTTCCTTACCATCAAGAACAGAAAGAACAAAAAGATCTTGATATGCTTGAGAACAATTCATTTGTATGAATTGTGAGTTTTTAAATGAGTACCTTAGTGTGTGTTGTTGTTTAAAATAATTTCTCATTTCAGTTACCAAAATATTTTATCCAAAGGAAATCTTCAAGCACTTCCATTTCCTTTGCCTTTTCAAGGTTCTCTTTTATTGCATCCATTTTACTATAATAGATTTCATCCGAGACTTCAAACTCATCTGTAAGATCAATAATTCCATCCTTATTAAAGTAAGTTCCAATATCAGGAGCACCAAGATAAACGGGAATAGTACCAGTTGCAAAACAGTCTAAAAGTTTTTCTGTGAAGTAAGTTTCATATTGACCATTCTCAATTGCCACAGAGAACATATAATCACAAAGACCTTCCTCTTTATTTGCAATCTCTTTAAATCCTCTCCCATACATATCAACCTGCCCCCAGAGTCTCTCAACCCACTCAAGACGAAGACGATGACCATCACACATAGTTTTATTGGATGAAATCATTGAAATCATCTTAGTTTTTTCATAAACTTTTGGTTCTTTGATCCAGAAACCTTGTGCAGGACACCACTTGAATTTGGGATCAAGAGCAAGAAGTTCTTGATTATGAGTAAAGATTGCATCAAATGTTTCCAAATATTTTTCAGGAAACATTTTCACATGATCCACAATTTGTGGAGTAATGTATTTGGACTCAAGCAACCACCCATATTTTGGTCCGGAAATATCATCTATTTCATCTTGTCCTAAAGTGCTGTCAATATAAAAGGTTGCTTCTCCACTACCATCCTTGACCCACTCAATATATTTTGACTCTTTCCCGTGAACCGAATATCCCTTATTACCGTTAGTGAGATGAGTAAAAGTGTTGCCGACTAAGTTAAATTTTGTTTTCATGGAATGATAAAATCAAGAACTTCTGGTTTGTAATTGGACAGTTTCATTTCAATACTGTTTTTTGTATAGATGTCATTTTCCAAATGACACCACTCATAAAGAGCCCTTGTGGGATCTGGTCTATTTAGATTCTCCAAATCAGGGTAGAATTGAATTTTTCTGAACTCAAAAAACTTTAGAAAATCAAAAATACCAGTTCTCAATCCAATGGTTACCAAATTTTTATGACGAACTAGGTGATCACAAAGATCTTGTATTTCAAACTTATCAAGTTTTTCGGTTCCCTTAAATATTTTTTGTTTATAAAAATCTTTTTTATTAGTCCAGTTAACAAATACTCTATATTCCTTTTCCCTCAACTTATTTACAATTTGTTCCCAAAAAGAATCATCTAGTTGGAAGTTATCACCACATTCAGGAAATAAAACACAAGTCTTTTCTTCTATTGTTTTTTCTACCGAATCATACCTATTAATTTTATCTAAGATACCACAGTTTTCAAGTTTTTGCACAAACCACCAATCTCTTGGTGGGAAGTGCATGATCTTTAATCTACCTAGTGTATGTGCATTGCCAATACTATGTGGACCAAATCCATTCTTAGACATTAGCACTTCATCTTGGTCAATAGGATATCCAGACATAATTGGATATACCTCAACCTCTTGACATTTTGGATTCTCTACAAAATTCTCCAAAATAAATTTAACTGCATTGTATACACCTGGACGACACAAAATTTTATAGGGAACTGGAGATTGACTCTCCAAAAAGAGAGTTGCGTTAATAGAATCTCCCATTCCCCAGTTCATTAAGTACCAATTTTCAGTCTCAAACTTTGTTACTTCAAGTTGAGACATATCATCAAGTTTTCTATAAATTATTGACATAAAATCTTTTCCAAAACATCAAAACTTTCATTGGTAAACTTTGTGTGTATATTTTTTGCTCTATACAATTTCTTATTAAAATAAGTTTCTAAATCGTCCTTATGCACATTATTTTGGGTTTGTGAAATAAGAACCTTATTTGGATTTTTGATATTATCATTATGCATTGATATTGCAACATAAGCGCCAGAATTTTTTCCAACTATTACATCACAAAATGTACTTAAATACGCATTATGTAAAATATCGGATTGATATTTCCCAAATATAGTTGGTGTATGAATAATATTACTCGCTTCAACTTTTACTTGCTCTTGATTCATATAACAAAAATCAATATCTGGATATTGATTTGCAAGAATATTAATATTCCCTAACCAATCATCATTATCTGTTTGTCCAGATTTTCCCTTTATATTGATAAAAAATATTTTCTTTCTTTCAGTTTTACCAAACTTTTGGATAGATTGTACTGCCTTTTTGTCTAGAATTTTTTGATAATTAAAATTAATACCAAGATCATCAGGTATTTTCACATCAAAGTCATATCTTCTAAATATATGACTCCATGCTCTCCTATGAACAAAAAAAGTATCCTCTAACCCAGGGAATGTTTGCTCATTCTCAGTTTGTGGAATACTTAATTCAGAATACTCCCTATTACAAAGCCAAGTTGGAATATTAAGATCCCCACAAATTTCTTTTGTGGGGATTAATCCATCGACAGTTTTCATGAAAATATCAGGGAATACAGTGCCATCAGACCCATAAACATATTGGTAATATTCATTCTCTGGATATTTTTCAACTAAAAGTTGAATAAAAGGCGCTGAGAAAAGAAAATCACCAAGATGAGCTTCTGTAAAAAAACAAATTTTCATATTCAGACAGGATGATACATTGGAGCATCTTTATAAACTTGCTCGTTAATCCAATCATATGTTCTACGAATACCCTCTTCAAGAGTCATTGAATAATCCCAACCAAGTTTCTCACGAATAAGATCATTATTTGAATTACGACCACGAACACCAAGAGGTCCATCAATATGATTCTTCTCTACACTTTTACCAGACACTTTTGCTGCGGTGTCTGCAAGTTGATTGATCGTAACCATCTCCTCAGATCCAATATTTACTGGACCTTCAAAATCAGACTTCATCAGACGACGGGTTGCTTCAATACATTCTTCAATAAACAAGAAAGAACGTGTTTGTTCTCCGTCACCCCAAATATCAATAGTTCCACCCTGAGGAGGAAGTTCAGCAACCTTACGACACATTGCAGCAGGAGACTTTTCTTTACCACCAGTCCAAGTTCCCTCAGGACCGAAGATATTATGGTAGCGGGCAATCCTTACTGGAATACCATAGTTACGACTATAAGAGAGGTACAGACGCTCAGAGAAAAGTTTCTCCCAACCATACTCAGAGTCAGGTCCCGCTGGATATGCATCAGATTCCCTTAGACCAGGATTGTTTACATCCATCTGTGCATATTCTGGATACATGCAAGCAGAAGATGAATAGAAAATTTTAGTTTTATTAGTTCCCGTAAAGTCATTCAGTTTTCTCACTGAATCCAAAATATTCAGATTAATGAGAGCAGAATTATGCATCACATCAGCATCATGATCTCCAGTAAAGATATATCCAGCACCTCCCATATCAGCAGCAAACTGATAAATCTCATCGAAGGTTTCAATGTGCTTAGATGGCACAAAGTGATAATAGTTTCCAGCATATCCTTTAAACTGAACAACCTTCTCAACAAAAACTTGATCAGTCAAGTCTCCACGAATAAACTCATTTGCCGCAGAAATAGAAAACTCAGGATACTTAAGGTCAACTCCACGAACCCAATACCCCTCTTCACGAAGTCTACGAACCATGTAACTTCCAATAAATCCACCAGCACCACAAACAAGTGCTGTCTTTTGTTTTTCACTCATTTACTAAACTCCTAAGTTAAACAAATTTTATCCAACAATTTAAATACTGTCAAGTATGTTGGATAGTACTTTCATCTGTTGTGGTGTAACAAAATGATTATTTCCAACATAAACACCACTTGTATGTAGAAGTTCTACATTTAAGTTTTCTTTTTTAGTGCAAATTTCATATCTTCTAAAAGCAGGATGCCTCAAAAGATTTCCACTCACAATAGGGCGATGTTCAATTCCCTTTGAATCAAAAATATCCTTTAGTTTTCCCATATTCTCCGATTCTTTACAAATGATTGGAAAACAGAAACTGCTATTTCCAGGTTTATATTCTGGAATATAAAACTTATTACTATTGCGTGCAATAGAGAAGCAAAAATCTTTATAGTTTCTTCTACGTATTTCAATCATATCATTAAGTCTCTTCAACTGAGAAAGTCCCAAAACTGCACAAACTTCATGATTTCTAAAGTTATAACCATCAGTCATAAACAAAAACTGTTTTGAGATATCAGGATTCTCCTTTATATACTGTTGAAATCTTTCTGGACTGGATTCTCTCGCCATACCATGACTACGTTTCATTCTCATCAGTTCATACAAATCCTTATTATTTGTACAAACCATACCACCTTCAATCGTTGTCATATGATGACCAAAGTAAAAACTAAAAGTAGAACCTAGAGAATCTTTTCCTCTACGAACACCCTGTGCATTTTCCACTCCGTGTGACTCACAAATATCTTCAAGTATAAGAGCATTTGGAAATAACTCTTTATATTTTTCATTATTTGCAGAAAGACCTAAAAGATGAGTAATAAAAATTGCTTTCACATCTGGGTGTTCTTTTGCAATATGCTCAAGATCATCTTCATCAAAACTAAAGTTGCGAAGGTTAACATCACAAAAAATAGGAGTAAGACCAGATTGAATTACTGGAGCAACATTAGTAACCCATGTACATGCGGGTACAATTACTTTATCACCATCCTTAAGATTATAAAGTTCTTTAACCGATGAAATTAATAGAGAATTTGCAGTGCTTCCAGAAGAAACATAAAGAGAATAATTACATCCCAACCAGTTAGACCATTCATTTTCAAATTGTCTTACTTTTGGTCCATTAGTAAGACGACTTGTAAATAGCAAAAAATTTGCCATTTTTAACCTATCAACAAAGGTTATCGTATCTTTCATTAAAGGCCAATACATTTATTTTCCTCCAATAAAGATCAGAATCTCTGTTCATTCAAACACATATCTTGAACAAGTTGGTCAAAAGTAATTTTTGGTTTCCATCCAAGTTTTTCTCTTGCTTTTGTAGAATCGCCAATCAAAGTATCAACTTCAGAAGGACGGAAATATTTTTCACTTACACGGATTACAACTTTTTCACTGACAGTATCTATTCCAATTTCGTCAAGACCTTCACCTTCCCAACGAATGTTCATCCCAAAATATGGGGCACACTTTTCAACAAATTCACGAACAGAATGTTGCTCATCAGTTGCAATAACATAGTCATCTGGTTCATCTTGCTGAAGCATCAACCACATTGCCTCCACAAAATCTTTAGCATGTCCCCAATCACGTTTTGCATTCAGATTACCTAGATGAATGCAATCAAGAAGTCCCGCTTTGACTTTCGAAAGACCAATTACAACTTTACGAGTAACAAAGGTTTCTCCTCTACGTGGAGATTCATGATTAAAAAGAATACCAGAACTTGCATGAATTCCCATCGATTCTCGGTAATTCTTAGTAATCCAATGTCCATACAGTTTTGCCACACCATATGGAGAACGTGGATAAAATGGCGTGGTTTCTCTTTGAGGAATTTCTTGAACCATACCAAACATCTCAGAAGTAGACGCTTGATAGAAACGAACGTCTTTCTCCATTCCCAAAATACAAAGACTATGAAGAATTCTCACTGTTCCAAGTGCATCTACTTCAGCAGTATATGCTGGCATTTGGAAAGAAACTTTCACATGACTTTGTGCAGCAAGATTATAAATTTCAGTTGGTGCAACCTCTTGAATTACATGAAGAATATTAGTTGAGTCTGTGAGATCAGCATGATGTAAAGTAACATCAGAAGACAAATGTTCAATTCTATCATTGTTAATAGAAGAACTTCTTCTTATAGTTCCATGTACCTCATATCCCTTAGACAATAAAAGTTCTGCAAGGTAGGAACCATCTTGCCCGGTGATTCCAGTAATAAGTGCTCTTTTCATAGATTTGAATACCATTCAATCGTGTTATTTAATCCTTCAGTTAAAGAAAATCTTGGAGACCATTTTAATTCACTAGTAATTTTACCATTATTCGTAGAATACCTACGATCATGTCCAGGTCTGTCTTGTATATATTCTATCACATTTTCACCAATATTCATAGTCTTTAAAATCATTTTTACTAAATCAATATTTTTAATTTCACATTCCCCACCAATATTATATTTTTCTCCTACTCTACCATGCCTCCAAACTTCAACTAATGCTTCACAATGGTCTTGCACATAAATCCAATCTCTAACTTGATTACCATCACCGTAAATAGAAGCCTTTTTCCCACTAAGAAGATTTGTAATAGTTTTAGGAATCATCTTTTCAAGATGCTGTCTTGGTCCATAGTTATTTGAACAGTTTGTAATAATCGTAGGAAGATCATAAGTGTTATGATATGCCATTACAAAATGGTCACTCGCAGCCTTAGATGCAGAATATGGATTTCTTGGTGAATAATTTGTCTCTTCAGTAAAACTTCCAGAATCTATAGATCCATAAACTTCATCAGTTGATATATGTAAGAATTTTTCAATACCATACTTCAAAGATAAATTTAAAAGATTTACAGTTCCAGATATGTTAGTATGAATGAATTCTGAACAATCTTTAATTGAGTTATCAACATGACTCTCTGCTGCTAAATGAAAAACTGTTGTTATGTTGTGTCTAGAAAATACTGTTTCTATATCTTTTGACGCAATATCAAAAGTATAAAAAACAATATTATCTGGAATGTTTTTCCAGTTGGAAGCATATGTTAGTTTATCTACACAAATAATCCTCTCATCAACTACTTCAATTAAATGGTGCAAAAGATTACTTCCTATAAATCCCGCACCTCCAGTAACTAAAATTGTCATCACTCCTCATCAACAATTGATTTTAAATATTTCCCATATCCACTTTTTTCAAAAGTGTTTGCAAGATTAAGAAGTTTATCTTTTGAAATCCATCCCTTACGATATGCAATCTCTTCTGGACATGAAATTTTTTTACCTTGGATTTTCTCCACAGTAGAAATAAAATTTGATGCCATGAGAAGAGAATCAAAAGTGCCAGAATCAATCCATGCCATTCCTCTGCAAAGTGGGACTACATCTAATTGATTTTTACTAAGATAAATTTTATTCAAATCTGTAATTTCAACTTCACCTCTCGCAGAAGGAGAAACTTGTTTGGCATACTTTACAACATTATTATCATAAAAATATATCCCAACAATTGCTCTGTTTGATTTTGGATTTTTTGGTTTTTCTTCAATTGAAACTACTTTTTTATCTTTCGTATATTCAACTATCCCAAAACGTTGTGGATCTTGAACTTCATAAGAAAGAACAGTTGCCCCAGTATTTTTCTGGCAAGTCCTCAATACCTTAGTAAGTTCATTTCCATATAAAATATTATCACCAAGGATTAAACATACATTATCATCCCCAATAAATGATTCTCCTAAAATGAAAGATTCAACAATTCCATTTGGTTCATTTTGAACCTCATATTGAAAATTAACCCCCCACTGAGATCCGTCACCCAGAAGTTTAACAAATTGATTGTGATATTCTGGAGCAGAAATAATTAAAATATCTTTAATGTCAGCAAGCATTAAAGTGCTGATTGGGTAATAAATTAGAGGTTTATCATATACATTCAAGAGTTGTTTTGATATTACCAATGAAGATGGATATAGTCTGGTTCCATGCCCACCAGCAAGAATTATCCCTTTATACATGCACCAATAACAGATATAAAAAATTATACTAAAAAAGGTGGGTTTATGCAACCCACCCCAAGTAACTCAGGCTCGCCACCAATTCTTTGACTGGAAATTGGAAACCAGGCGGAGAAAGAATTCCCCATCCGCACCACTTGCTCTTGAGAGAAGCAAGAAACTCATAATAGGGTCATTTTGACTCCACCACTCAGTTTTAAGAAACTGAGAAAAGTTGAATTATCTTTGATATCTCGGAAATACCAAAGAATCCACATAGGAATAATACATCCCATAATTTCAGTTTAATTGCAAAAGGTACTGTGAGTAATCCCCCAATAACTTTTAGTATTAAACCATATTTAAAATCTCCCCATAACATGATTTGATATCCTATTATGAGGAGAAGATTTCCAAGATAACGCAGAATGCTTGTCTTGGACATAAGGGGTTTGCTCCCGACCAGTACTTTTAAAGTCTCTCCGTGACTATTTAATCATCATCCTTAATGTAGCAAGGTACTCTGTCTGGGTCAAGCCAACGCGCATACTCAATATCTTCCATTGCAAGAGAACATTGCATACTGTTATCAAACAAATAAATGTCATACCAGCGTTTTGTATAGTAATTCTGCTTTTGTAGACGATAATCTGGTTTACCGTTTATCTCAAGAATACCTGCTTCTACAAAGCGATATCCTTCTCGTTCAAGAAGAACTTTGGATTTCATGCAACCTCAACGGACTCAAGATCAGCAGCGACATATTCCATAAGCATTTCATAATCATCCAAAGGATCACCAGAGAACACTACACCTTCTTGTTCATAGTAACGACGAACCTTTTTGTATAGTTTCGGATTCTTTACATCAAGGTAGAAGTCGCCGTTAGCAGCACCACGAAGAGTTTGAACGTCTTTCTTGAATTTAGCAGTGAGAGTCATTGTTTTGTTTGTTGACCTTAGTATTATAGAGAGGTAATGTTTGAAAGTCAAGTAGGACGCTTTGGTAAGTGTCCAGTGCTCGTTGAGAGAATCGAACTCTTCCTGCGGCGCTTTATGAGAACGCTGCCTTCACCAGATGGCTAAACGAGCAAGGTAGGACTGCTGAGACTTGAACTCAGTTCACACCGTTATAAGCAGTGGGCCTTAACCCATAGGCGACAGTCCCTTAAGACCAGATCTAGTATAGGGGACCTGGAACCCTTTGTCAAGAACCTTCTTCGTGGTCGGTGTGTATTCGTATGAGGTCATCGCTCACACCAGATTCTTGAAACACTTGAACTACTTCTTTATATGGAACTATTACTGCGTTTCCATGCTCACTTTTTATGACAAATGATTCTCCATTTTCAACTCTATCCATGAGATTATCAAAATCTGCTTGAAATTCTTCAATTGTAAACGTTGTAAGATCGTTAATTTCTTGGTTCATTTTCATAAAGTGAAATTTATGAGTCGGGGTGACTGGGATCGAACCAGTGTCTTCTTGCTCCCAAAGCAAGCCGTCTACCGCTGACTTACACCCCGTTGTTTTCATCCTTTGTTGAATGTACATACATTATACCCAACCAAGGAACCACTGTCAACCCCATACCAATAAGGAATAGTGATATGGGGTTATTTAGCACAAATTCTACAAAACCAAAAACATTATGCATTTGATTACCTAACGTGATGTCCTCCAAACATATATCTCATACCATTCAGGATTTTTGCCGCAAACGTTCCAAGATTTCTGGAATTAAATCTTTCGTATAGTGCCGTAGTAATGACAGGAGCGGGAACCCCCAGATCCACAGCGGCAGTAACAGTCCAGCGACCTTCACCACTATCGGATACTCCACCAGAGAATTGTTTAAGCTCTGGGCTGCCGCGCAGCACATCAGCAGTAAGATCAAGTAACCAGCTACTAACAACGCTACCGCGACGCCATAACTCAGCCACTTCAGCAACATCAATATCATAGCAGTAACTCTCTGGATCTGCCATAGGTGCGACCTCTGCATCTCCTTCTCTGACGTATTGTGCTCCATTGTTTGCACTCTTTAGAATGTTAAAACCTTCAGCATATGCCTGCATAATTCCATACTCAATACCATTATGCACCATCTTCACAAAATGCCCTGCTCCAGGACCACCACAATGTAACCAACCGTGCTCTGCGGACGTTACAGGTGTGTCAAACTGAGTCCTCTCGGCAGAACTGATGTCTGGAGAGAGGGCATCAAAAATGCTTTTACAAGCGGCGACTGCAGTATTTCCACCACCAACCATAAGACAGTATCCACGATCCAAACCGTAAACACCACCACTAGTGCCACAATCAATATATTGGATACCCATCTTTGCCAGACGTTCTGCTCTCTTCCGACTGTCTTTAAAATTGCTATTGCCATGATCAATAATAATATCTCCTTCACCACAAAATCGTAGTAACTCATCAATCGTCTCCTCTACTGTTTCTGCTGGCACCACCATCATAAAAATGCCTGGTTTATTATTAGATTTAACTACCTGAACAAGGCTTTGTATAGTAGTTGTAACACCGTTAACATATCCGTTTTCGTATGCTTCTTGTGCTTTATCATAGTTTCTCCTGTAACCCCATACTTCGATTCCCGCTTTCATCATACGACGGGACATTCCTTCGCCCATCCGCCCTAAACCAATCAGTCCTACTTTCATAACTTTCTCCTAAACAAGTTTTAGTGGATAATCCCACTTTGTGATTTTTTTGATTTGTTTCTCTGGTCCCCAAGTTCCAGAGTATGAATAAGGTCTTGTGTTGATAGGACAAGAATCCCCAACACACAGAAGATCATCAACAATTCTCCAAGATTCCAATACTTCTTCAGAATGAACAAAATGTGATTGATCTTGATTAATTGCATCATAAAAAAGTTTTACATAACCATCAATCGCACCCTCTGGATAATTATGCTTGAGGATTGCTGTTTCAATTTTATCATCCAATCCAGGTGATTTAATGTCAATTTGAATATCAAAATGAGGATCTGGTTGGAATCTCATTACAATACGGTCATTATAGTGATGTCCATTAAACAAACGAACTGGTGGTGCCTTCAGTTTAATGACAACCTCCACACAAGACACCGGAAGTTTCTTACCAGTCATAAAGTAGAAAGGAACTCCCTGCCACCTCCAGTTATCAATATAGATATCGCCAGCAACAAAGGTAGGAGTCTGTGATTCAGAACCCACACCCTGTTCGGTTTTATATCCAGCATACTGACCACAAACTAACTGAGTTCCTAGTCGTGCTGCAGAAAGAACTTTAACCTTCTCTCTACGAATCTCCTTTGCATTATTCTTGCAAGGTGCTTCCATAGCAATCAGAGCAAGGAGTTGAAGCATATGATTCTGTAACATATCTCTTACAGCACCAGCAGTTTCATAATATTGTGCCCTCCCTTCACAACCGATTGTTTCAGTTGCAAAGATTTGAACTTCCTCAACATAATCACGGTTCCACAAGGGTTCCAGAAGAATGTTACTGAACCTTGTAGCAAGAATGTTATTCACCGTATCCTTACCAAGATAATGATCGATACGATAAACCTGATTCTCACGAAGATTTTCTGCAACAATCACCTGAAGTTCTTCTGCAGATTTTAAATCATACCCAAAAGGTTTCTCAATAATCACACGACTGGTTCGTGGATCATCCACAAAACCAGTAGATTTCAGACTGAGAACTGCATCACCATATCTTTCGGGTGGAACCGAAAGAAAGAACGTTACATCATCACCTGGGTCTAGTTTTTTTAGACTTTCAGCATTAGATAAATCACATACCACATAGTTCAGACGATTGACAAAATCTTCTGAATAAGAACCAAGTGTGTGTAACCAACTTTGCTTGCTGTGTTGTGTTCTGGATGCCCCAGTAATCACAAAATCATCAGGAAGCAAACCCTTCTTATGCAGTTCATAGAGTGCAGGAATGAGTTTCCTGCGGCACAAGTCTCCTGTTGCGCCAAAGATGACTATATTTTTCATTAAACTAATTCCATCGCTCTTGTGAGTTCAATATAGTGATTCATTTCATCCACAGCAATACTAGCAATCTTTTTATCTTCTGGATGTTCCCAGAGGTAATTTAGATAAGTTTCTGTTGCGTGTAGTTCAATACCAGCATTTATATGATAAGCATCCACAGCATCAACGAAATAGTAACTAACCATAATCCAGTAATAGACCAGAACCAAGTGCCAAGCGAATAAGCGATCCACCCAACGATCAGCACCACCGATGCTTTCCATATACTCCAGATGTTCAGTTTCATTTACCGTCTGTGTGAAGTGTTCTTTCATCAGGTACAAGTGTTCTTCTCCCCTTAGACCTAATGATTCTTTCAAATGAAGAACACTTAAAAATGCAAAGTAAGGTGCTCTAGCAATAGTTTCTAAAACCCAAAATCTTTGTATTGGATGATTACGATACAGAAAATCTATGATTGCTATCGTAACCAATAGAACTATATCGTTAAACTTTTTCATTTATCCCCTCTTGTCCTTAGAACTTCATCCCAATCCTTTTGGAATAAATCTAATCCCTTCTCAGTCATAATATTCTTATACATTGCCCAGAATACAACTGGTGGTATTGTAACTACATCTGCTCCCATAAGTGCAGATTGTTCGACTTGCCGGACATCCCGAAGAGATGCTGCAAGAATTTGCGTTTTTGTTCCTGAGTAATCAAATGTCTTGCGAATATTTTTAATCAACTCAATACCATCAATTGAATTATCCATCCATCTTCCAACGAATGGTGAGATAAATGTTGCTCCTGCTTTAGATGCAAGAATTGCCTGTGCCACAGAGAACACCAAAGTTACATTCGTTTTAATTCCTTTATCAGAAAGAAACTTACATGTCTTTAGTCCTTCTACAGTGCAAGGAACTTTAATAGTGACACTTGGAGAAATTGTATAATACTTTTCTGCTTGTGACAGCATTTCTTCTGATGTATCTGCAACAACTTCTGCTGAAATACTTTCCAATCTTGAAAAAACTGTTGCGATTTCTGTAATGACTTCTAGAAGTTGTCTGCCACTTTTAAGGATAAGTGATGGATTTGTAGTGACACCATCCAATAATCCTGTATCGTATGCTGATTTAATCAATGAAACATCAGCCGTATCTAAAAAAATCTTCATGCAGTAACTCCTATTGTAGATATGCGTGGTTTAATCCCCATATAACAAAAAGTCCAATGACACCAAATACTGTCATTGCAGTATATATTGTTTTATTCATCTTCTTCATCCTCGTAAGTAGATGGTTCTTCAAAAAGTTCTTCCATTTTTTGTTGGAATATTTTTTGCTGTAATTGTTCGATGTCCTGTTCTGTAAACTTAATCACCAGTAAAGGATCCCCCGCTTTAACGTCGTTTAATTCTGGATGTTTGACTTTTGGACTTTTAGAATACCCACGATGAGCATTCATAATCATCCAACCTTGCACAAACATCGTAAGTGCAATCACCACAAGAACAAACCAGGGAACTAGAAAAATTAGTTCAGAGTGATTTTGAGCCATGGTAGTAATGGCGGAATAACACCAATCAACCTCAATAATCCCTCAGCAAATAAAGCAAGAACCACCCAACCGACGCACATGCTAATGATAGAAGCATTACGGTTGTGTCGTCGTATTGCTGCATCAATCATCTCCTGAACTTCAGAACGTGTAATAAATTCGTCTTGAGGTTCCATCACTTTTCATCTCCAAGAAACTTTGCAAGGGGATCTTTTTTGGTTTTTACAATTTCACATGCCCTGTAGTAGAACATATTATTAGTGTTGCCAGAGGCTTCAAAAGTTGCCTTGATCTTCACCCAGTTATCATAGGTGTGTTGATCCATAGGTTTGTCCCTGTGATACTACTATATACTAATCACAAGAATTTAACGGTCAACGTTTTGTGTTCATACCGTAACACTGTTGAAGGAATTGTTAAATTTGTAACTAATCTTAAAACGGAAAGGGTGGGATTCGAACCCACGGTGCTATTAACACGACGGTTTTCAAGACCGTTTCCTTAAACCACTCGGACACCTTTCCAAAATAGGTTCAGCGAACCTCAAAATCTAAACGACGTACTTTACGTTGTCTACGTGCTTCCTGCCAAGCAATATCTTGAGAGGTCAGAACATTTTTTTGTTCTTTCTGCATAGAGTTTAGCATAACTACTCTACTTAAGTCAAGAGCTGAAACACTATCACCTTTGACAGTCATCATATTGGGACAACCACAAACTTGAGTTTTATTTGTACTAGTTATTTCCTTGTTGCAATCTCTGCATCTCACTACTAACATTTTCTAACAATCTCCCTATGTCCGCTAATCGTAATTTAATATCATCAAGTTCTTCATGAATATCTTGGTGATGAAACCTCAAAGGTTTTTGAATAAGTTTATTAAATGTCTTTTTCTTCATTGTGTAAACGATCTTAACATCCAAATAAATTTGCCGTGCGCTTCATTCAAATCATCAACAAGATTAATAGTTCCCTTTGATTTTTGATTTTCTGCTTCTTCTGATACTTGAATAAGAAGGTCAACAATCTTTTGATGTCCTTCTAACAAGTCACGAACCATACCCATTGTATCTAGAGCACTATTTGTTTCGGTGATATGAGAAACTTCGGTAATTCTAGAAAGAGTAGGAACTGGTTTTACATTTAAGTATCTCATATGTTCAGTGATCCTGTCAATCTCTTCAAACATTGCTTCATACTGCTCTCCAAAGAGATCATGAAACTGTTTAAAGTCATCACCTACTACATTCCAATGATATATCCAAGTCTTTTGAAAGAGAACAAAAAGACTTGCTTGAGTATCAGATAGTAGTTTATAAAGTGATTCCATTGTACTCTTTTTTGAGTATTTATGCAATGGGCGATACTGGATTCGAACCAGTGACTTACCACTTGTAAGGAGGCCACTCTACCACTGAGTTAATCGCCCGAAACAGGGGAGGCCATCCCCCTGACCTAGAAATATTCTAGGTTTTAGTGGAAGGAGAGCTCTTGAGGTTATCGCAGGATCACTTCCAACTCCACAACCTGGATTCGAACCAGGGACCAAATGATTAACAGTCATCTGCGCTACCGCTGCGCCATTGTGGAATAAG
>Ga0129336_10000229_pt1 | contig 30782 bp, 20 predicted proteins | sample CPB6_02_DNA_FD_96878 | JGI IMG/M metagenome (GOLD analysis project Ga0129336, IMG submission 96878) | Freshwater to marine salinity gradient microbial communities from Chesapeake Bay, USA - CPBay_Sum_0.6_0.2_DNA | ecosystem: Environmental > Aquatic > Marine > Coastal | place: USA: Chesapeake...
ATCTCCAGGGATGACGATGATGCAACAACAGCAACAACCACAATCACAATCTCCAGGGATGACGATGATGCAACAACAGCAACAACCACAATCACAATCTCCAGGGATGACGATGATGCAACAACAACAGCCAGAAGTACCATCATATCTATCTTACAAAAACGATGAAAACAAGTTCAGGGCTGACATAAGATCGATATATTCAAGCTTTAACAATGAAAAAAATCAAGAAAGAGAAAATCAAGTCAGACTTCACTTGAATACACTTGCTACATTTGTTGAATACATCAAGAAGAAACAAGACAAATGGTTGTCTGATCTTGAATATGGTTCGACAGAATTTGGACGAAAGATTGACGAGAAAATTGCATCACTCTCTACAATGCCAGAAAGGAGTTCCGCGAGAGATAGTGCTGAAGAAGTTGTAACGTTTCTTCTGCGTCGTGTTGTGAATATATATGTTACAAAGTCCAATGTTAATTATTCTACCTTTAAGAAGTTTTTTACACAAAAGTCTCGAAGAGGAATCAAATACATATTGGATTATATTGCAGATAATATGAAATTAAATGACTTTACTTTTGATCAGCAACAAGAACTCACGCAACAACAACAAATTTTAAAACAAAAAGTTGATACATACAAGGAATTGAAAGGCAAATTTGAAAGCATGATCAACGAATTAAAAGCTGCTAACAAATCATTTTACGATCGTGTTGAAGGCGTTGCTGACACATTGGACAGAAAATGGGCAGCGTTGAACGATGAAGAGCGCCGTATTAACATAACCGTAATAACAGAAAAAGCATATACAAGAATAAGAGACCAAGCGGATAAAATAAATTCTTTTTATGAATTAAGATACCCGTTGTTTGAAATGATATTAGATTCACAATTTTACATTTTGTATGTCATTAAAGCCATTAGAATATTGTTTACATATGTCGCACTTTTCCTTACCGTTCGAATGTTTGTACCATTGTACGAAGATGCAGTGTATGATGGAAAGACCGATCCACCTCCTTTGTGGAAGTTTTTATTAATATATCTCGCATTTGATATCAGCTTGAACGTATTTATGCTGGTATTACTCTACTTAGTTAAATACTTATTCAAGAACGACGATAATACATTTTTGATAGATGGACATGTTATCAATCAGTTATTGATTGATTATGCTATTGGTATGTCTATTATTCTGATAATAGGCTACTTAATAGGCAGAATAATTACACAAAAGAAATACTTCAAATACAAATACGAAGGCCTGAGAGGTATACGCGCATTTGAAACAATAATGTTCAACGTTGCGGCTGTCAACATTTTAATACCATATTACATGATAGGTTAAGTATACTTCCTAAATAATGTTATTGATTTTTCTACTTGTGATTTGTGATCAACAATTGGACTCGGATAGGGTATGTTTGAGTGTTTAAGATGTTTTTCGTTCCAATGTAAAATATCATGTGCTGGGACGTTTTTTAATTCTGGTATCCACTTTTTAATATAAAGCGCATCCGGATCAAACTTTTGTGCTTGAAGAATAGGGGAGAACACGCGAAAATATAAAGTTGAATCAGTTCCTGTGCTCGAGCTCCATTGCCATCCACCATTATTACTACTTGGGTCATAATCAATCAGGTGTGATGCAAAAAATTGTTCACCTTTTCGCCAATCAACTAGTAAATCTTTTACCAGAAACATCGAAACAATCATTCGACATCGATTATGCATCCATCCTGAACTTACGAGTTGCCGCATTGCCGTATCAACGATAGGGTAACCTGTCTTACCATTACACCATGCTTTAAAATACATTTCATTATTATCCCATGGTATATTGTTGTACTTGTGTTTGAATGTATTGTTTGAGCTGGAATTTAATAATTGTGGAAAGTTAAACATAATTGATGCATAAAACTCTCTCCAGAATAACTCTCTTACAAGACCATGATTTACACCGTGTGTTTTATTTATAGTATCAAAAACCTCTCTTATCGATACACAACCAAACTTTAAATAAGGACTAAGCTTCGTGGTTCCATCAACAGCTGGAAAATCACGGATTTTTTCATATTTCTGAAAGTAACGAGTCTTAATTTTTTTTAGTATCTCTAAAGCAAATTGTCGCCCTGGTTCAACAGCAAGTTGTGTGTTTGAAGGTACATCAAAATATGAATCTATGTCTTTTTGACTCGATAAAACTTTAGTTTTGAAGAATTTAATATTCTTGTATTCAGGTATCTTGATCATATTGACTTTCGCAAGACATTTCCTATAAAATGGTGTGAACATTTCATATGGTTTGCTCGATTCTGACAATATTGTTCGCGATGGAAACAATGTGTAATCTTCTTCCGTTATCATGTTAATTTTATGCTTTTCACACCATATCTCAATTTGTTGGTCACGCTGTTTTGCAAATGGTGTTACATCTCGATTAAACGCAATAGTGTCAATAACATAATGTTTTAATATTTTTTCAAGAATTTGTAAGTCATAACCATGGAAAAACAAAAGCGCATCGTTGCATGCAAGACGTAAACTTCGCAAACATTCTACCATAAATTTTACAGTCTTGTGTCCAAAGTATTTATTCTTTTTTGGATCGATTTGAATCGGGTTGAAAATAAAAATAGGCAGAATCGGTGTTTTAGGTGCAATTTGTTGAAGCGCATTTAATGCCAGATTATCTTCAATACGCAAGTCTCTTCTAAATATAAATATATTTACGACATTATCGGAATACATTAGTACTTAATATTTTACAACAAATTTTACCTTTTAGTTATTTTTCATGAAATCGTAGATTATTTAGATATGAATATATATAAAATGGATTATATTTCAACTCTGTTCATTGTAGGAGTTATATCATTGATTATTGCAGTCACTATCTTAGTAGTCATTATCTTTACATTAAATTCACATATACGAGACTTTAAAGCATGTGTAATCAATCTGCCACGCCGTCGTGACAGACTGGTTGAATTCGGTAAACACTATACTCTTCCTGTTAAATATGATATTATTGATGCTGTTGATGGGAGACTTTTGAATGTTGATGAGCTTGTCAAGAACAATGTTATAGGTAACCATGGTTTGCAGAGTCTTATAAATACAGAACATGGAATCCCAAAGAAATATCATTATGAGTTGGGGACGGTTGGAGCAATAGGTTGTTCGTTGTCACACATTAAAGCATGGGAGAAGATTGTTAAGGAAAATATTAAAATGATGATGGTATTTGAAGATGATGCATGGGTGATCGGGATGACACTTTCAGACATACAAGATAGATTAAATGATATCCCTGAAGATTGGCACATTTACATGATTGGACAACCACACACTATCTTAGAAGGTATTCCAACCAAAGAAAAAACAAAATTATACAAAGTCACAAGGTTTTGCGGAACACATGCGTATATTGTCAACCTACAAGGTGCACAATGGCTACTGTCATATGGAAAATTGTTACCTATTGAACAACAGATAGATGCACATTTGTCAGAGTTGGCAAGTGACCATGGATTAAACATATATATTCATCTCAACAAACCGTTTGTTTCTCCATTCGGAGGAAATAGTGACATTCAAGTTATGAGCGATAACGCAACATTTGATCGTTTACAAATTGTTTAAAAACATTTATTATGTACGATTGACTTTCCATGTTCTTCATATTCCTCTTGGGTTATCCACATATTTTGAAAAGATGCCAAAGAAGCCAGTATAGACCCGCCTACCCATACGGCATATTTCCTGTCAGGATGTGCCACTACACGTACCCTGATTTTTGGTGGAGTCAAACTACTTATTTCATTTGAAAGACGGTCTGCTAACCCATTAAACATTGTCGTACCTCCTGACAAAACGATATTACTGTACAAGTCCTTGCGAACATCGACATCACATTTGTTGATAGCATTGTTTGTAATTTCATGAATACCCTGGTGCTCTAGACCTTTCAAACTTGGTTGAAAAAGTAGTTCGGGACAGCGAAAACATTCGTTACCCAACACAATGTCTTGTCCATCAGGAAGCGTGTATCGTTTTTCGCCTTTGAATGATTTTATGTCCCTGTCGTAATCATCAGTTACAAATGCAAGCTTTTCTTTAATATCTCTTACAATTTCACGTTCAGCAGATGTGTTGAATGTAAACCCCCTTTCCGTCAAAAGAGTTACCATGTATTCTGTAAGATCACGCCCTGCCAAATCAAGACGTGTGATCGCATGTGGGAGTGCATAACCTTCGTAAATAGGGACAGTGTGACTTACACCATCGCCAGAATCAAGTACAAGACCCGTTGTTCTTCCGCTTGCATACAATGATAATACAGCCTGAATCGCAATATACATTGATTGTACGTTAAAAGTTTCAAACATTATCTCTGTCATTTTTTCACGATTTACTTTAGGATTCATTGGAGCTTCTGTAAGCATGACTTTATGGTCTTCGGGAGCAATACGTAATTCATTTGAAAATGTGTGTTGCCAAATCATTTCCATATCATCCCAATTAGTAATAATTCCATGTTCAATCGGGTACTTCAAACTCAATATTCCCCGTTTTGATTGTGCTTCATCGCCTATATATATATTTCTATGAGTCATCCCCACCATAATACCTGAATGTTTTGGTCGTCCGATGATGCTTGGAAATACTGCCCTTGGAGCATCGTCGCCTGCAAACCCTGCCTTTACCATGCCTGAACCATTGTCACAAACAATTGGTGTTGAATCTTCCATTGTTTCTTGTCTTAAAACAAAGATTTACAAAAAATATCAAATTTTTACGCCGACAATTGCTGTAAATAGTGAATCTACAATCTCTTTTCTATGATAGCACCAAGCTTTGTGCATGCCAACACTATAGTTATTGATTACTTGTTCACATGAAAAATCAATTGCTATACGGGATGGCGCAATCTTATATTTCTCTTTATTCATACACATAACAAAATAAATATCTTCTGGCATTGCAACATAGTTATTCATGAAAAGATCATACTTTTCTTGTTCATATTTAGCCGTAATTAATTGACATTTTTTAACATCACGTAGCGATAAACCTCCGTTACCAACTAGATCAGAGCTAATATGATCCTTAATGTGTGCATTATTCTGATTATCTACCCATGGTGCTCCAACATAATCATACTGCAAGAATTTTTCGACACCTTTTCGAAGTACTAAACCATCATCTTGAATTACCAATGCTTTTTCACCTCCGACATTCTTCCAGAAGTTTGTATCTTTAAGTATATCGTTATAAACATCGATGTCAAAATTACGTGTGTTTAACGCATCTAATACCTCAACGTCAGCAAAATGTCCAACGTGTCTTTTATAATAACTGTCACTTTGTTTACTGGTATATACCTTGAATCGCCATTTGTTATGTTCTACGTTTGATAGTGCAGTGTATAATGAAATAACAGAAAATGGGTTGTTACGATTGTCAATTAGAAATACTGTATTGTTTTTTTCGGTCTTATCACACAAAGTATCTGGTATACTAGAACCATGTTTCTGAATGTATGTTAACAAAAACTCGTTGAACAGAAGTGTATTATTCTGAGCATGTGTAGGGTTTTTACTTGGACATGAAAATGACAAATGGTCTTTCCACATTTTTATAAACATGTCTTTTGAAAACAACACATTCAACAACTTCGATTTTGACAACATTTGGTGCTTACATTGCACATTTGCACCATAAACCAAAAAATTGTAAAGGTCTTTCAATGGAATATCGCCATAATCATCAATAACAACATCAAATATTGATTGTTTCAATAATGGTACATATGTTGTTATTTGTTTAGATGCATCTAATGTCTCAATATGTTTACTTTGTGATGACTTGCTACCAATTAAAACTTTTTGTGTTGTTTTAGACTGTGAAGAAGGGTATGGTATATCAAACCAATCTAATATACGATATATTTTTGTATCTGCACTTAATCCTGATGGTGGTTTTAGAGGCATGTTTGTAACAAATCTGTCAAAATTATGAGAGTCTAATATTTGAATATTGTTTTCGATCTCATCTTCACACCATGACCTGAGATAATATATATTATTACATGACTCACGTGCAATACCATTGATAATCGGGTAGCGTTTGTTAGAAATCAATATGCAATGACTTGCAATATGTGGAAGAAGTTTTACAATCTTTGCTTCAGTATTAAAAACGTAACATTCGGATGACAATATAGACAAATCTGACGAAGATATATTTAAAACCATTGGTCTTTTCTTATCATTTTTTAAAATATCTACAAGTGCAAGTAAAACAACGGTGTGTTCCTGTTGACTCACGTCATTAACATCAACAATTATACATGGTTGATTAACAATCTTGCTTAAGAAATGATAATCATACCAAATACAATCTTGAATACAATCGGCTGCAAATGTGTTATATGAAAATTTTATAAATTTAGATTGTGGTTTGTACTTTGTTATGGGATTGTTATGGGATATATTATTGTCTAAATCATAGTTTTTTTTCAGTTTGATAAAAGTAATTAATGGATTCTCATCCATCATGTGTTGTTTGAACGGTACATTAAACCGTTGACATATCTTTGCGACAACAAATTCTTTCAGTTGTATCTTTGATGTCACTTTATTCATAACCACATTAGTGTATTTCTTCAAATCATCCATTTTATACAACATTATAATACGCTTCACAAAATCAAAGAACGGTGAATTAATCATCTTATCAAATATAGATGGATCGTATGTGACAGAAGGGTTCGCTTCATAAAACGATTTGAATGTAGCTTTAGACGCAAACCGGCTATAAAAGAAGTACCATAAATGATGAAAGCACATATTAACATGAAGCAGTTTATGGTTTAACAAATGATCTTGAATAAGTTTGTTATTATTTATAAATAATGATACATCTAACTCAGTGTCAAACACAGTCGAAATAAATTCTTGAACTATATCAGTCATTTAAACTGATGTTTAAAAAAACTTCATTGTTTTAAGCGCATTTTTATCTTTTGTCATAATAAATGGGTGCTGGAACGTCGTCAATGTCTCAAGTAGTTACACCAAATCAAAAGCAAATACCAGATCAAAATACGCAATTACCAGAACACGCAAACAAATTAATATTAAGTGATAACGTGAAAGCGCGTCTTGTTCAAATCAATACATTGCTTGAATATCAAAAGGCAAATAGGGCCAATGAATTGATTAATAATGTCAAAGGTCTAGTGGGTGATTTACAGATTGATCCTAAAATTGTTCCAGCAGTCGAGGAGCGTGTTAACGAATTTGTGAAACTCATGACTACCAGAGGTTTTACAGATAAAGGTACTCCTGATAATACTACACTACACAATTACATGAAGCCATTTACGGATGATAAATTGAATGAATTAAAAAAAGAAATAATGGATGAAGCAAAAACATCGATTGTTAACGACCCGGTTTTGCAAAACAATATTGGTAAATTCGTTGACGATATTATTCGCATGAATACTGATGTAAGGTTCCTTGAATACAAGTATATCTCACTTAATGTTTTCATGGTAGCTTTGATAAGAAATATATATGATGCATTTTTTCAGTTTATGGAAGATGTCAAAGCATATAACGAATACAGAACAAAAGTTCAAAGTGCATCTGCCAACAAACTTGTAGAAAAGCTTATTAATATCATGAATAATTCAAAACTTGAAATAGATCCTGCTAAATTCGGTGATATCAACTCAAACCTTGACGCATTGAATAACCAAATAAATGCTTGGGAACAAGTGCTGAAAGAGAAAGAAGACGATATGCAAAAGAACTTTCGCTCTGTTCTGGCTGCCGCAATAGATCAGGTAGAACGTCAACAACAATCACCGCAATCTCCTAATATCACTGGTGGAAGCAAGAATAAGAAAAAATCTCACAGAGGTGGATACGTAAGAGATGGCTCAAGATTCCCTGATGAATTCTTTCAACGAACAGATTCATAAAAAAAAACATACCCAGTTGACACATCCGGCATATTGACATCAGAAACTTTCATTACCATTTCATCATCCATCATATACCATGTGTTATTAGGATGTTTACAAATGGCATTATAGTGACCGCCAAAGTAAGATCCGCTATGAAATGCAACGCTTTTTAATGAATACATAGTATTTGTATTTCTCCCAACTGTAAATTTTGATATATCCAACAATTCAGGAACATTAACTCGTGCATTATTTTTTTCAATGTGTCCGGTTTCCCTAAAATCGAATCGTTTGAGTGACACAACAAGTATCGATGGGTTTTGCCAAAGCAATGTGGTTTGAACACTCGATTGACCTTTTTTGCAATTATCACATTGCCAATCATTTAAATGAAGATCTTCAAAATGGTGTTTTATGCAATCATACAAATTACCATGCGATATTGCTACAGATATATTTTGGAAAACCTCATAATTATGCCATACCTTTTTGCAATGGTTGCATATGATTTGGCTTATGTGTTGTCCATATAACATGTTGCAAATCGGCGAATATTCTTTGCCAACCTTTTCAATCCAGTCTAAATCCATCTTACGTCGTTGTTTGTCATAAGGTGATGAGTTATAATGGATCATTTGAAATGTCCGCTTCATGTCCTCTCGCATGTTTTGACATATATCTTGATTGAGTTTATCCAATAATATTGATAAGAATTCGGAAATATCATTTTGTTCCAACAAAAAGATACTACCCTTGGTACGACTTTGTAATAATCGGCAAAACATAGATGGCGTAACTGTTTCTTGTTTCAACCATAATGTGATATAAATGTCACGCAAATGTTGCATTAGCAGATGATCGTCTGATGATTTAAATGACACGACATAATGAAGAAAGTGAATACAATGACCCAAACATTGCAATGCTGTATTCAAGTAGCATGTGTTACCAATATTATTTATCCCTTTACCACCCTTATCGGATAAAAAAGTAATGGTCCGTTGCTCCATTATCAGTTATGAAATCATGTTGCTACTTTCTTAAGTATGGAAAATATGTAATATAAATATAAATGAATTCTACTACATATTGGTGGCTTACTGGAGGAACTGTTGGATTTTTAATTATTGCTGTCGTCATTGCATTAATATTCACTGTGCGTGCCCAACCAAGTAATAATGGAGATAACAACGGTCCCGCAATATTTGCTGGAATATTATTGGTTTTATGTGTATTTATAATACTTGGTGTCTTTATTGCATATTTCAATGGATATTTCAATAAATTCCGCACAACACCGCAAAGAATGTCTATCAAATATGATTATCTCACACATTATCAACCTGTACAAATTATAAAAGGGCTTACACCTGCAACTGAAAAAGACACATCAATAACACAGTTCCAAAACATTACTCCTGATTATAAATTGGCTATTAGAGATGCAGCTATTGCTCTTTCTAACAATAAATCTCGTGTAGAGATTGCTTTAGGTAATGTAGAGCTCACTCGTGATACCAAGGTCCTTTCTGATTATGATTTCTCTGTTCCGTGTGTAAAACTTGCACAATTTATGAAAGAGAATGACTCGATCATCAAAGCAAACGAACAGGCGGCAATGCGTGTAGTTCTAGATGTCCTTTCAAGTATCAGTGGTGACGCTACAAGATTCAATTTTGTTGTATCCACCGGTGATAATGACATCCAAACTATAAATATTCTTACCGTCTTCGGTTTATATTTAATATTCATTGATAAATATCCGGCAATTGCTGATTATTGCATAAATAACAATAAATGCCCATATAAACCATGACTTTTGATGTATCCAACACTTTGAATACATTATACAAAAAAAATACAATAGCATATATTCAAAACTACTGAATTCATTTCTTTATCGTCTACTTAAGTATAATTAACATGAGTATACATATGTTTGCATGCAGAAGATGTCATTATAAATCACCAGAGAAGCATTGTTTGATTCGACATCTCCAAAAACTCAAACCTTGCGAATGTTTGTTTGAGAACATTGAACGAAATATATTGATAGAAGAATTGAAAAAACCGAAACTCCGAGATAATGGAGACTTCACATGCAACCTTTGTGGTCAATGCTACAAAAGCAGACAGGGGTTGTACAAACACAAGTTTTTATGTCAAGCTGAAAAAAAACATTTGTTGGATATGGATTTTAAAAAGGAGATCCTTGGAGAAATTAAACAAATCATTGAATCATTAAAACCCGTAAACATAAATAATACAACAATCAATAACATTCAAAATATAAATAACATACAACAAAATATCATTATTAACACATTTGGTAAGGAGAGTGTTGAATACATATCTGATATGATGTTTTACTATCATAATTAAAAAATTCAAAGATATATCGAGTATTATCAGTATGTATGAGAAAATTGCAAAATGTCTGATTTTTTGCACCAATACCGTCTATCACAATGAAAACGGTATTATTATGGATTTGTGATACTAACATTCTATTCGAGTTATTCGTTTTTATATTTTCTAATGGATAGGTTCTCATTGTACCACGGATGCAAGTCGTTATTTTAGAACAGATCCTTATATATCAATTTTTATTAATAAATCTTGTTAGGTATTAACAATTCATTATTGATTAAAATTTCTACAAACGTTCTCGGATTTATCTGTAACTCTTCACAGTCGTCAAAAACTATTTTAAAAACCTGTTGAATTTCACTTGGATTCAGTGTCCACCATATATTTTGCCAATAATATATATCTATATCATTTTGTTTTGAAATCCAATAATTGTAAACATTTTTTTTTGTATCTAAAGGTACAGTATATCCTCTTAATCTAAATTTCAACATACGCCAAATAAGCTTTTTTTGGTGTGTTAACCACTTATCATAATCATTCGTTGGCGATTGCCAAATTCTGTTACGTACGTCATCAAGGGCTTTACCACCAAAAAGATCTATCAAGTACAGGTCATTTTCTTTTACATAAATCATAAGAGAATTCATAGGACACTCTAGCGAGTAATCATTATATGTTGTAGAGTTGATGTAAAACCCCTCCAAGTAATCGTTTCTGCTTTTAGGTCCAACTCTAATGTAACCACGTTCATCAGAGTGAAACTCATTTATAGTTTTCATATCTATCAAAATTTTTTTTGCTTCAGTATTGCCTATTGTATAATTTATATCAATATCATTCATATTTTCAGTGTTTCTTGATGTTATCACATCTCTTACTGCCCCCCCTACAATGAATATTGGCTTGGTGAATTGCTTGCTTAGTAATGATAATATATTATAATATGTTGTATTATCTGTGCAACATTGTGGGATCTCATTCTTGAGTTTTGCAAAAATATTATTTGATAAATTGATATCAATTTTATCAATTTTGAGATCTTTGAAATTGACAAACAATTCTTTTATAATTGTTAAATCTGGGTTTCCCCCCCCATACATTGTTTCTATACATTGTTTTTTAGACAATCTCTTGTGTATAATATTAATAATCTCATCTTTCTTTCCGTGAATGTGAATATTATGAGATTTTGCTAATGTTTTCAATTCTTGTACAGTTTTTGATTTTAGAAAATCTTTTTTAGAATTCATTTTATAATATAAATAATATAAATAATATAATTTTATAATCCCAAATAGCCTTTATAGAGGCGAAGGCAAAAGTCTCCTTTAGGCGCACCCTTCGGGCGGTGAGCGGCGCAACGTTCTTCCTAGGGTTTTAGAATAAATTTAAGCAAAACAAATGCACACACCCACCCTCAAAACGGCACCGTGTATGATTACAGATCCATGAGATATATCGATTGTAATGACGCGATCAATTGTTTCATCTGTTAAATATCTCTTAATTTTATTGATTAAATTTGTTAAACGAGCTTGTCAGCCTAAATTAGTTATGTCTTTTTCTGATCTTATTACTGTCTTCTTTCTTTAACTGTTGTATACATATCCCCTGATTTTATGAAATCATGTCTTTTGAACGGTAACAAAGGGCTTTCAAGATTTATCAAAGATATTCATTTTAATCAAGATTGTTTGTGACTGCAACAACACTCTTGATGAATTGATTAAAAATAATTACAGAATCCTGTACAAACATTATATAGATAACAAGGATAGTGATGATGATCTTTGCAACAAACAAGAATATATAAATGATTATTTTATCAAAATTTGCACAAAAAATGACAACGAATACTTCAAGCTGCGAAGGGATATATGTGTTATGGTGTATAATAATACATTATATGTTCTGGAACAAGATATCTGAACAATTGTTGAAGTTTAGTTAACAAATGTTAACAAATACAACAATTTTGTACAGACACTGGAAATGGTCTTCAAACGGAAGCGAAAAGGATGAAAAATGGGTTTTATGGTCTTTAAAATTTGTTGAATTTGTTAACATTTAGGGAGGGGGGGACCCCCCCCTGTTGGTCAAAGACTTTTTGGCCAAAAATCATTATTTTTGATCGTAAAAATGATTCACGATTATTTACCATAAAATACCCGATTAACATAAAAAAAAAGAATCACAATGATTCATCTGTTTTTCAAAACTGATAAAATTAAATGTTTAAATAATACGGTAAATTATCTACAAATTTGAAAGATACTTCAGTATAGTGATTCGGTATAATGATTCGGTATAGTGATTCAGTATAGTGAATCAGTATGGAATTTCCAAGGTCATTGTTTAATGTGCGGAAGATAGCACCAGGGGATATTCTTGTGGTTAAGTGTTACTTGGGCAATGATGAAGATCATTCCCTCGAAGTGCCTGGTATGTATGAACGTATTTGGGTTATTAAAACTACATATGTACGATGGTTTAGAGGAACTAGAGGAAACGATGTATTCGTAAGAGGATATTTCTTCTCAAATAATGGTATGTCTGTTGAGCAACCATTGTCGTTGCAGTCCTTGCAGGATGCTACATCATTTCATGAGTCGTATATACTTGATGTTTATGAAGAAGACGAGAATCCATTGGTGTTGTCGAGACACAATATTCGTAACATCAAGAGAAGGTTACAACGATTACATTAAAACCTAAAACCCAAAGGATTTCATCAGGTACGCGAGGTTAATAAGGATAAGAATTACAATAGTCGTTGAGTTAGTTGATAACCACATATGTGAGTTTTTTGGACATGATTGTGATTCGATATACTTGCAGTTGTTTTCATGTACTTTTACTTTTCCAAATACCACATCACACAAAGTGTAATATGGTGTACATTTGTCTCGGTCAAGTGCCTTGTTGAACCAAATTGAAAAAATACACATTTTGTTGAATGCAAATTGCAATATCACAAACAAATATACAGTGTTTATGATAAAGACTAATGTGAAATTGAAATATCCTACAGTAGATCCCACAAGTAAACAACCCATTAAGAATAACATAGTTGTAACAATAATATCGTGCACAAGATGTATAATAAATGCAAGTATTTTGCGTTAGTTATCTACACGACTTTCGCGTATTTCATACATAAATAAGTATGTCGACAATAATGCCAAACATAAAACGATAACAATGCTGACTATTCCAATATATTTCATTATATTATAAAGTAAATATATATAGAAAGTTGCTAATTATCAGATTTGTACTTTTCGGAGAGATCTCTTGGGTTTCACAACATCAGTATCTTCTTTTTGCTTTGTGAGAATGACAACAGGTGGTTCGCCATCTTGTAATGGTGGTAATACTTCAACAGTCTTTTTTGCACGTGGCTGTCGTGGCTTGGGTGGTGCCTTTTCTTTCGGGGGTTTCGGGGGTGTTCTCTTAGCTTTCAACACGTTCAGTACAGGATCAAATAACAATTCTTTGACAACGTGTTCTCGAAGATCTTGTACTCGTGCTTGCATCTTTTTTACATCGCCCCCTTTTGCTTCTAAAACTTTAGCCTCCATTTCAGGCCAATAGTTTTCTGATTTATCATATCCTTTCAACTGATCAAGTACTAGTGCATAAACTTGTAATACAGGATTCATGATCTGATTTGTTATATAGAACTCATAGTCAGGTTTCAAGTTGTTTGCATTGATAAAGTCAGGTGTTTCGATACGTTCACCTTGTAACACTTTTGTCCCTTTCTTCTCAGGAGGCGGGGTTTCGATGTAAACAAAGGGAATTCTGTCATTGACATTTGGTGCATTTCCTGGATCACGTTCTTTCATACGATCCGCCAACATCTTGTGAGCAATTCTCCCAGGATCCTTGTAATCTGCTTTCAAACTCTTGGTAATTACCAAGTCATCAATATGGTACTTACCACTTACCAAATCATTTAGACTTGTCGACAAGAAGTCAATAGATTTCTCAATATTTTGCTCATTCAAGATAGTGTCTATAATACCACCGTAAATCTTCTTGACAATGTTTGCGTTATCACGACGTTTCAACACAATACCCATACTGTTTTGCTTGTATTTATGATCATCCCATTCGTATTTATTGGCTACATACCTTTTCTTTGACAAAAGTATGAATGGATAGAAGATCTTTTCCCATTCCAGATCATGTGGTGGTTTCAAGATTTTACTGATAGCTTTTGAGTTCTTGATACCAAGTTCACGTACTCTGGGAATCGCATCTTTTCCTTTGATACGATTTCCAAGCTCATCTTTAGTATAGAATTTTACAAATAATGAATCGGTATTTTTAAGAATGATAGAACCAACACCACCGTGGAATACTCCTTCACTTGTTTCAATATCGTATACATAAGTATTATCGTTTATGTCTGTATCTTTAAGCTGAATTTTATGCATTACAGTGTTGGCATGTTTTGATACATGATTTGTATCAGTTATGTTGCAAATCCAATATACATTATCTTTTCCATGATGTATATTCACCCTGATATTCTTCCATCCAACCGATTTCATCAAGTAGAACAAACCTTGTGCACCTATTTTTCCTTTACAAGCAAAGGCCCATTTTCCAGCTTTGATACCATTGTTCCTTGTTTCGGTGTCTTTTGTACCATCAGCTGTGAGGTATCCTTTCATAAACCATAAACGCACATCATATGGTGCATTCAATATTTGAATCGGAACTTTTTTATATCCATCTTTATCATAAAACATTTCACGATATTTTTCAACCATATATTTAATACTGCCTGTAGGAACCAACTTGTAAACACCTGATGAATCAAGCGTATCAAGAACTTTAAATTTAACCACATTAGATGGTTCTTTCGCTTGAAGATACTTGAATGCTTTGTCTAAATATTGAAGATTTGAATTGTTTATAGCCCATGAATATTTAATTTTGTTTTGATATTTATAAATACCACAACTTCCATCTCCAAAAAACAATCCCCATACCCATGCTTCGTATTTAGAAACATTGTAACAAGGTACATGGTAGTTCAAAATCTTTTTGTTGATAACACCATCAAACAATTTCCCTTGTATTTTGCATTTTTTGTGTTTGATGCATAATTTACATTCATTAGTCATTGCATATGTATTTGAACGTTTTCTATAATTTGCCTTATAGAACATAGTTTCATTGTATACGTTTTTACGTGTTTTGCATTTCTGGACAATACAACTCTCATGATTATACGACGATCCATATTCATTCACAGGAATCGACATTTCAGGGAAAATGTCAGGAAAGCTATGAAGTAATTGTGTAATACCTTCATGACATTCTGTTGGCTTGATTTGATTACAATTTGAATCAAGTAGAGAATGATCTTCTGTAACATCAACACAACCTTCGAATGTATTGATGCGATAAAGGCGTTTACATGTTTTGTGTCGAATTACACGATTGATTTTTGCCCACTTACCATTAGTCCAAATTTCTGCATTCAGAAATGATTGCTCTTTGGAATATCTATCAGAATCAAATGGTTTGAAATTCGTGTAAGGGATCCAATTATTATTGACTGTTTCAATTGTTTGAATATCGATATGTCCGTCTGGAAATCGCAATATCAATGGAGTATCACCAGTTACGCTATCCCCATATACGATCTCTGCGTCGTTATTTTTCTCGATAAAATCTTTGGCCAAAAGAATCATCTTCCTACCAGTTGCAGTCGTACACGCAGCAATATCCTTGAGATATATCGGACTTGTCCTTGCACCGATCTGTCCATACAGAGAATTTGCCGTGACTTTGTATGCAAGCTGCAAACCGTCCAAAACTGCCTTTTGGAAATCGTCATAAGTATCATCAATTGATCTAATTTCACTGTTATTAAGCTCTACTTTGTTACCATCATGACACGAAATTGATGTCGTATCTGCGGTTTGGTTAACAAGCCCTTTGAATGTACGACCATCACTGCATGTAACAGTCTGCCATTCACATTTCTTTCGTGTCTCTTTTCGTTTTCTCAATAACTTTATCAGAATCCTGGGAATAATTCCTTTTTCATTATTAGGCAGTTGGACAAACCTACACACACGTTCACCAACTTTGTGTTTTTTATCGCCTGCACCTTCATATACATCATACGAAATATTGAGATATTCAACATCCGGAAGATTATCGTATTTTGGATCAGTGACAATACAGTCATGAGACAAATTCTCACTGATCATACTTGATGGATACAACGATGCGTAATCCAACACACATATAGGTTCATCAATATAAATGCCTGTTTTTGGTTCCAAAACGATTGCACCTTCGTATCCATCGTCATCATCTTGTTCAACTGGTGCGTTGAAAGGTTTCTGCATACTTGGAATCAAGAAATCTTCGTTCTTACATTCTTTCGCAACCAAACTGAAGATTTTGATTCCTTGACCTCTCATAAAGATATATGAGAGTGGAACACTACAGACGTTTGACATACCGATGTTATTTGCAAGAATCTCAAGCTTCATTGTCAACAGGTTACACAACTCGCAATCTTGGATACAATATTCTGCAATAATTTTCCTATCACTCGAATTTCCTTTTTGAAGTCTGAAGATATCACTTGGATGGACATCGTGTTTGTTCAATCCAATGAAGTGATTGGCAACATTATCGAGTTTGAAAGAATCTAGTTTGTGATCACGTTGAACCACCTTCATGATATCTATCAAAACACGTCCATCCATATCGATAAATTTTAGTATGTTATCACCCAATGCAGATGATGACAACATCTTCTCTTTAAACTCGCATGACTTGCCAACAAAACGTCCAAGTTTTGTGAATTGTCTTTCAATTCCCAACTCGCATGCCCTGTCATATAAATATGCCATATCGAAACCGAAAATGTTGTAACCAATCATGATATCTGGATCAAGAGCTAATATAACATCGCGCCACTTCAACAACAACTCTTCTTCAGTTGCACATGGGATTACATCAACACCGTCAATCTGATCACATGTACCGAACGTTACAATGTTCTTGTACGAACAATGTTTATCTCCGTATTTATGAACAGTTGTTCCTATTTGAATAATGGAATCACCTTCAAGTTGTGGAAATACTGAATTGAATTTGTTGCACAAAACTTTGACGATATACTCTTTTGCAACAGGCTTGTCGTCTTCTTGTTTTGATTTGTATACGATTTTCCCACATAATGTATTGAAAATGTCATCTATGATTTTCACAACAATCTTTTGAATGTTTTCAACATTTACTGTTGTTTTTGGGAAGACACGACTCATAAACTTACCGCCACCAGGGGTAAATATCGCCACTAATTCATCTTGGATTAAGCGTTTTATTTCATCGATGTCTTGTTCTTTATTGTCTTTGAACAGATTGTACAGTTCATTGGCGACCTTTTTGTAATCTTTCTTTGCAACTGGGAAATCTCCATGACTGCTTGTACATTCAAGATCAAAACTCGCGACAACGAATGGAGCAATCTTTTCGTTTTCATAATGTTTGATATGTTTCCAATCACACTCAACATCAATTTGACACGTTGTTTTCAACGTATCACGATTGACATTGTGCTTGTTGCCAGGAATTGTGCACCAACCCGAAGGTTCTAACTCTTTGATATGCATCAGTCTCAAAAAAGGTTCAATGTTGCTCTCGTACAACTTGTATTTCACTGCATTATTGTGTACACCCATAATCTTTACATCGTTGTTCATGATTCGAATACCTGCTCTGAATCCTTTTAGACTCTTGAAAGTAAAGCGAAGGAATGTAAAATTTTTAAAGTTTGTGAATCCCCAAAAGTCCTTTTTTTCAAACATTTTGATGCTGATGAGTGAATTTTTAAGATTCCATGGCAGCTTTGACACGATATATTCTCGCATGTTTTGAATAAACCTGGCGTTGAACTGGTGATCAACACGAATATAAAAGTATGGTGTAAAGTTCAAGAGGTTTACCGCAACAGATTCCCCGTTCTGTGTGGTACCAAAAATCTTTACAAGATACTTTGACGGATCTGATTGTGGTCCATCATCAAAGTCGTCATCAAAATCATCTCCAAATTCTTCATCGCATGTGTACCAGTTTGATATCTGGAATATCAGGTCTTGCGAGCAATCCCAGTTTATTTTTTGATTCCTCATGATATGATACTTTGGAGTTTTACTTTAAGTGCTTTCTCAATTTTTTATATTCAAGAATTATAACAATCATGATTACATTCCTCGACTATTTTGTGTTGTTCATAGGGATAATTATATTGTTTCTCTATATCAAGAGTTACTACGGTGAAGTCGAGTATGTAAAGAGCAAGAAGGACAATCAATATTATTTAGTTCGTAAACTTCCAGATAAAGAAAATGCAGCAAATCTCCTTTCACAACTCGGAGATGAACTTGATAAACTAGTTAAGCATATGATGGCAAAGTATCCTGATAACAAGGATGTAAAGCGTCTTTATGCAAACTTCAACAAGAACAATATAAGTGAGGGATCTCCTGACTCAAGTTACACGTCATACTCTGTAAATAAGGGTGAAAAAATCGTTTTATGTGTAAGACAAAAAGACGAAAAAAATAGTTTTGTTGACAAAAATGTATTGATGTACGTGAGTGTGCATGAACTTGCACATTTGATGACAGAAGAGATAGGGCATACGACTACGTTCTGGACAAATTTCAAGTTTTTACTCACAGAAGCTGTATCAATCGGCATATATAAGAAGGTTGATTACGCAAAATCACCAGCACCGTTTTGTGGTATTAAGATATCATCATCGATTATATAAACAATCTTTGGATATAATAAAATGACTTTTAAAGTTATTTATCATTCTTCTTTGACTTCTAAACAAGAAGTCAATGTTGTACTCAATCCAGATGATCATGTATCACTTGTATTTAAAAAGATTGGCGCGGCTATCAACAAAAACCCCAACGATCTTTATGCATGGACTAAACAAAAGGTATCAAAGTCACCAATCACATTATTAAATTTTATACATAATGTTTTCAAAAACGATAAGATGATATCTGCAAACGACTTTGCGTATGCATGTCTCAATTATTTCAATACAAATGTTGATGTATCTGACTATAAAATGCTAAGCAAAGACATAGCATTAAAATTACTACAAGGAGTTGACTTTGATCATGTCGTTCAGCCAATTGGTCATTACTTTACAGATGCCGGTTTTTTTATGTATTTTCCATACAATCCATTAAAGAAAACAAAGTTTGATGGAGTTGGTTCCGCATATAATGAGGATATGTTGAACATGACATTACAGACTGCATTAGGTCATGAATCGTCTTATATAATACATGTTGTATCTGCTGACGAGTTTACTGATCCTGAACATCCTGACCATCCTGACCATCCTGAACATCAAGAGTTATACTTTCCCCGCAAAGGTGAAAAATCAAATCAAGAAAAAGTCAAGAAATTCGTTTCTTATATTCAAACAATAGAAGACGAGTTTGCAACAGAAATTGCCAAGGACAAGGTAAGTACAAAATCATACGTGAACATGTTGTTTCTAAAATCAAAAATGGTGTTCACAGATTTTTTGCCAAGTGTTGATTTGAACGTTTTGTTCAACAGTTTTGTGACGAATGAATTTGTGCCATTTGTAAAGTATAAAGCACGCACAAATATTTATTATAAAGTACAAAAGGGATTTTTAGCATCATTTAATGACCAAAAAGAATTAGAAAAGTGGTTCCAACTTATAACATTTAAACTACAGGACCATTCATATATTGTTTTTAAAGTGAAATGCAGAAATGACAAATATGCGTCGGTAATTTTAGCTGATAATCTTTCACTTGATATTCGATTCAACTTTCATGTGAAAGACGAAGAAAACATCGATACAATTCATGAATTATTTCCACAAGTTAATGATGTCATTCAAAAAATAATGCAAGTGTTTGAAATCAAACTCTTACCTTTGCTACCTAAACGAACCAAAGATGTTATGCAATCATTTGATATTATTAGGTTCGTTACTTATAACGTTGCAACATTAGGTGTGAGAGCCAAAAAAGAGTTTGCGGAACAATTTGCAAGAACAAAGATGTTTTCATATTTTGAAATTATTCCGGATCCAACACCAAACTTGTTACGTCTGCAATACAAAAAGGTTGACAACTTTGGTAAATCAGATAACATTTCTAGTTTTCTGACGCGTAACTTCACACTGACAAAGGCTGACGCTATACCCAAGCTTGAAGAATTGTTCTCTTTGACAAAAGAAGAAGCGGAAAATGAATATGAGAAATGGGAATTAATGAAAGACACAAAGGCGGAACTTAACGACATACGTTTTGACAATTATGTTGAAACTAAAGTGCGTTTCAATTCTCCTATTGACGTTCGGTTTGTCACGAATGGTGCAACTTCATTAGGTATGATGTCCCGTATTTCCAAGTTAATTGAACATATATTATTGTCATCGGTTGTAAAACAGAAAGAAAGTAAGAAAGACGTTGAAGCTAAAGAGATCTTCGAACAGGAAATAAAAGCGGACAATGTTCCTTCTCCAGTTAGTGTAAAAAGCATTGAAGCAGATGAAGATGATCTAGATGATTGGGATGCGGAATTAAAAGCTTTAGAAGAAGAATTTGTAAGTCAACCTGCACAACCACAACCAAAAGATGATGTTAAACAAATACAAACAAATACAAACAAAACAAAGTTACTTGCACTCGATGACGAAGGTAAGGTAAAGCTAAAAGGATTTGTTAAAAAGATGCTCGACTCAGCTGATGGAGATTTATTCTCTTATAAATCTGAATCAGGTAAGCGCAGAGATTACGCGTCATTATGTGGTTGGGTGGATAGAAGGCAACCAGTGGTTATAACTGAAGAAGAAAAGCAACACATGGATAAGAATTATCCGAAAGCGTACAATGGTTATGTCAAGACCGGAAGTACAGAAGAGTTGGAACAGAAACATTATTATATATGTCCTAAAGTGTGGTGTCCAAAGAGTCGAGTAGCAATTCCAGGTGATATGTATAAAGAAAAGAAGGACAAATCGTGTCCCGGAGAAAATGAAGAACCTATCGTTTTTGAATCAAAGTCATATTGGGGTTTAGGAGATAAAGCTTTAGACCGTGAACATTTTCCTGGATTTCTTGATAAACATACACGTTCAGATGGATTGTGTTTGCCGTGTTGCTTTAAATTGGAACCGAAAGAAGGTAATCGTAACAAACAACGACAAGAGTTGTGTGTCCCGAAATCTCAGCAACAAAAAGATAAAGTACATGAAGTGAATGTAGACGAAGTAGGTACCGAGAAATACATCAAAAGCGATTCATATTTTCCTTTGGAGATTGGTAGGTTTGGTCTTTTACCTAAGGATCTTCATGTTTTCCTTGGAAAGAATAACTGTGGTCAACGTCACAATGGTACCGGTCTTATGAATGAGAAGACTGATTGTTATTTACGTAGAGGCATTTACCATGGTAATCAGAGTTTCATTCATTGTATCATCTCAACATTGGATAATCCAAATATTTCATCGTACAAAGATTTTATGAACATTATATCCCAAAAACTCAATATTTACCAATTTATGTCATTGGAAAATGGTAAAATTCTGAAGTTATTTATTGATCATTCTCGCAACATTTATGGTAAAGATTATATAGAGTTTAGAACATGGTTCCTTGATCAAACAGAGTATATTACTAAATTCAATTTGTTAAAAGTCAAGAAAGAGCTTCAAGGAATGTCAACATTTGAAAAGATGAAAAGTTCACAGTACAAGGATATATTAAGAGAGTTCATGATATATTACTCATACAAAAACTTTGTTGAATACATGAACAATGCTGATATAGAGAAAGATCACAAAATATTGTTGGACTTTATTAATTTGAGTACAGATTGGTTGAACATAAAAGAGTATAATTATGTTGTTATTGATGTAGATCAACGTACCGGAAAAGCTTATATAGATTGTTCCTTAAACAGAGATACACGAAATTTTGTAAATAAAAAGTCACCTTTTGTGATGTTAATAAAACAAAACAAGTACTATGAACCATTGTACTATGTGAAAACTGCTGCAAACGAAGATGTTCAAAGCAACTACAGGTTTAATTATAATGACAAGATACACCAAACAGTTGGTAAATTATTGTCGTTTTATTTCAATAATTGCTCATCAGTAAAGCAGTCACAACTTACCATGGAAGTTGATATGTTCCTCGAGAGCATTGGATACAAGCCAAAATATTATGTAATCGATTACAGTTTTCGACTAGCAGGAATTGTCTTAGTCAACAACTTGTACATACCGCTTGAAGCCAAACGAGATGTATATTTGTTAAGAGGTTTACGATTTGTTTATTCTAGTGATGTTGTTACATACAAATGTTTAGAATCCAAAGAAGAAATCAAAAAGGTGTTTAATCACTTGAAAGATAAATACGGTGGATTCTATGAGATTCAATCATTCTTAGAAGATGATGGTATATTACGTGGTGTAACATTAAAAAATAACACGTTCGTCCCATTAAATGTAAAGAACTCTAGTGTGTTATTCAAAGATTATCTTGATGATTTGTACATTTTTACAGGAGAACAAGAGATAGATGAAAGAAAATCTTTGGTATCTGCACTGATTGAGAAAAATGACAGATTATCTAAATCGATCAAGATGATTGAAGAGAAGATGGATATGTCAACAAGAATGGAATTAATGTTTCTGCAAGATAAACGTAATCCAATTCCAACTGATTTTAAACGTAAAAAGTTGTTAACGTTGCTTAAAAAATATGTCGAGAAAAATTCACAAAAGGATATGCTTGAAATTGCGGATAAATTTTTGAATATGTTTTTTGATTCAAGGAAAAAACTTGTGAGAAAGTTTAGTTCGGCCCCAGACGAGATCATATTTGATTATAATGATATTCAAGACGGCAAACTTGTAGAAATTGTTGAGAAAGCAAAAAATCCTTACAAATTATTCCATAGCAAATTGGATGATATGCTTGATGAATTTGTATTTGAAGAGGAAAATGTAGCAAACGAGTTTGCTGATTTTATCAATGCAGACAGTACATTTTCTGAAGTCCCGGCAAAATATGGATCGATTCAGTACAGGAAAATTCTAAAGTCATTCTCTGTTCTTGACAATGACAAAAACATAATTTATAAACTTATAGAGGCTGCAAGTAGGGTAACAATGAAAGTTCCAATCGCAATAAATACTTTAAAGTCAGCGGTAAAAACCAATATTATCAAGGATTACAAATCAAACAATATTCAAGATATGTTTGACAATGCATCTTTTGCACATCATTTGAAAAAAATGAAATTAGAAGATCCGACACTTGATCAAGTTCTTGAAATCATGTCAAGCATGTATTATAGACCGAGCATATACGAACTAAAAATTCTTGCTAGACTTGCTAATGTTAATTTTATAGTAATTGGAAGAAAAACACTAAAGAACCCAGATGGTATATTTGAAGTGATATTCACAAATTCACCATATTATATATTTTTCATGCAGAATTTTGACAGGAAGAATGTAGTTGATAATTTTCAAGTGATTGTGAAAAACAAGACAGATATCTTGTTAAGCAAAAATGATCTTCCGACAGATATCATCGTTATGATAAACAACAAACTTGCAAAAACTAAGTAAAACCTAATTTTGTGTAAAAGTGTTTGAATATTTCTGTCATGATAAATCGTCCATTAAGTATCAATGATATATAAAGGATGAATACAGAAATTTTTAGAATATCGTATTTTTGTCTATCGTTTTCAAAGTAAAAACGTTCTAATTTCTGTGTGTCTTCATTATATAACTTTAATACAATCATTGGGAGTCCACATAATACAATTAGACATACATAATAAAAATACTCATCACCTGTCATTTTATTATTAAAGTCATATTAAGTCATGATATATTTACTTATTAAATACTTGGATTTATTTGGATTTACTTGACAACAACAGATACGTTTATTTTTTCGATTGTTGATTGTGCCTTTGGCACTTGGAAGTTGAAGCCCAAGTTGTCAACACTGCACACATTATCGATTGTGGATTGATCGATAGATGTAATGAATGGATCTTGTGTGAGCTCGTCGTCTTCTTCATCGACAGGTGCAAGCTCTTGAAGTTTGTGTTCATCGATGAGAACATCGGTTTCACCTGTGCCATATGGTGGAATTTGTCCAAGCATTATATTTGCGCTTACACCAGTAATCTTATCGATTTCAGAGAAGATACCAGCTTTTACCAACATATCAGTTACTTCCTCAAATGAGCACTTGGCCAATGGGCCAATATCAACTCGGTTGATACCATGGCGATCAATTGACAACATGTATCCCTTGTTTGTCATAGTGTCTACCAGTAATGATATGTGACGGAAGTTAACATAAAGATCAGCATCTTTGATAATATCTGACATTTCATTGTAGAGTGCTTGGCGTGCCGCTTCAATACCAAGGAGCTCATAAATTTCATTCACGTCGTTAGATACAGTCCTTGTTGCATCCACTTTCTTGTGACCCAAAATATCAATCAGGTTAGTACCATTGGTCTCAAGTACCCATTCATTTGTCTTCTGGAATGTCATTGTATCTGCATTGTACTCTTGATACTCCTTGTTATTCATGACAACTTTGTTGATCTTTGACACTCCATTGATAATAATGTTTTCCATAATATTCTTTTCGAGTGCTTTCAGTTCGGTTACAAGATCAACATCGTCGTTTGATTGTTCGGGCAACTTGATTCTCATTACCAGATTATTTGAGCTGTCATCGCTGAACATACAGTTAACAGTATCTTTGTAGAAATCATAGATCACGTTACCTACATCAATCATTGTAATCTCAAATTCTTTCATTTTTTCCTTGTCAAAATCCATGCGAAGGAGCCATGGTGTAAGTTTGGATGTTTGCATGAGTTCTTCTTTGATAAATTCCTTGTAAGATTCCAAGAAGAACTTGTCATCTTCAATTGTAGTGTTGAAGTCATCTGGGTCAAAATAGATCTTGCTGTGTTTCACAATATCTTTGAAATATGCTGTTTGAATAGTATTCAATACCTTTTTGGATTCGTTCTTGTCACGACGGATTGCCTTGTCTAGATGAATAGTGAGTGCAGGGGCTTTGATGTTTTTGGTAACACTCAGCAACTCTTTCATACGTGGCACACCACGAACAGCCTTTGATGCGGACGATACACCAGACAAGTGGAAGGTGTTTAGCGTCATCTGCGTGCATGGCTCACCGATTGATTGTGCACTGATAACGCCTACCATCTCAGAAGGGTGTGCAATGGCATCATAGAAACGCAACTTGATTTGTTGGATCACGTAATCAAATGTATTACGATCAAACTTGTATTCCATAATGACACGCTTGGGGCTCAAATACGCTCTAGCAAGGATCTGGAAGAATTTGTTACCCCTGCTGACTTTGCTGACGTATACATCGTCACACAACTTGTTCACTTGCAGCAATACGTACATTGGGTTTAGATCAGATGGCGGGCATGTTTTGAACATTGCACGTGCATTTGTAATGATTCTGTGAAAGCTTACTGGGTACATGATAGATGTTTCTAGTCTGTTGTTGAAAATCGTTCCAATCATGAATTCCCTGTCTTCAACAATCTGATCAAAGTGCTGATCCATTTGTGATATCCAATCAGTTGACTGTTTGAATACTTCTAGTACATTGTCATCAATATATGTTTCCAGATCGTCATCTTCAGTCAACAAATATGTGTTTCTCAATTGTGCGTACTCCATTTCAATATATGGAACGTTTTGTGATTCGATTTTAGTAGGGTCCATACCATCCTCACCATACAAGAATTGTACGATAGTCCCTGATGCGTTACGTACTGTGTGATCGTAACTGATCTTGCAATCTTCCATAGCCTTCACAAGTTTACGTTGGATATAACCAGTTTCTGAAGTTTTAACGGCAGTATCAATCAGACCTTCACGACCACCCATGGAATGGAAGAAGAACTCCTGTGGATTCAACCCCTTGATGAATGAGCTTTCGACAAATCCACGACTCTCAGGACCATCGTCGTATTTTGTATAGTGTGGCAACGTGCGGTTTTCAAAACCATATGCGATACGTTTACCCTCTACGTTCACTTGTCCAAGACAAGCAATCATTTGTGCAACATTGATAACATTACCCTTTGATCCTGATTTAATCATGTTAATCATTCTGTTTGTACTGTCTTTGATCTTTGAAAGACCTTGATTACCAGCCTCGGATGAAGCTTTATTCAGAATCTTGTTAACCTCTGTCTCAAAGAAGTCATTATTGTTCACAATAGACTTGTTCTCAAACTTGCCAGTATGCACCCGTGCAATAATATCATACACCTTTACTTTCATATCATGAATTGTTTTCTTTAGATTTTCTTGTGTATCGTTATCGACAATCAGATCTGAAATACCAACACTGAAACCGTTATTTACCAACCAATCACAAATAATGCGCTGAGTGTTGTCAAAGAACAAGCGTGTTTCATCTGCACCGCACTCATTGAAGATTGAGTGAATCAAGCCTTTTGTCCGGTTTTGGTAAATTAGTTTGTCGACTACACCTTGTTTGATCTCACCGTTCTCAATGATGACAAAGTTCTCTTTGTCACTTGGACTGTCATACGATTTGTTAGGGGAACGGATGTTGATATTTTTTGGAATGATAGATGAAAGGATTTGCCGACCTGAATATTTGTTATTTTTATCTGGTTCGGGAATTATACCAGTGAAACGAGGGTTCAGACTGAGCAAGTTGAAGAACAACTTTTGGTTCATGTTAATATGACTCTTTGTCAATCTGTAAACACCTAGAGGTACATCCTGTACGATGGCAATAATAGGTTTGCATTCCCTTGGACTGATGATCTGTGTTGGAACAGCAGCTAGCTCAACTAACTCATTCATTGTCACGATAGACTGTGGGATGTGTGCATTCATCTCATCACCATCGTAATCAGAGTTGAAGCAAGGGCATACACTGGGATTAGAACGGAATGTATTGTATGGCATTACAACAACACGATGACCCATCATAGACATACGATGGAGTGATGGCTGACGGTTGAAGAGCACATAATCACCATTTAACAAATGCCTTTCAACAATGTCACCATCTTTGAGATCGATTGTGTTCCTGTCTTTATTTTTGAGCCAGAATGTCCTATTACCTTGGCGAAGACATTTCGCTCCAGGGTAAACATCTGGACCATTTTTCACGAGTTTCATAAGACGCTCCCTGTTATACTTATTCACCACTTCAGGGAATGTAAGGTTCATAGCAATCTTGATAGGAACACCAAGCTCATCGATACTGATGTTTGGGTCTGGAGTAATAACAGAACGTGCAGAGAAATCTACACGTTTACCCATCAAATTACCACGAATTCGACCTTCTTTGGATTTAAGTCTTTCAGTAAGAGATTTGAGCAACCGTCCAGTCCTTTGTTGAGCTGGATTGATTCCTGGGATGTTATTGTCAATAAATGTTGCAACATGGTATTGGAGTACTTGTGTTGCAATGTCAACTTGTTCTTTTGATGCACCCTTTTCTATTTTAGCTTTCAATGTAGTGTTATTTTTCACAATATCGCACAACTTGTGAGTCAGATCATCCTCACTTCTTAGTCCTGTATCTGATCTCACCGAGGGGCGAACAGCCGGTGGTGGGACAGGAAGCACTGTGCAAATCATCCATTCAGGGCGGTTGTATTTACGATGAAAACCCAAAATTTCAGCATCTTCGTCACTGATTCTTTGAAGAATGCGCAATATTTCTTCTGCATTTAGCACTTGCTTTTTAATATCTTCTTTGTCTGTATCTAGATCTTTCCACTCCATGACGACCTTCACAATGGGTTCCCTGTAGATCTTGTCAGGCTGTTTAGCTTTGCAACCATCCAATGTTTCCTGACCACACCTCTTAACCTTGGAACACAACTTGTAAATCATCTCCCATCTTTTTTGGCGTGAATATTTTTTAGAAAGGATAGCTTTTACTTGTGGACTCTCAGGATCAATCAACAGTTTTGAACATCTGAAGCATACACACTTCAGGAGTTTGCGAACTGTATCAAAGAACTGAATATAAAAAACTGGCTTAGCAAGATTGATGTGTCCAAAATGTCCAGGGCAAAATGTATTTTTTTGTTCACATGTATGGCACAACTTGTTGTGGTCCAGCACACCCATGCGTGGATCAAATAATCCATTGATTACAGGATCGTTTCCAAGATACGTATCCGTTTTTGTAATTTCTGCGACAGACATCCGACGGATTTCATTGGGTCCAAGAATACAAAATCTGATACCTTTCACCTGTTCAATGTAGTTCTCGTAAGACAATTCCTTGTAGATGGACATTTTTAATTATTAAGACAAATAAATATCTTAAATCAATATTTCAATTTTTATAAGTAATCTTTATATGGGTTACAAGGTTATAATAAAAATAAATCCTTTTAAATGTTAAGATATCGTTTGATTTTTGCAAGTACTTGTCCATTATATATGGCCTTTCCTTTTTCAATCTCATTGATATCACGCATTTGTATATTTAAAGCTTTAGCGAGTCCATCTTGAGTAAGTTTCCTTTCGATTCGTGCTCTTTCAATTGCTTTCCCTACATTATTCGGAACAAGTTTATGATGAAAATCTTCAGTCTCTTGATCCAGTTTTCTCTTGTTAACAGATGAATTATCATGTGTTTTATTAGAAACATTTTTATTCAAAACGTCAATCTGTCGATTATCTCTTCTAGCACTGTTTATATCTTTTTCGGTGTTTGTAAACTGTTGTGGTCGTTTTTTGAAAACTACAGTTTGCCAATCTTGATGATCACCTCGGGCACTTATCATCTTATTCTTTTAATTTGATTAATTTGTTAAACATAACTTATATATTTACTACATGCGTTCAGTTCCTTATATGATATATATTAAGCATAATATCGCAATAGTTACAAGAATACATAATGTAATTCTTACAGTAAATCCATAATTATCTAAAATTGGTGGTCGGTACATTTGATGAAACAAATAAGTGGTGTCATTTTTCCCTTTAATTTCTTTCAAATTACCTTTAAGAAACCCAAATTTTTCATAGAATGGAACAAGTTCTGGTGCAGCTGTGAGTGCAAAATGATAATTACCAAGTCCAACAGCATGTTTTATTAAGATTGACCCTATCCCCTTACCACGTGATTCAGGAATAACATATACATCTGTTATCCAATAAGTAATACCCTTCCGACTCAGACTATAACACCCTAAAAACTTTCCATTTTCGTTTAGAGCAGCATATATTTTTGCATAGCCAACAAAATTTGTATAATATTTTTCAAGATCATTTGCAGAGTTTATCTCAAATATGTCTTTATAGTACTGTTCCCAATGTTTAAAAAGATGTTTACATACATACTTAAAAAGTTTATTACTTTCATTAATTTCAACATCAATTACAGTTACCTTCATGTGATACTTTAAATATACAATTGTTTTTTGTTTGTTTTAAGAAAATGTTATGTGTTTATTAATTAAAATGCCCAAATATTTATGGGAATGGAAGACCGACGATAACAGTGACAGAAAAGTAGAAATATCAACTTTTCAGAACAAAGAAGCAGCACGGGAAAAAGCATTAGCTTATTTTCCTACAGATCAAAAGGCAAGAGATTATATTACAATGACTGAGCCTATTACTTCAGATGATTAGTTTAACCATAAATCGCCAATGTTACTAGATGAAGGATAATGCAATACGTCTACAGTAAATGTATGTTGCAGGTCTCCAGAAGTGACCCAGTTAGTAGCTGATTGCAGTGTCACTGAATTTGATGTTGATGCAGCAATACTTACATCCAGTGAACTATATGCACTTATATCACCATATGCATCTGCAGCTTTTACGTAAGACAATGATTGATTGCTTATGCCAATAGCCAAACGTTGCACCCTGAAACCAGCGTCTGTACCATTAGATATTTGTTGAATTGCATCCGCTACAACAAAGTATTGGTTAGATGCGGAATAACTGTTGTCCCAAGAAACTGTTATAGTTACATTGCTGGCATTGTCTGCACTTTTAGTTAGTTTTTGCAGATTTTTTGAAATAATGTTACCACCTGTAATATCAAACGATGCACGAGGGTTACTTCGTCCAACTCCCAATTGGTTATTACTGGTATACAACACAACTTTCCCATAATTGCTGAGAGATATAGCACCTTGTACAGATAATGACTCGGTAGCATTTGATGTACCTATGCCAACGTTTGAACTGAGTACATATATTTTATTATTAGACATTGACCATGTCCCAAATGCATTGTTACTTGCAGCAACA